>Ga0209403_10001502_pt1 | contig 30261 bp, 29 predicted proteins | sample ArcticOcean_MG_C_8_FD_187440 | JGI IMG/M metagenome (GOLD analysis project Ga0209403, IMG submission 187440) | Marine microbial communities from western Arctic Ocean - ArcticOcean_MG_CB11_86 (SPAdes) (version 2) | ecosystem: Environmental > Aquatic > Marine > Oceanic | place: Arctic Ocean...
TGGGTGTCATGAATGTCTCAATATCCTCTGCCTTATCGAATGTACCGAATGAAGAAACTGTGATTCCGACACCAAGTAGTAGCATCACAATACTAACAGAGACCCCAATTTTTCCAGAGATGTGAAACGCCATGATTATTCCCTCCTTCTGTTTTCTCTTAATGCCTTATTTAATATAAATTCAATATGGGCGTTGAGTGACCTAAAATCATCAGCCGCCCATTTCTTTAACTCCTCATGAAGAATGGGGTCGATGCGGACCAATAATTTTTTTTTGGAGATTTTTTTTGGCCTCAGTGGTATAACGGTGCTCATATTAATTACACCAGTACTCATTGATATAGCGTCCCGGTGTTTATAACTGGAGTTGTGTCAGTCTCAGAACAAAGCACTACAAGTAAATTACTAACCATTGTCGCTTTTTTATCTTCGTCAAGATCAATAATACCTTTCTCGCTTAGTTGATCTAAAGCGAGTTCGACCATTCCGACTGCTCCCTTAACTATCTCACTTCTTGCTGCAACTACTGCGCTTGCTTGTTGGCGGCGTAGCATAGCTTGGGCTATCTCTTGCGAATAAGCAAGATGACTGATTCGTGCTTCTAATACTTCTATTCCTGCGCGCTTAAGTCTGGCTTCGACAGATGCTTGTAGTAATTCAGCAATTTCCTCTTGATGACTTGACAATGCTATTCCACCAATGTCTTTGTCTTCAATTATGTCATAAGGATATGATGTTGCCATTGCACGGAGAGCTGCTTCACTTTGAATTTGGACATAATGGGAGTAGTGATCAACTTCAAAAAGAGCCTCCGCTGCATCAAAAACTCTCCATACTACTACTGCTGCAATATCAATTGGATTCGCATTTACGTCATTGACTTTTAATTTCGCTGATTCGAAATTTCTTATACGTAGTGATATTTTTTGTTTGGAATATAAAGGATTCAAGAAGAAATGAAAGCCTTCGCTTTTAACTGTTCCAGAATATTTACCGAAATATTGGACTGTTACGCCTTCATTCGGAGCTATTGTAATGTAACTATTGAAATATATAAACCAAAGAGGGACTGTTAAAAGAAGCAACACACCTGCACCAATCGCCAGCAAAATTATATTGAAGATCGAAAATAAAATTATGTGGATAAAAAGGCCTAAAAATCCATTTAATGTTCTTTTATCTATATCTTTTGTTATATGTTCTCTTTTGGGTACTTCCTCACTCATTATATCGCCTCGATGGTTTGCGGGAGAAATAGTAGTATTAAAATGTTATCAAAATGATATCACATTATATCCTTAAATATCAATGTCTGATGCCAAAGTTATGCACATTGCAGGAAAGATATTTTTGGCACTAGGTTTAGTGATTACTTTAGCGGGAGTCGTAATGACCAGTTTGGGTGGGAGTTCACTAGCAGAATTAGAAGAATATGAAATGGATGTAAAAGAATTATCTGTTTGGAGTAATTCTGATGGTAGTACAGATTACAGATATTATGGTGGTGATATGTTCGTAATGGTTAGAGATGATGTTCGATGCGACACATTCACTCTCACCATGGAAAACAGTACAGGAGAGAATTGGTATTATAATGAGGAATGTACAGAAGATGGTAGCAAACCATTAGGTTACGAAGACGATGCAGCGGGCTGGTACCATATGGGCACCATCTATTCATGGGATTATGATGACGGGGAATATACAATTAATTCGAGTGCTGATGTCGAACTAGTACCTATGTGGAGTGTTTTTGGGGATGGAGTGGCGCAAGTCGCTGGTGGATTATTGGGGGTATTTGGTGGGTTTGCGTCTGCCTGCTGCGGAATTTCATTCATGATACTCGGGGGAATCTTTGCCTTGACATTAAAATCTCCTGAGAAGAAGCAAGTGAATATAACTCAAGAAGATTCAAAATTCACAACAAATACATCATTAGTCGGGGATAAATCGAAAACACCACTCGTGGAGCCTGACTGGTGGGATAAAAAAGACTAATAAAATTAGCATAGAACCGTTTAGTTCAACAAGATATTCGTTTTCGAAGGTAATATGGGTCGCACCAAGGTAGCAGCTTTGCTTGTTCTTCTAATGGTGACTGCCCCTCTTAGTGGATGTTTTGCATCTTCAGAAAACAGCCCAACTGAAGGTGACCTTTCAGTTAACATTACAACATTAGAGGGTGGTTTTTTTCAAGAGGTTGAATTTGCTGCTTCGAATTCTATGTCCGTCTTTATACCATACTTGATAATTGACCAAAATACAGGTTTTGTTCAAAACTCAACTGTAATTGATCTAGAGGAAGGGGGGGCTGAGAGATTATCGATATTAGCTCCACCAAGAGTTGGTGCCATGGTATTTTTAATAGGAGAAATAGGTAGGAATTACTGGCCAATTAGAGACCAAGGAGAATCTTGGAACTCTTGGGTTGTTAGAGGGGGAGACCAAGATAATTCTAACAATGGTATCGAAAGAGTTTACCCTTCAGAGAATAATACCTACAGTACTGTGAATCATAGTGCCGAGACGGGTGGGCCGGTTGTTACTAAATTCATTGAAATAAATAGACTGATGTCTGTTTCAAAGGAAGAGGGGGGTGTACATTCAAGTGGAATTGTTAGTGGAAAGATAGTCTATGATAGACTTTTTGAAATTACTGATCCGTCTAATTCTTTGGACATTGTAGATGGAAAAGAAGGGTATTATGATAGATGGGCTGGACAAGGGAATCCTGCTTACGAAGATGCTGCTCAATACCTAATTAATGAATTATCATCATTCGGTCTTGAGGTTAAAACTCATAGATATGAATTTACTGACATCCTGGGTTCACAGAATCCTGAAGCATACAACGTATGCGCCTACAAATGGGGTTCAGAGGTTGTAAATGAATGGTTAGTTTTTGGTGCTCATTTTGATATAGCACCACCTGCCAATGCTGTGCTTCTAGATCCTCATATAATAGGAGAGAGGACATATGGGACTAGAGTGGGAGCCTATGACAATACAGCAGGAACTTCTATGGTTCTTGAAACAGCACGCGCATTAGCTGATTATGATAGTCGGAGAACTATGGTATTCTGCCTATGGTCAGGTGAAGAAGGAGGAAAAAGAGGGTCGGATTATTGGACAGAATATTATGTCTCAGAAGATAATCCTGATGTAACTATTACAAATTATATTAATTTGGATATGGCTGGAGTAAATTGGCCAGGAGGAGGAGGAGCCCCTCATGGAGATCCTGATCCTACTGTTGATGATGATGGTTATCCTAAAGATGCTGAAGTATGGCCAATGAGAGTCTATATTGGGCCTGGACCTACTCATGATCAATTAGATCAACCAGGCATGGTGGGCCTTTCCAATTGGATTGGTTCAGATGCTTTGGGACTAGAGGAACAAATGGGAACTTTAGTTGGCTTAAACTATTCAGCAGATACTTGGAAAACTAGTGTTTGGGAAGATATGGATAGGCCAGAAATTATAGTTTATGAAGATACAACTGCTAGAAGCGATCATGCTAGTTTTCAAGATAATCTTGGTGTTGTAACTATTGGTTTTGGCGGCCTAGTTGATGGCTATTGGTGCTATCACCAAGTTTGTGATACCTTAGAAGAAATGGAAGAATGGATGGACACAACTGGTAAAAATTATGGAGAGGAAAATACTGGTGTTGCTAACCTTGTAAATAGTTTAGATATGATTACTTGGTGGGCCTTGATGACATTTTTCCATTGTGATGAAAAGCCTGTATTGAATGCTTTACTCTAACCCAATTAATGATATGAGAGAGTATTATGACTAGTGGGAAATATGGAAATAGTCGTGCTATAGATATTTCAGACTGGGGGCGCCCTATTGCCCGTTTTTTTGCTAGACATCTGAAAAACACTCCAGTAAGTGTATTGATGGTGACTCATTTTCATTTGTTAACATCTATTTTTTGTGCATGGCTAATTACGCAAGAAATGATTGTAGAAGGTTGCATTGTACTTGTGGTAAAAGGAGTTATTGATGCCATCGACGGCGAATTGGCAAGAATTAGAGAAAGGCCGTCGCACGTAGGAAGATACTGGGATACAATCGCAGATACTATTGGATTAATTTTAGTGATGTGTGCTTTTGGGCAATTTTTGCACTGGAGTTATGGGCTTACTGGGGGTATTATCTTGGCTGTTTTATTTCAATATTCTTTGTTTAATCATTTCTCTGTTCGGGCAAGAATGATTGGATTAGGAGATACTACAAGTCGCGTTGATGAAAGAATTTGTCCTACCGCTTGGCCCTGGGAAAAACAAGAACATGTGAATTTTTTACATAAAATATATCTTATTGGGTTTTCATGGCAAGATCAAATAATAAATTTCATAGTAGGGAAAGGAAGTGATGAGTTATCATTTGAATTGACTATCTCCTCATTACTAGGATATGGGTGTCAATCATTATTGATATTGGGTTTAGCTTTCATAAATATTGAATTGATGCCTGAATTACTTCTAGGGATGAATAGTACCCTAATGTTTCTTGTTGTTTCAAGAAGTCATTTGTGACTCGGGCCGGCCGAAAGTTAATCGCCTTAATGCCGAATTACTATTTGCATCGTAGCAATACTTGTGTTGATTCCCTGTGTTTCTTATTTTCTTATTCATCTGCTACGATGCATCAATATTTTCTAAATCATTGCATTTAGATGTTTTAAATTGAACCAAATTAAGCTGACGCATATTATTGCCCACACATAAAAAATAGTGTCTGACCATATTTTGATTTTCTTGCCGTCGAGAGGGCCCAATGGAATCATATTGAATGTCGCTAAAACTGCATTACCCCACATCCATGGCTTAATTATTATCGCTACTGCTGGGTTTTCGGAGATGCCTAGAACTATTATGCATAGACCTAATATCCAAAGTATAACATTAGACACCGGACCTGCTAAAGCAATTTTCCCGAATTGTGATTTAGTTGTATTTCCGGCAACCATTACTGCACCGGGGGCCATGAAAACTACTCCTAGGGCTGCTGCCAATATTACTCCAAATCTAAGGCCGCTGGGGGATGCTCTAAATTCGGCCCAACAACCATAACTTCTTGCAACTATTTTATGGGCTATTTCATGTAATACAAATGCAGGCACTATAGCAATGAAATATACTACCCCCCCTATTACGAATGTTGAAGGAGATGAAACTGCTCCAATGATTCCTCCAGTTGACATGAATGCAAGAGCCAAGGTAAATGCCATTGTAGCCTGTGTTAAATGATTGATTTCTGTCTTAGAAAAATGCCAAATTGATCCCGTATGGATAGGGATTGGAGGAGATTGTTGTGCCCCAAACACTCTAAAAAATGGTTGTCCAGAAACATTTGCGTGAACCACGCGGACATGTGGCTTGCGCCAGTTTCCGTCATCTCGGGCCCGATTATGGGTTTTCGAAGTATTATCCATTTGATCGAATGGATCTTCGTCTAACCAATGCGCACGAGGGTCCCGCTTTTCTGCCATCTTGTTTTACTCCCTGGGGATGTCTTGTTTGAATCCTCGCAATTTCAATCGTCCTCTAATAACTCGTTAACACCATCAAGTAATTCTTCCCAATAAGATTCAGACGCTTCGGGCGCTTTATCACTAATTTTAAGTAATAATTCTTCTATTTCTTCGGGGCCCAATACCTCAGAAGATTGTTTGCGATTATTTGCTACATCCCTAATTAATGATTTAGATTTCTTCTTTCTTTGTCTTTCAAATCTTTCTTTGACTTCCTCGGATGTTTTTGGTTGGGATGTTCCTTGGTGTTCATCAATCAATGATTTGTAATGTGCCATTGTTACAGAATGAAGTGGATTTTCAAGGAAGTCTGAAGGATTTGCCAACATTGTTACAAATTCTCGGGATAATCGGTCTGCTTTGGTAGTTGCAGGACCAGAAGATATCTTGTCTCTTACGTTCACATGTGAAGAAATACAATGCTTACACCTCCGACTACCTGCAATATCGGGGGCATCACAAGATAAACAACAAATGGAAAAACCCATCTGTTCCATAGCCCGCCTTGGTAATGACATATTCCGAAGGACACCCATTATAGTGATGAAACCTACCAATGTTTGTCCATATTTACTACATTCTATCTTAATCAGCTAATTATTTGCTGCATCTAGACTTTGTGGGGTAATTAATACATTACTTGAGTCGCGATGAATGTGAGGGATCAACAACTCAGAAACGGATGGTATAATGTGGATTGTACAACTAGGCCCACAGGCTGGTGCGAGGTAATCTTCTCCTGTATCTGAAAATACAATATCGATGCCGTGGCCGGCTGGTAATATGGCGTCAATTGCTTGAAATTCCATCATCATAGTTACTTGTTCTGAAGGCAGTACGGTCTGAGGCTCATAACCTCCCGCATGATATCTGATGTCCATTGTTGCATGGCCCAATCTTATTCCTGTTTCAGAGTCTCTTAATTCTGCAAAAATTTGCCCACCATCCATTGTTGCAACTGCTTCTAAATGCAATCTAATTAGGCCTGAAATTTTAATATCGTCGGTTGCGGAGAGGTGTGAACAAGTGGTAGTAACTGTTTGACCTCCACCTACAACAGGAGCGCCTCCCCCAGTAAATGCCCCTGAACTGGAACATTCCGATAAAGGTAATGAAAACCACTCTAAATCTTCGGGTGGCCATGTATTTTCAATTCTCCATTGGCCATCGTTTCTCTGGACTTGAGCTATTGCTTCGGGTTTGGGGCCTATTCCTTTGAGATAATATTCATACCATTCAAACAAATCTTGCGCCCAATCCCAACGAGTCATGTTGTGGATAGCCTCCCCTCCATATCCGCTGTCTTGGGCATTATGTTTACTCCATTGATCTGGATAATTATGTTCCCACTGACCTAATATTCCTCTTATTTCATATCCTGCATCAATATAGTCCTGGTACCAATTTGTCCCTATAGGGCCGCCGAACACCTGATGTGGATCTACATTCCAATCTTGTAATCCTTGAACCCAATAAACACTCCCATTCCAATTTTGAAACGCCTTGTCAATATGGCTTCTTTCCTCATAATAATTTGACATATAAGGATCGAGTTCCCCTGCGCCATATGTTACGGGACCAGCAAAAAGACCTTCTACGATATCTGGACAAACATTGTCTAAATCATCTTCGTCATAATCAACAGTACTTGAAAAATAATTCATATGCATGACTTGGCTTCGGGCTTCTGCGCTACCATTTTTGTAAAGTAAGGGGTGTAATGCTGTTGTTCCAGATATTGGAACTATTGTCTTAAGATATGAACTACCTAGGGCGGCAGCTTCCCATTGTGTGGCGCCTTCGTATGATTTGCCATATAATCCAACATTCCCATTTGACCAATTTTGTGAGCCGAGCCATTCTACGGCGTTATGAATGCCCCAACCTTCTCCTTCACCGCGATAATCAAAACAACCACTAGAAAGTTCTGTGCCAAATACTGCAACTTGAGCGAACGCGTAGCCATGTGAGATGAAATTTTCGAAAATAAACTCGCCACGACCTGCTCCAACTATAGTTGTAGGGGTTGATTCGTCGCCCTGAGCTCCGTATGAAAAATAGGGACTTATTACAGCGATGACAGGTACTTTTTCGTCATCTAAAGTATTGCTAGGCAACCAGTATGAAAGATGGACTTCTGACATCGAAGGTCCTGTCTCCCAAACGTCAGATGTATCCACTTGGATTAGTGCTTCTTGTACCTCGAGAGCATGATATGGCCCTTCTTCAAGTGTATAAGAAAAGGTGTGATTGTCTTTCCAAATCAAAGTGTGCCTTTCATAAATAGAAGGATAGTCTGTATCCAAAGTAGAATTATCTGTTTTTTGATTCTCTGAAAATATACACCCGGACATACTTACTAGTATGAACATTAATGCCATAGATAGTGCATATAACCGGCTTGGCATGATTATCCGAGATGGTGCATATATTGTAACCTATGGATTGAAAAGCCATATTTGGTAGTGGTAGCATGAACACAAGTAAGGCGCACGAAAACCGTTGGATTATTCTTGGGATTATGAGCCTGAGTCTTGTGATTGTGATGTTAAATAATGTTACACTAAATGTAGCATTACCAGAATTATCTAAAGACTTGCAAGCAGATAATACTGATTTACAATGGATTGTTGACTCTTACGCGCTTATTTTTGGAGGGACTTTGCTTGTAATGGGGGCATTGGGTGATCGTTTTGGAAGAAAAAGAGCTTTGCAACTAGGATTGGTTTTGCTTGGTTTGGCTTCTTCTGCTGCAGCATTTTATGCTGATTCATCAAATGATGTGATATTGGCCAGAGCTGCAATGGGTTTTGGAGCAGCACTAATTATGCCGGCTACTCTATCCATTGTCATTGTTGTTTTTCCTCGGGAAGAAAGAGGGAAGGCCATTGGAATTTGGACGATGATGGCAGGTATTGGTGCCCCTATCGGATTAATTCTAGGAGGGTGGGCTGTAGAAAATTATGATTGGCAAATGGTTTTCCTGATTAATATTCCAATTATTTTGTTAGCACTAGGGCTTGGATTAATATTTGTACCAAATTCAAAAGATAGGAAAAAGACGCCTTTGGATCCTATTGGTGCAGTATTATCAATTGCCGCCTTAGGTACTATTCTTTACGCAATAATAGAGGCTCCCATATTAGGTTGGACTAGTTCAGAAATATTGAGTATTGGAGGATTAGGATTAGTCCTGGCTTATTTCTTTGTCCAATGGGAAAAGAGATCAGAGTATCCTATGTTACCAATTGGATTCTTTAAATTTAATGGGTTCTCTTTGGGATTAATTGCAATAATGATGGCTTCGTTTGTTATGTTTTCTTTTATGTTTACACAAATGTTACATTTTCAATTGGTTCGAAATCATAGTGCCTTAGAGGCTGCTATAAGATTCTTACCACTTCCTTTGGGATTAATGCCGGCTGCTGCAAATAGCGACAAGTTAGTTGCTAAATTTGGAAGCAATAATGTCATCTCAGTAGGCCTAGTATTAATGACTGTAGCAATGGCGATATTTACTACTGTAGAAATTGATTCTGAATATATTCGGCTTGCTAGTATTTTCTTGTTACTAGGTTTCGGTATTGGCTTAACTTTAGCACCGGCTACTACTGTTGTAATGGATTCTGTTCCTTTTGATAAAGCAGGAGTAGGTAGTGCCACTAATGATGCAAGTAGAGAAATTGGAGGAGCCCTTGGTATTGCTATAGGAGGGAGCGTCTTAAATGAATTCTATCAGAGAAATATGGTTATCCCAGAAGGTTTGGAATTGGGGTCTATCCCTCTAGAATCTTTTCCAGCTGCAATGAAAATAGGTGGGGATTTGTTAGCAAATGGAAACGAACTCGGGTCCGCTCTTATTGAAAATGCACAATATGCGTTCATGGAAGGAATGATTGCTTCGGCTTCCGTGATGGGAGTTATTGCAATTGTTAATGCTATATTGGTAAAATTGTATATGCCAAATAGGATTGTGAAGCATGATACTGGGGAAGAATAAATTCATCCCAAACGTCTTTTGAGTTCAGAAATTAATTGCCTTGGAATTGGGCTTTCCACTTTCATCTGCTCGCCATTTGGGTGTTCAAAAGTAAGTGATGATGCGTGTAAACATAGTCTGTTAACACTTGCTTTGCCGAAGCCGTGCCTTGTATCTCCTATCACAGGACAGCCTAAGTTTGCCATATGTAAACGGATTTGGGCACGCCTTCCTGTGTCTATTTTTATCCTAATAAGGCTGTGTTCAGGACCTGTGTCTTCAAGCCACCAATTAGTAATTGCAGATTTGCCTGCGCGCCTTCCTTCTGGTACTAATCTCATTCTCTTATCCTTCATCTCTTGTATTCTACCTGTTTCTATACCGGACTTTGTTGGGGGCTTTTGATGAACTACTGCATGGTATATGCGTTCTATTGATCTATCTTTGAATTGGTCTTGGAGCATGTCGCGAATCTCAGGGGAACGCGCTAGGATAAAACAGCCTGATGTTTCTCTATCCAATCTATGTACAAGGTGTGCACGCGTTTTTCCGTTTTCCCAGGCCCAAGCAAACACTCGGTCAAACATAGTATCTGCTTCGCCTCTATCTGTTGCTACCGATAGAAGACCGGCCGGCTTATTTGCAACAATAATCGATCTATCTGAATACAGAACTTCTGGTGCGGGTATCGAAGATTTGTATTTTCCAACTGTTTCATCGCCATCAGATTTGGAAAGTACTGTGAGAACTGCCCCGGCAGTAACTTTCGCGTTAGCCCTAGTGGCCTTGATGCCGTCCACCATTACACGGCCGTGGTCAACCATTCTGCGAAGTGAGTTCTTTTTCGCACCGGGGTGTAAAAGAGACAGTATTTCGATTACTGTAGCCTCTTGTTTAACCTTAATGTTTGGGTCAGCCATGATGATGCCAAAAGGTCTCTGCATTCAACTTTGCTTGCTTGTAAAATAGTGTGGCACTCAATAAGAGATTCATTCAAAACTATTGAAATTAGCCTTTACATGGTTTACTGCGTTGTGGAAAATTTTCATTCCTTCTCCTTCCCCGTGTTCTATATTCTCTCTAGTCCATGTTGCCCCTAACCAGGTTGAATGGTTCGCTTCTGGATGTGGCATTAATCCAAATACTAACCCAGATGGATCACATACTCCTGCAATATTCCGCCAGCTTTGGTTTGGAGAAATAGGGTAAGGTAATACCTCGTCACTAGACGAAGGGTATTCTGTGGAAGGATCAACATACCTTGCAACTAATTGTCCAACTTTGTTCCAATCATCAAGGAGTTTTTTATCAGCGGTAACAAATTTACCTTCGCCGTGACGAACAGGTACTCGCATTCGAGTCATGCCTTTTGTCCATATACAATGACTATTTTGGTCGAATTCTAAGGTCGTCCATCTATTCTCATAATGCCCCGAATCATTCAAAGCAAGAGATGCGGTTTGGGTTAAACTAACTTCATCATCACCAGGCAGTAAACCCATTTTTACTAATACTTGAAATCCATTACATATTCCAATTACTGGTTTGCCTGCTTTGACAAAGTCTCTTACTTGTTCTCTCAAACCAAAACGGAGACGGTTGCCCATCAATCTCCCGCTTCCAAGATGATCTCCAAAAGAAAATCCACCAGGTACTGCCATTATATGATAATCTTCAAGATTGATTTCCCCGTTTACTAGTCTATTCACATGCACTCTGTCGGCCTTTGCCCCTGCCATCTCGAATACCGCCATGGTCTCTATTTCGCAATTAATTCCAAACCCTGAAAGAACCGCTACTTTTGGTTGCATCAATTACCACCACCATTTAGTGTTCCTTTCCAAGAATCACGCAATTTACTCATAGATGCTGAAAGAACAGTTTCATCAGCATTGTTAAAAATAATTAAATCGCCCGAATTCACAGTACCTAGTAGGTTGCATTCATGGCCTTTTAGTGATTCTTCAAAGGCTTGAGAATTGTTTGGTTTTACACTTACTAGAATTCTGCCGAGACTTTCACCGAATAATGCGCCCCAAATATCTAAATTAGGATTTGAAGAAAATAATTTTGAAATATCTAAACTTGCTCCAGAATCGCAGCCAAAACAACATTCGGCTAGTGCTGCCGCTAGGCCTGCATCACTACAGTCATGTGCACTTGCAACTAATCCCTTCGACATTGATGCAGTTAAACTTCGATACAAAGACAAATTTCTTGCAGTATCTATTTGTGGAACTTGCCCCCCAATGCCACTTACACCGTTTGTTTCATCGCGGAACATAAATGCTAATTCACTAGCACCTAATTCTTGATGAGTTTCTCCAACCAGATATATCATATCTCCAACATCTTTGAAATCACTAGAAACTGCTTTTCTGACGTCTGTATGGTTTCCTATCAAACTGAAAAGAAGAGTTGGGGGTACACTTATTTTTTCTCCATCTAATATAGCGTCGTTCTTCATCGAATCTTTGCCACTAATGCAAGGTAAATTATATGCTCTACAAACTTCGTCTAATGCCCTATTTGCCCTTACTAATTGTGCTAATTTATACCGTCCATCTGGGGTTTTTACAGACTCGACGGGGTCGGGCCAACAAAAGTTATCAAGGCCCGCAATTAAATCCAAATCTACGCCTACACAAACTGCATTGCGTAGTGCTTCATCTATACTAGCTGCTGCCATAGCATAAGCGTCAATATCTGAATATCTTGGTACTATTCCGTTCGATATTACTGCACCTTGTGTATTCCCTTGTATTGGTGCAATTACTGCTGCATCTCCGGGTGCATCGTGATTCACTCCACAAAATGGTTTGATTACGGATTGCGCTATAACTTCATGATCATAAGATCGTACCCACCATTCTTTACTGGCTACGTTGGGCCTCGCCATTAATCTAGAAAGAATATCTCCCATTTCTAAATAATTGTCGGTTGGAAATAATATAGGATCGTGTTGGGGGGCTTTCCATTCAGATTCTAATTGTAATTGTGGACAGCCTTCGTGTAAGAATGAAATCGGAATATGTGCAACTGGTTCGTCGCCAAAACGCACAACAAAGGCGCCTGAATCTGTAAATGTACCAACTGCTGTTGCTTCCACTTCATGTAAATTAGCTAATTTCTCAAATGCTTCACAATCTTCGGGATTGATGCCAATAGTCATTCTTTCTTGGGATTCTGACACTAAAATTTCCCATTTACTTAATCCAGGTTGTTTTAATGGAACGGCTTCAAGATCTAAATCTGCACCGCCTGTTAATTCGGCTAACTCACCAACACTACTGGACAATCCCCCTGCGCCATTATCAGTAATTACCTGAATTAATCCTAAATCTCTTGCCTCGAGAACCATATCTATCATTTTCTTTTGAGTGATTGGGTCGCCTATTTGGACCGCTGAAGAAGGACTGTCTTCAGTTAATTCTAAACTAGAAAATGTTGCTCCATGTATTCCGTCGCTACCAACTCTCCCTCCTACCATGTAAATTATGTTGCCCGGTTGTGGGGTTTTGTCGTGACTCTCCCTACCGTCCGGTAATAAGCGAGGCATCATACCGACTGTGCCACAGTAAACTAATGGTTTTCCAAGATATCTATCATCGAATACAATAGATCCGTTAACCGTCGGTATTCCAGATTCATTTCCTCCAGCACGAACTCCAGCGTGGACTCCTCTGAATACTCGAGAAGGGTGAAATAACCCTTCAGGTATATGTCCTGAATAGTCGGGAGGGCCAAAACAAAATACATCTGTGTTAGCAATTGGTCTAGCCCCTAATCCTGTACCCAAAATATCTCGGTTTACACCTACTATGCCTGTCATCGCCCCGCCAAACGGGTCGAGGGCGCTGGGAGAATTATGTGTCTCTGCTTTGATGCAAAGGCTCCAATCATCATTCCAAGCTATAACTCCAGAATTATCGTGGAAGATACTCAATAACCAATTAACTTCTGCTTGGATATCTAAGGTTGGCTTCACAATATGTGTTTTGAATAAAGAATCGATAAAGGTGTCTTCGCCAGTTTCCTGATCAACATGATGTATGTTAGCAGCGAATATCTTGTGACTACAATGCTCTGACCAGGTTTGTGCAAGGCACTCTAGTTCGGCATCAGTAGGGGCTTTCTCGGGTAACCCTAATTCTAATCTCGCAGCGCGAACTTTGGGATTGCGATAATTTGATTGAATGGCTTTCATTTCTTCTAAATTTAATGCCAGTAATCCCGTTTCACTGATTTGAATTAATTCTTCATCACTAACCTCGAGATTTACTGTTGCTGAAGGTTTTTGAGTTAATTGAGGTCTTTCGGGAAAATCTAAGGTCGGCCAGAATGAATTAGCACATGCTTTCTTATCTGATATACTTGACCTTTCTATCATTTGATTGTGCAACTTGCTTGAAAGCCACTTAGGCGAAATTTCATCAGAAACCCCCCAAAATAAGTAGGTCATGGTTGTCGCTATTTGTGAAACTTCGGAAATATTTGGAAATATGGTCTGCAAACCATCCAAACCTGCTTGGCCGGCATTATCTGTAACTCCGGGTTTGAAGCCAACCGTTATTGCAATTTGAGGTGATACAGGAAATAATTCTTTATTGTCAAGAAATGATGTTTCTAATGCTCCATATTCAATAACAGGATCGGCAAACAAATCATAAACCGCTTTTGTTGCCTCTTTTTTTGAAATATCGGATTTGACTTGGTAACCTAATATAACTCTCACTTTATTTACTGATACAGCATAATCGGATTCTAACATTGATTTAACTGAATCTCCTCTAGCATCAGTCAATCCTTCTATGTCACGGGTGGTGACTTGGAAGTTATATGTCTGCATCTGGCTCATCATATTCCGGGCCCCTGTGAGTGGTTCCAGCAGCAACTCGTCAATGAACAAAGCGGTCTAGGCCGTAGGCCTGTGGAGAAAATTTTAGGGGAAGACTTGACAAACCCCTAGTGTCTGATTAGTACGATGAAGGCTGAGGCTATCTGGGGAATGCGTTGGAAAAACTGCGCAAATCCTCTTGCACATCGGATAATGGAAGTAGCGACTAAAAAGAAAACTTTGGTATGTTTGGCTGCTGATATGACGTCGATTTCAGAACTCATTGATTTGGTTAAAGATGTTGGGCCATATATTGCTGCTTTGAAGACTCATGTTGATTTGGTAGAAGATTTTTCTCCAGAAAAATGGAGGACATTAACTGAATTGGCGAATGAACATGAATTATTATTATTTGAAGATAGGAAATTTGCAGACATTGGTAAAATATCTCAACAACAAATGGCGGGTATTCATGATATCCGATCATGGGCAGATATTGTGACTGCACACCGAATTTCAGGTAAAGATATTATTGACGGCATAGCAGCTGGTTGGGCGGATGTTGAAAGAATAGGGGGGGTATTGCTTCTGGCCCAAATGTCGAGCCGTGGAAATTTATTAAATGTCAATTATACTAGTGAAACCATTGCTACTGGAAAGGGATCGCCTCATGTTTTGGGATACATTGGGAATGGGAGTTCTGCTGCCGAAGTAGCGGACTTGAGAAGTTTGGTAGGCGAAACCCAAATGATATGGACTCCGGGTATTAACTTAGATAGTGGGGCGGGTAAAATGGGGCAAAGATATGGGAATCCGCATGATAGCATAACTTCAGGAGCAGACATAATAATCGTAGGATCTGGAATTCATGGCACTAGCGATAGGGTTTTTGCTGCTAAATCATATGCTGAAGCTTCATGGAATGCATTGCTTGAACGAGGACAATAAATGTCATTAATGCTGGAAATTATTTATTGGTTTGCAGCAATGGGAATTTCTTTATTGACCGTATATATAATCGCAAGAGAAGTCTTAAAAAGATGGAGATTAAACTACAGATTAGAAAATAATGATTATACTTTACTAAACGACTCTTCGGTCAAAATTGAAATCTTAACAAGTGCGCCTGATGGTAGTTCTTTTGTTGAATCCGTTCCGGCTATTTTAATCGAAGAATTGTAAGATTTCATCTAATAGATGAATTTCGACATACCCTAAATTATGGGCAATACCAGTCAAACTACCAATAATAACTAATGTCAGAATTAATAATTTTAGTTTACGGCGTTTTTTGGGCATTTCTTTTTCGACTACTGGTTCTAGAACTATAGGAGGAGGTAAGGGAGGGAAAGAGGGGAATGCTGGAATATCTACTGGTTCTTCGATAGCAGGATAAAGTGCGTCTAAATCAGATAATCCTGGTGCGTCCGGTATGCCACCAACAATCTCCTCCCATTGCCTCTCCATGCTACCAAATGTGATTGGAGTTACGAGTGTGGTGACTGCTCCAGAAGAATATGCGGCATCTCTAGTTTTAGACAGTCGGGCTTTGCTAGATACAAAGACTATTCTTGCTTTGGAATCTGTCTCTCTCATTTCAAGAGCAGCGATGTGCCCATCCATTGTAGGAAGATCAAGACTAAGAAAAACCATATCAGGCTCCAAACGGACATATTCATCAACCGCTTTATCTCCATCATGACATATTTCAGTCCCCCAACCTCTACGAGACATAATGTCCCTGATTCTTCCGGAGATGATGGAATTGGCCACTACAACTAGGGCAACTCGTGGCATATCAAACAGCACACGAGGGGCATTATACATGAACGACGCGGTGTGAAACTCAATCTAATATCGAATCTAAGAACCATTCTGGATCAAAATCTTGTAGGTCGGCATATTCTTGACCTACTCCTGCTAGAACTATTGGTCGGCCTGTAGCGTGTGCTATTGAAAGAGCTGCACCTCCTTTAGCGTCAGTATCAAGTTTACATAATGCAACACCATCAAAATTAAGAATTCTTTGGAATTCTTTTGCTTGTGTTACCGCATCATTACCGGCTAAAGCATCTGCAACAAAAATTACCAAATGAGGTTTAGTTATTCGGTGAATTTTTCTTAACTCCTCCATTAAATTTGTTTTATTTTGCATTCTTCCAGCCGTATCAATTATTACAATATCGTCGCCTTTTGCTTTGGCGCTTTCTATCGCATCTCTAGAAATAGCTGCCGAATCGCCTCCTCGTTGACTTTTGATACACCTCACCCCTAACCTCTCGGCGTGTATAGAAAGTTGGTCAATTGCACCTGCACGAAATGTATCTGCAGCGGCCAATACTACAGAATACCCTTGTTCGGTTAATCTGTGGGCTATTTTTGCAGTTGTAGTGGTTTTTCCAGTACCGTTGACTCCAACTATCATAATGGAAACCGGTGTGCTATCTGCAACAAATGATTGAATTGTTCTATCAAAATCCCAATAACCCGCTTCGAGAAGATCTTGGAGAGATTGACGGACTACCTTTTCTACAATTTTATCTAATCCTTTGCGGGCGTCTATTCTCGAGCCTATTAAATTGGCTTTTAGAGTAGTAATTACTTCCATAACTGCCGAATGGCCCATGTCAGATTGAAGTAGTTCTTCTTCAAGTTGGTCGATTATTTCATCTAAAACCGCACCTCCTCTAATTATTTGGCCGCCTTTACTAACTGTGGACTCAGACATATCCATTTCAAAATTTTGAACTGTGGGAATCAAAGTTCTGCCAGTAGTTGTTTTCATTCTATCTATTGGTTTATTAAGAGAAGGTTTAGTTGAGGTTATACGTTCTTTTTTTTCTGCTTTCTGGGCTATTTTTCTAGATTTTTTATCTGTGTTTTTGGAAAATGGGTTCGTTTTAATATCTTCTGAAAAGTCATCCCATTGTTCTGTGGATTTTTCGAAGTTTTCTTCTAAATCAAAGGTTTGTAACTTTTCTTTTTTGGTTTTTTCAATTGTTGCTAGTAATTTTTTCCTTTGTTGAATTATTTGATTTGCTTCCACGGTACCTTCTTCTATGGTAATTTTCTTTGTGTCTACTGCTTCTTTGGCCTGTCTCTTAAAAATATCAAATAATCCCATGATATCGCCTAATCGTCAAGAGTTAATTCAGTGCCCCGTTTCCTTTTCTTTCGTGAAATTTTTGCAGGGGGTGGAGACTGTGTTTGGGGTTTTGGTTGGAGGGTTTCAGGTATTTTTTCGTCCTGCAGTGTTGCTATTTGAGTATTGAAAATATTTGCTAAAGAGATTGTCGTTTCTTCGATTGAATCAAATTCAACTTTCATCTTATTCATTATTGCAAGGACTTCGTCTGTTCTTTTTTGTAATATATCAATTGCCTCACTTCGAGGTTTCTCAGCTTGAACTCTGCTCCCAATATCAATCACGGCACCTGCATCCGGAGGAATGTCCGCAACTATTTGTACACCTGCGCCAAGTGGAATCATTGCACCTTTAGCTCCTTTAGAAGAAATTGAAGATAATGTTTCAATTGTTTGCATCTGTTCTAACCTTATTTGTTCTAAACGCTTCATTTGTTGTTGAATAGATTCCATTCTTTGACGATTGAGGTCGACTTGTTGTGCAATGCGTTGTAACTCCGCCTGCTCTACTGCACTCATCGGACTTTGCGGGATTGTCGTATGTCAAGAAGGCGTCGCAATCGTCAATTAGATTGTTTTGCGTCTTTTTTACTAATATATTCATCATCTAACTCAGGAGGGAAGGCTATCCATCTTATCAAAAGAAAATTGATATATCCGAAAAGACAAGTATTAACAAGCCATGCCAATGTATGATGGAAATATAAAATTTCAACCATTACATAATGGCATGCTGTTGTGACCACTAGTTGCCCTGTATACGTCCAAAAGGCGCGATTTAGGCTTTTTGTATAGTTAAATGTGGATTTGAATGTAAATTTATAATGCATAAAATGCGCTTCGACGTTGCCTATTGCACAGGAAACCGCCCAAGCAGCTACTGCTGTATGAGATGGCCAAATGTCGATCCAAAAAAGAATTTCATATAGTATCAAAGCGAAGGCTGAATTAAATACCCCAACAATATTGAATTTAAGAAATTCGTTGAACATTACTTTGAAGGTCCAACCTACATCATCAATTCTTTCCCGCATCCTTCTCATTGTCGACTTCTTGTCGTCAATGATATAGAATATCAGTACTTCGAAAGAAAGGCAATTATTTGATTAGCTGCTTCTTCGGCTGATGTGTCAGTAGTATCTATTCTAATTTCTGGGTTACTTGGTGCTTCAAAGGGGCTAGATATTCCCGTAAAATTCGGTATTTCTCCTGAACGCGCCTTAGCGTACAATCCTTTTACGTCTCTCTGTTCACAAATTGATAGTGGAGTATCAACAAACACTTCTATAAATTCGGATTCAGATACTAATGATCGGGCCATGGTTCGTTCGGATTCAAAGGGGGATATGAAAGAAGTTATACAAATTAATCCACTATTTAACATCAATTTGGCGACTTCTCCGACTCTTCTAATATTTTCAACACGATCTGCTTCTGTGAAGCCTAAATCCCGATTTAGACCGTGCCTTAGATTGTCTCCATCAAGAGTTATTGTGTGTTTTCCTAAAGATTGTAATTTTTTCTCTAAAATATTTGCAATGGATGATTTTCCTGAACCTGATAATCCTGTAAACCATATTATTTTGGGGGTTTGTGATTTTTGTTTTGCTCGTGAATCTTGAGATACATCCATTTTTTGCCAATGAATATTTTCTGAACGGTGAAGTGCAAAATCAATTAGTCCCATCCCAACTGTATTATTTGATAATCTGTCAATAACAATGAATCCACCCATTGTTTGATTTTTATCGTAGGAATCGAAAGCAATGCGCTTATCCAGAGAAATATTACAAACCCCGATTTCATTGAGTTCTAAGGTTTTAGCGGGTAAAAAATCGAGTGTGTTTACATCAATTCTATGTTTTAGTTTCCCTAGTGTCAATATTGCAGATTGTGTACTTGATTTTAATAAATACTGCCTACCAGGCATCATTGCATCATCATTCATCCATAATATACGGGCTTGGAATTGATCTGATACTCCGCACGGATCTTCGGATGTTGTAATTATATCGCCTCTTGATATATCAATTTCATCTTCTAGTGTTACTGTGACTGACTGCCCTGCGTGTGCTTTAGACAACTCTCCGCCCCATGCCACTATACTCTTGATTGTGGAAGAAGTCCCGCCAGGAAGTATTCTGACTCCGTCGCCTAAATTAATTTCACCACTAGCAATTAATCCCGAAAATCCCCTAAAATTGGGATTTGGCCTGTTAACCCATTGTACTGGCATTCTGAATGATTGAGTTTGACGATGATTGGACACTTCTACTGTTTCAAGATATTCGATGATAGTTTGACCATTATACCAAGGTGTTTTTTCACTTTTAGATACTATATTATCTCCCATTAATGCAGATATTGGAATTGGCGTTATTGAGTCGAGATTTAATGCATTTTTCGCAAACTCTTGATATTCTGAAACTATGTTATTGTAAACCTCTTGTGAATAGTTAACTAAGTCTAATTTGTTGATGGCTAATAGAACTTTTTTCACTCCAACCATTGAAACAATGAAAGAATGTCTTCGTGTTTGAGTCAATACTCCTTGTTCTGCATCGACTAAGATGATTGCTACGTCGGCCGTGGAGGCCCCTGTTGCCATATTACGAGTATATTCTTCGTGACCAGGTGTATCGGCTACAATATATTTTCTTTTATCTGTAGAAAAGAATCTATATGCAACATCTATTGTTATGCCCTGCTCTCTTTCTGCAGCTAAACCATCTACTAGTAAAGCGAAATCAATATCGTCACCCTGTGTTCCTATTTTTTTAGAATCAGATTTTAAAGACGATAGTTGGTCATCAAAAAGCATGTGAGATTCGTACAACATCCGCCCGATTAGTGTTGATTTGCCATCATCTACTGATCCACAAGTTATGAATCGAAGAAGACTTTTTTCTTCGTGAGATTTAAGATATGACTCAATGTCTGTAGCAATTAATTCACTAATGTGAGACATTAAAAATACCCTTCCTGTTTCTTTTTCTCCATTGAGGCAGTTACATCATGATCAATGGTTCGTCCTTGCCGTTCGGATGTTGTAGTCAAAAGCATTTCTTGTATAATTTCGGGCAATGTAGTGGCCTCTGATTCTACGGCCCCAGAAAGAGGGTAACACCCTAATGTTCGGAATCGCACGCTCTTGATCATTGGCTTTTCGTCTGGCCTTAGTGGTAATCTTTCGTCATCAACAAGTATCAGCATTCCGTCTCTTTCAACGACTGGTCTTTCTTTGGACAGGTATAGCGGGACGATTGGTATATTTTCTAGGTGTATGTATTGCCATATATCTAACTCTGTCCAATTAGATAGGGGAAAAACTCTGATTGATTCTCCTTTGTTTTTTCGGGAATTATAGATATTCCATAGCTCTGGTCGTTGATTTTTGGGGTCCCAGCGATGCTTTGATGTTCTAAATGAAAAGATTCTTTCTTTGGCTCGAGACTTTTCTTCATCTCGCCTAGCTCCACCAAAAGCCACATCAAATTCATATTTATCTAATGCTTGTTTCAACCCATCTGTCTTCATTATATCTGTATGCTTTGACGAACCATGAGTAAATGGATTCATTTCCATTTTTTGACCTTCAGGATTAATATGAACAATTAGATTTAATCCTAATTTTTTAGCAGTTTCATCTCTAAATTCTATCATTTCTGAAAATTTCCACATAGTGTCAATGTGCATAATTGGGAATGGAATTTTCCCTGGGTGAAATGCTTTTCTTGCTAGGTGAAGCATTACAGAGGAATCCTTGCCAATTGAGTAGAGCATTACTGGATTTTCTGCCTCTGCAACCACCTCTCTCATGATATGAATGGCTTCCGCCTCTAATGCGTCGAGGTGAGACATGGCTTTGGCGTAAGATAGGGGCTATTTCACATCGACGGGTTTTGGTCTCTTTAAACCAAGAGCGCAGACAAACCCCTGATTAAGTAAAATTTGGGGTTTTATTGTATTATTGTTGGGCAATCCAATCGGCGGTCCATCGATTATCGGCAGCAACAAGAAAATGAGGATTTAGAACGTTTTTCACTAAATCATAATCCAAGGTTTTTCCGGTAGGGCCCACTATTATTCCGCCGGCGCCCGATACTACTGCGTGTGCCGCAGCAATGTCCCAGCAAGAGGTAGGTCCGAATCGGGGGTAAAGATCCGCTGAACCTTCTGCAACAATGCAAGCTTTCAACGATGACCCCATTCGCACTAAGTCATATTTTCCTAATGTTTTGGCAAATTCTTCGTCCTTTGCACCCCTGTGAGAGCCGCTAGCTACGAGCCGTACGGGTAATGGAGGTGTGGAGGGATTTACCATCATTAATCCTGAACCATCGGGTCCGCGGCGCTCTGATGGTGTGATAGAACCGCCCAACCAAGTTGTTTTTGTAACTGGGGCATGAACAACACCAAAAATAGGTTGCCATCGATTTTTATTTCGGCGCATTAAAGCGATATTAACGGTGAACATTCCGTTTCTTTTGATGAATTCTTTTGTTCCGTCCAAAGGATCTACTAACCAACAAATATCACTTGAAAGTGGGTCACCCTCATTACCTTCTTCCGAAACAATAGGTGTGTCGTCTATTTTTTGTAATTCTTTTACAATTATGTTATGTGCAGCTAAATCGGCTTCTGTTAAAGGAGAATTGTCTTCTTTCTGTTGAATTTTAAATGATTCGGGGTTGTTGTATATTTCAAGAATTGCAGATCCAGCCAATTCGGCAATATATACTATTTTTTCTAAATCCAAGAGTTCGTCCCTCCTATCAGAAGTCTTGCATTTTTTCGGCTGCGGATTCTAATTCTTGCCTAGATTCTTCGCTCAAATGGAATAAGTAGGGGTCTTGGTCTCCCACTATTTCTTTCCATGAGGACATGGTTCTGGCCCATATTTCCTGTTTTGAATTCCATTCTAACCACCTATCTACAAAGTCGCAATGGCGCAGGATATCCTCTTCATCTTCTGAAAGTTTACGCAATATTGTATTCGTTTGTGCCAATAACATACCAAAAGGCGCATTAACTTTGTATGTAGTAAATGGGTTTCTTTCTTGAACTATTGTCAAATGTTCTCGCCACAACCCAAGAAATACATCATATATCCATCCGATAATAAGAACTATGATCAAAACCGAAGAAGCAATCGCACCGAGGCCCCAATACGTCATAGGAACCCCTAACATTTCTGTTGAAGATTGGAAGCGCCAGCTAACATATGGCCACATAAGTAAAGTTAACGTTGTAATCCAAAAACCCATAGAAATAAGTGTTTGACTTTGTTGAATACGCCAATATTGGCGCATGAAGGCTTTCTTTAACACGCCCTACCCTAAAGCCAATCTCATTTCACAGTTACGCGTCGAAGTAAGATAAACTTCGAATAAATTGATTGATTGTTGTGCGCCAAATATTATCATTTGCCTCTAAAATAAGAAATGACTGCCGGTGCTATAGATTGTGAAGGATCTATGGTCTCAATTGTTTCAATAATAATTTTACGCCTTTTTGCGCCGTGGCGGCTTCCGAAATTAGACATTATTTTCTCTTTAACCTCATCTTCGTCTGTCGCTACTAAGTCCATTGAGAACTCTTGGTTTGCCTTTCCTTGAGGGAACGAGCCTACTACACGATATACCTTCATGTCGCCGGCGAAGTTCGACTTTCATATAAACACGACGAAAAGAGTAATTTAAGAAAATTAAAAAATAAAAAAAAAGGAGCGCCAATTTAGGCGCCCAAAAAAATAAATCGAGTTTTATCGATTTTGATTAGTAGAGTTAAATAACTCTGTAAATTAAACCTAGTGCATGCGTTGTTGATCTCCACAGATGCATTGTTGCATGTGTTATCCCCCTTCAAATGAATATTGTTTTTTTCATTGTTAACCTTTATTTTAATAGCGTTATTACATATTCTAGTAGTAAGGGTTATGAATGAAGTAGCGGTGGTGAAGTTACTGGAGAGACTTTTGAATGGTCTCTCAAACTAAGTTAAACACAAATGAGGAATAAGAATGATAATACAACAGAACGCATAGTAGAGCCTACCATGAATGAGATTTTTTGGACTCACAGGCTGGATGCTAGGTGACCAAGAGTCCAGGGATCTCCTAAGAGAAGCCGGAATTAAGAACATAACGATAACCGTTAGAGACTTCAACTTGGCAAATATAGCTACATGAGATTAGAATAATTGAGAATATCGACTTGATTCTGGACACCTTGGTACTAATTCCACTAGGGTTGCTTTTTTCATTGTTAACATTTATTTTGATAGCGTAATAGACTTTGAAGCACAATGGTTATGAATGGAGTTTGCCATGGTGAAGTATGGAGGAGGCAATGGAGGAGGCGATACTTTTTAGAAAACAGATTAGCATGTGTAATAAGTGTGAGAAAAAAATTAAGAATCCGTATATACAAACTATACAAGGAGAGATGGTAAATATTGATTATGAAGTACATTTAATCGTTCCAACTTCAAAAGGAGGTGCCTATTCTATAGAGAATAAAGAAATATTGTGTAAAGAATGCTCGCTGTCTAACCGACTTAGGCCTATTGGAGCGAGAATTCCTAATCATCTATATTCTGATTTAATTGATTGGCGGAAAAAATTTATGCCCGAATCAACAGTCTCAGAAATAATACGCCTTTGTATTGAGGATAAGTTTAGAGAATATAGAAAAAATCCTAATGATGAAATGATTAGGGATTTAAAGAAACAAGTGGCACAATTGGAATCTAAATTTGTAGAAATGCAGGCTAATACGAAATTATACAAAACAATGGAAAACTTCTTCAGAAAGAAAGAATATCAAGATTCGTTTAACAAGTAATTGCTGGCATGGACGTTTAGTCTCTAAAATTCGGCTTCAGATAGGTACTTTTTACTCAAGGTTCAAGAACGTATGAGGTGGGATGTTTCTTGATTATTGATGAGTTCGCCCTCAGATCCTGATTCCTCGTCAAAAAAAGAGGAGTTTACTTTAGAAGAAAGGTTAGCTAAATTCCCAAATGAAAAATTGGTCCAAGAAGTCGTTTCTGTTTGGGACGAAGTAATACGAATGGAGCAAGAGTTAGTTGGTTCTAGACAACGTACACGAGCTTTAGAATTGGGGTTGGCAGCAATAGATTTGGAACAAGGAGAAGGGCCTTCGGTTACCGATCTTGAAGAAAAATTGCGAGTCATGAAGATGCGTTGTGGGCAGTTGGAAGCAAAATTGGGAAATGAAAAGATAAGGAGGATTGATGGAGGAGATGGTTTGGACTCTCGGCTAGCAGAATTACAAAAAGAAAATGCTAGACTCCTAAGAGTGGAAGAAGAACAAATGATATTGATTCTTGATATGGAGTCGCAAATTGATCGTTTGATTGCTTCAATCAAGAATTCTTAGCCGTTCATTTTTAAAATAAAATTGTTCAAAACTCTTTGGAGTTCGTCAGCATCATCAAAGGATTCGGTTAAATTTCCAGTTATTACCCAATCAGCCCCGCAGTCTGAGGCTATTTTTGCGGTTTCTCCGTCTCTTATTCCTCCACCTACTACTATCGTGAGGTTACAAGATTCCCTAGCTGCTTTTATTAAATTTGGTGATACTGGCATATTTGCACCACTACCTGCTTCTAAATATATTATTTTGAATCCATAAAATTCTGCTGTTGTTGCATAAGCAGCCATCCTTTCTACGTCGTCCGGTTGAATTAAATCGGCCATGCCAACTTCTCCGGCTTTCCCACCTGGTGAACAAATAATATAACCCATGGGAAGAGGTGAAATTCCTGCTTCTTTGATATACATGGATCCGGCGACCTGTTCTTCTATCAAAAATTTAGGAGACTTGCTGTTCATGAGCATCATAAATGTAATCGCATCGGCAGCAGGGGACAATGCGGCAGCACCTTGAGGGAAGAGAACTACAGGGACTTTCCAATTTTTCTCGTCTAAACCGGAATCTTGAGAAGAAGCCCATGTGATTAATTCTAATGCTTCTTGTATTGCGATTACTGTATTATTGACATTATTCATATCTGTACCACTAGAGCCCCCTACAAGTATCATTTTGCTGCCTGCTGCTACTGCTGCTACTGCTCTTTTGGCGGAAGTTTCTGGAGTTTGGTCAGCGGGATCTATCAATATAGCATGCCGAGTGGCTTCATTTGAGTCACAAACATACTCCAGTGTCTGGCTGTCATCTCCGCTCATATTCTCTCCTGTTCACATTAAGCATCTAACATTTTACAAAAATTGTGTTAAATAATAGGTAATTCAGCAGTCTCAATGCCTAACAAGATTCGTTCCGATAAGGCATTTTTGGGATCCGAGCCGTACCAATCCATCCTCTGAAGGAAGTTACCTTCCACTTTCCTTTCTTTACACCAAACCTCAACGGTTTGATCAGATCTAACTCCACAAATGTGCCCGGAAATTTTTGAGTTGGTAATGGCCCCCCACCACCTTATTTTCGATTGGGTCCCCCGAAAATCAATCACCCGATCTACCTGCATTTCTCCGGAACCCGATATGCCAGCCCCTGAAAAATGTATATTGTTATTTTCTATTTTTTTAACTCTTGATTTAAGATGAAGGGTCGTGCCTCTTTTCGCCAAAGCTATTGAAAGAGATTTAACAAACCAAGAATACCTTACTGCTGACGATTCTGAAGTTGGTGTTTGGCTAAACATTTCTCCGAACCAAAGGCTCGGCGTTAAAGGCCATTTTTCAAAAATTCCGGGCTCTTCACCGTACATCCCAGATTCTGCTTTTTCATCAAATATGTGTACATCTAAATTAGGATTTATGTCTAATAAACGATGAGCACAACAAAAAACCTCCACACCTGAACCAATTATTGCAACACTCATATTAATCCACTCTTATTTTGTTTATTATTTAGTTTCGGTTAAAAATGCTAGGGCTTTTAATGCACTATTAACATGTATTGCTACGCCCAATGGTAAAGCATCTTCATCTACTTTGAACATAGGGTGGTGAACATCATAAACAGCATTGATAGAAGGATTTCCAACGCCAAGGAAGGAAAAGCATCCAGGTATTTGTTGTGTATAATATGCAAAATCTTCGCCGCCCATAATAGGAAGCATTTCAGTTACTTTGTCTGCCCCAAGAATTTCTGCGGCTGCAGACTTTCCTAAATCCCAGCAGCCGGCATCGTTTACTGTTGGCGGATAATCATTACCTGGGAAAGTAACTTCTGCTTCGCACCGATTGGCTATTGCTATTGCTTCGGCCATCTCTTTCACCCTATTTTGTAATTTCAATAAGCCTTCAAGGGTTAACGACCTTATTGTACCTTGTAGCTCCATAGTTGAAGGAATTACATTCCAAGCGTCACCACCTTTCGTCATCGTAATACTAATAACGCCGGATTCGAGAGGGTTTAACTCTCGAGAAATTATTGTTTGGAGATCAACCACTATCTTCGACCCGGTTACTACGGGATCTATGGTTTGATGTGGAGCAGCCGCATGGCCGCCGTTTCCTTTCACCAAAATTTTGACTGTTCCAGCTGCCGCTAAAAGTGTACCTTCCCTAGATGCCAAAGTTCCCACGGGCATTGTCCCGGCTACATGCAATGCATAGATTTGATGGACTTTGGGGTTTTCTAGTACTCCCTGATCTCGCATCATTTTACCTCCCGCCCCTCCTTCTTCCGCGGGTTGAAAAATAAGTTTTATTGTACCTTTAATTTCTTCTTCGTTTTCTTTTAATAAACGTGCGGCTCCTAACAACATAGCAGTATGGCAATCGTGTCCACAAGCATGCATTTTCCCATCAATTTCGCTCTTAAAGTCTATATCAGTTTCCTCATGAATTGGTAAGGCATCCATATCTGCTCTCAAAGCTATGCAGGGACCGTTTCCGTTACCTATCGTACCTACCACTCCTGTTATTGCAATATCTTTTTCATATTGTATACCCAACTCTGTAAGGGTTTTTTGGACAAGTTTACTTGTTTCGAATTCTTCATACATTAATTCTGGATGACGATGAATAATTCGTCTTTTTTCAACAACCCAGGGCTGAATGTTTTTAGCTTCTGAGATAATCTTGGAGGTCTGCATAATATATCTGAAGATGTGGTATTATTAGAATTGTGTTAATTTATATTTACAATTGAAAGAGCATGGACAGGGCAACGAGGGATACAAAAATTACAATGTGTACAAGAGGGTTCGTCCACTATAGCTAAAATATCCTCCAATACAAGGGCATCAACTGGACATAGTGCAACACAAGCAGCACACCCAAAACAACGATCATTGTCCACGACGAAGATCGAGTTGGGTTGTCTAGGCATACTTCGAAGAGGGGGGGTGGGTTCTCAATTGTGTCCCCTAACCCCTTTGTTTCCTCTGGAACTTGTTTTTTTTGTAATAGATTATAATAAAAGTTGTTTTTTGTAATAGATTATGATAGACAATCTAACTATAAAGTCGACGAACTATAAACATTAGGATTTAACTTTCAATACAAGAGTATATTATTTATATTTCCAATGGAAATACAGGGGTTGGACGCCAAACCCTCATCAGAAGAGACCGATTCCACCAATCATGGTATTGTACAACCCTGGACAATTTAGCAGATATCCATCAGGTTCTGTAGATCATGGTATTCGCTTCCATTTTCTTGGTGGAGGGAATGAAGTAGGCAACGTAGGTTGTATAATAGAAGACAATACAGGAACAAGAGTCTTGATAGATTATGGTTTAGCACCAACAAGACCTCCAAAATATCCGGATCAAAGCCCACCAATTACGGATGCAATAATTACACATAGCCACATAGATCACATTGGGATGGTTCCTTGGTTAACACAATTCAATAATGTTAGGTTTCATGGGACATCTTTAACTGCAGATGTGTCTGAAATAATGTGGAGAGATACATATAAAGTGTCAAAAATTGAAGGATACCCACTATCTTGGGACAAACGAGATTTAGAATATGCTCTGGAATCATGGATAACTCATGAATATGAAGAATGGTTTGAAATCGGTGCATGGAAATGTAGACTTCATCGAGCCGGACATATGCCAGGAGCAGCTATGATTGAAATAGAAACACCAACACATAGGATCCTGTGGTCAGGAGATATTGACACACGAGATAGTCCTAACACATATGGAGCCCAACCAATTGAATGTGACATACTTTGTTTGGAAGCGACATATGGGGGCAAAGAGCATCCAAACCGGATTGAAGAAGAAAGCAGATTTGTTTCCGCCGTCAAAGAAATAGTACAAAGAGGAGGCGTCGCATTAGTACCTGCCTTTGCATCCGGGCGTGGCCAAGATATCCTTAGAATTCTTCATAGAGAGGCTCCTCATTTAAACGTCCATTATGATGGAATGGGAACAAGATTAACAAGAAAATGGTTCGACAACCCTCAGCATATTCGTGATCCAGAAACTCTAGCCAAAGTTTGGAAATGGACTAGAAAAGTTTCTAGCAAATCCGATCGGAAAAAAGCCTTGCACGCAGACGTTATAGTTACCACTAGTGGGATGTTAGATGGGGGACCAGCTCTTTGGTACCTAAACCGCCTAAGACATGATTCTGCTAACGGGATTCTGCTAACAGGCTATCAAGCTGAAAATTCCGGCGGTAGAAAATTACTTGAAGAGGGACGAATAAGTATATTCGGGAATCTCACCCAAATTGATTTAGAAATAAAGCAGTTCCAATTATCTAATCACGCAGGGCATAGTGAGTTGTGTAATTTTGCGAAAAAATGCAAGCCCAAAGATATGCTTTTATTCCATGCCCCGGAAGAAAGTAGAGGTGTTATTTTTTCAGAAATGGGGGATGAAATAAAAATTCATTTACCCATTAATGGCACCCCAATCCGCATTAATTCCTAATCAAGCACTCCGAACAATTCATAGGCCTTCTGCAATAAGATAGAGTTAATCAGGCCACGTCCTGAAGAAAGAAAACGGTGAGAAAAATGGAAAACGCAAAAGCAGACGAATATTTTGGATATACAGAGAAGGGTGGAACCTTCGACGGTGAAATTAGGGCAGGATTCACAACCTTCCTAACAATGGCCTATATCCTGCTAGTAAATCCCGCCATGCTAACGGTAGCAATAGGTGATGGAACTACAGCAGGAAATGAGCAAGCCTTCGCAGACATACTCTTTGCCACAGCAGTTGCAGCCTTTGTTGGTTGTACTGTTATGGGATTGTGGGCAAATTTACCCTTTGCCCTAGCACCAGGAATGGGGCTAAACGCTTACTTCACATTTGGTGTAGTTTTAGGAATGGGTATTGCTTGGGAAGTAGCATTATTTGCAGTATTTGTAGAAGGTCTTATTTTCATGGTAATGTCATTACCTCAAGTTGGTTGGAGAACTCAGATGATAAACTCCATCCCTACTGATTTGAAAATAGCAACGGGAGCAGGTATCGGAATGTTCCTATCTATTATAGGCTTCAGAGAAATGGGTTGGATTCGTGATGACGGAGCAACTCTAGTCAACATAGCTGATACCGAGAAATGGGGAGCAACCTCATATGGAATCCCAGATGGATGGTGCCATGCAATGGATTATGCAACTATGACTTGTACCGAGGTACAAGATGGTTATTTCGAACTAGGAAACTATGGACTTCACCAAGAAGGCGCAATAATTGGAATGATAGCACTTCTTGCTATAGCGGTATTAATGGCACGCGGCATTAAGGGCGCTATGATTTACGGAATTATTGTAGCTTCTA
>Ga0209403_10001504_pt1 | contig 30212 bp, 20 predicted proteins | sample ArcticOcean_MG_C_8_FD_187440 | JGI IMG/M metagenome (GOLD analysis project Ga0209403, IMG submission 187440) | Marine microbial communities from western Arctic Ocean - ArcticOcean_MG_CB11_86 (SPAdes) (version 2) | ecosystem: Environmental > Aquatic > Marine > Oceanic | place: Arctic Ocean...
GTCGTGGATGGATGAGCCGGTTGCCACTACGGCGGAGCCATCGGGTGGGTCGATCTCTGCGGGCGAGACGATGACGGCCGATCTGGCAGTCGGCGAGCGCCAGGAGTGGACCTTCGAGGGGGTGTACGGAGGGGTGGTGTCGGTCTCGATGGACGGGTTCGACACGTTCCTGCGGCTCTACGGCCCGTCGGGCGACCTCGTCCTCGAAAACGACGACTACAACGGGTTGAACTCGTACCTGTCGGTGGGGTTGTGTGAGACGGGCACGTACACGATCAGCGCCGGCTCGTATGCCGACTCGGGTGAGGGCCCCTACGAGTTGTCGTTGGGTGGCGGCGACGTCGACCTCGGCGGCTGCGGAACGTCCCTTGAGACGCCGTCCACGAGTTGGGGGCAGGACGAGTCGACGACATCGTGGATGGGGCAGGACGGGTCGACGACGTCGTGGATGGAGCAGGACGGGTCGACGACCAGCTGGCAGGACGCTGGTTCCACGACCACCCCGGCCGCAGGTGGCCCGGATGGGTCGATCTCGGCAGGCGGAGCCGTGACCGGGTGGCTGTCTCGTGGAGAACGTCAACAGTGGACGTTCGAAGGGGTGTACGGAGGGGTGGCGTCGGTCTCGATGGACGGGTTCGACACGTACCTGCGGCTCTACGGCCCGCGGGGTGACGAAGTCGCCTTCAACGACGACTACAACGGGTTGAACTCGTATCTGTCGGTGGGGTTGTGTGAGACGGGCACGTACACGATCAGCGCCGGCTCGTATGCCGACTCGGGTGAAGGCACCTACGAGCTGTCGCTGGGTGGTGGCGACGTCGACCTCGGCGGCTGCGGAACGTCCCTTGAGTCGCCGTCTTCCCTCCCTGACGGTGGCCTGCCAGGCGGTCCTAACGAGCCAGGGCCCATCCCCGGCGAGGAGGGTTATGAGCCGACGCAGCCTTCGATGCCCCGGGAGGAGTTCGACGAGCCCGAGGATTGGGACGGGTCGACGACGACGTGGCAGGACCTGTCGGCGACAGGCGGACCGATTGTTTCCGGCGAAGTCGCGGCAGGTTGGTTGCCCTTTGGAGAACGCCAGGAATGGACGTTCGAGGGCGTATCCGGCGGTGTCGCCTCGGTCTCGATGAACGGATTCGACACCTACCTGCGCCTGTACAGTCCGTCGGGCAGCCTCGTCACCGAGAACGACGACTCCAACGGGCTGAACTCGTACTTCTCGGTGGGGCTGTGCCAGACAGGCACCTACACGATTAGCGCCGGTTCGTATGCCGACAGCGGTGAAGGCACCTACGAATTGTCGCTCAACGGTGGCGAAATCGACCTCGGCGGTTGTGGAACGATGGTCGATACACCCTCAACTACTTGGTTGATGCCGACGGCGTCTTTAAGCGGCGCCAGCGTGGTACGGGACGAGGCAACCGGTTGTGAAACCACGACGTACGCCGACGGAACGGAGTACGGACAGTGCGACGACGGTACGAACTGGTCGGACGGCATGGACGGCTACTGGTCCCGGACTGACATTGATCCGGTGACCGGATGTTCGATCACGACCAGCAACGAGGGGGGAGAGTCCGGCTACTGCGAAGAGGAGGGCGGTTACCGAAACTGGTGGGACGACGGCGCTGGGTACCGTTCGGAGACCGAATACGACGCCGCCACTGGCTGTACCACGACCTTCGAGAACGGGCTTGAGGTCGAGACCTGGTGCAACGACTACCGCTCGACGCCGTCGATGGTGACGACAACCTGGATGCCTGCTGATCTCGGCGGTGAAGCCGGCGGTGGCTTGATCTCCTCCGGGGCGTCTGTCTCAGAATGGTTGTCGGTGGGTCAGCGACACGACTGGACCTTCGAGGGCGTATCCGGTGGGGTCGCGATGGTCGAGATGTCCGGATTCGACACCTACCTGCGGCTCTACGGGCCGGCTGGGATGCTCGTTGCTGAGAACGACGATCACAACGGCCTCAACTCCTACCTCGAGTTCGGTCTCTGCCAGACCGGTACCTACACGATCAGTGCCGGCTCATACGCCGATTCGGGCGAGGGCGCCTACGACCTGTCCCTGGGTGGAGGCGACGTCGATGCGGACGGCTGTGGGGGTGTCGGACTGATGTCCGGCGAACCAGGGATGATGCCCGAGTGGCAGGACGAGTGGGACCAACAATGGGACGCTGGGCCGAGCTCCTCGGGGGACCTTGGCGAGACCTTCAGGGACGAGGAGACAGGCTGTGAGGTCACGACCTACGGCGACGGGACCGAGACCGGATCGTGTGACGACGGCACGCACTGGTGGAACGGCTTGGACGGCTACTGGTCCAGGACCGATATCGATCCGTCGACTGGCTGTTCGGTGACGACGGGTAGCGATGGCTCCGAGGCCGGTTGGTGCGAAGGCGAAGGTGACGCCTACAGCAGCTGGTGGGAGGACGACTCTGGGCGCCGAAACGAGACATTTTACGACCCTGTGACTGGCTGTTCCACGACCATCGGGGGCGACGGCTCCGAGGATTCATGGTGCGAATCAAGTTATGCAATAGCGACGACCACGTTTGCAAATGTGGCGACGATCGGGTCCCTGGTCCCTGACCAGACCGTGGTAGCCGACCTCGGTCGAGGCGACCGGCATGAGTGGACGTTCGAAGGTCTCGACGGGGGCGTCATCGCCGTGGCCATGAGCGGCTTCGACACCTACCTGCGCCTGTACGGACCGACGGGATCCCTGATCGCAGAGAACGACGACTTCGAAGGGCTGAGTTCCCGCATCGAGGTCGGGTTGTGTGCGACCGGCACCTACTCCGTCAGTGCCGGCTCGTATTCGGATTCGGGCGAAGGCACCTACGAGCTCTGGTTCGCGGGCGGTGATGTCGACCGGGACGGCTGCCAGGCCTCCGAATTGTTCGAGGAGATGTCCTCTGATGGAGCCTGTTCGACCAGCATCGGCTACGACGGGAGCGAGTCGGGCTGGTGTGACGACGGATCGCGCTGGTATGTCGGTGCCGACGGTTCCGGCTATCGCACGCTGATCGACCAGGAGACCGGATGCGAGGTCACCACCAACACCGACGGCTCGGAGTCGGGGTGGTGCGGCGACATCGACGGTCAGGGCAGCACGCAGAGTTGGTGGACCGACGAGCAGGGCAACCGCTCCGAGGACTACTGGGAAGCGACGACCGGTTGCAGTACCTCGACGTATTCCGATGGTTCGACCTACGCCTGGTGCGAGGACGGTTCCGGTTCGTCCACCGATGCTCACGGTCGCTCCGAAACCTGGACCCAGACCCGAGACGAGGAGAGAGGGTGCAGCACGACCTCCTATGACAACGGCCGCAGCGACACCTGGTGCGAGGACGGTTCCGGCTCCTGGACCGACGAGAACGGACGGACGGAGTCGTGGATCGAGACGCGCGATGAGACTGCCGGGTGCACGTCGTCGGTCTACGACGACGGTCGGATCAACACGTGGTGTGACGACGGCGCCGGCTCGTATACGGACGAGTTCGGCAACAGCTCGATCACCTACCGGGACGACTCGCTCGGTTGCACGACCACCGTGAACAGCGACGGCAGTTCGAACTCCTGGTGTGACGACGGCTCGGGTTCATGGACCGATGTCAACGGCAGGACGGATTCGTGGACCGAGACCTGGGACGATGCGACGGGGTGCCGGACCTCGCTGCACAGCAATGGTTCCAGCGACTCCTGGTGTGAGAACGGTTCCGGCTTCCGAACCGAAGAGAATGGACGCACGGAGACCTGGGTCGAGACCTGGGATCCTGTAGCCGAGTGCACCACGACCTCGTATTCGGACGGGTCGGCCAATACCTGGTGCGAGGACGGGTCGAACAGCTGGGTGGACGGGTACGGCAACTCCTCGACCACCGGCTACGACAGCCTGAGCGGCTGCACCACCGAACTCCGATCGGACGACAGCGCCTCGACCTGGTGCGATGACGGTTCGAGCACCTGGACCGACACCAGCGGAAGGGTCTCGCAGACCCTGCACGACCAGACCACCGGTTGCTCAACGACCACTGAATGGGACGGTTCCGAGAGCGTCTGGTGCGACGACGGGTCGGGTTCCTGGACGGATGCCGACGGTCGAACCGAGAGTTGGACGACGGTCTTCGACCAGGCGAGCGGCTGCACGATCGAGGCCCACTCCACGGGTGGCGAGAACACCTGGTGCGAGGACGGCTCGGGTTCGTGGATGGACGCCTCCGGTGAGACGGTGAGTTGGACGCCGGCGGCCTACGACGCGGACACCGGTTGCACGACGGAGTCGAGGAGCGATGGCAGCGTCAACTCGTGGTGTGACGACGGCTCGAACACCTGGTCCTCCGAGGACGGCACCACGACGGTCTGGGATCCCAAGAAGGAATGCTCGACCACCGGGTACCAGGACGGCAGCGAGAACGTCTGGTGCGACGACGGCTCGGGTTCCTGGACTGACGCCGACGGCACTTCGGAGACCTGGACGACCTCGTACAAGGCGGACACGGGATGCACGGTCGAACTGCGGTCCGACGGTTCCTCCCAGTCCTGGTGTGACGACGGCTCGAGTTCATGGACCGATGACGACGGTGCCATCCACCGTTCCTTCTACGACGAGGCAACGGGTTGCCAGGTCGAGACGGGAACCGACGGCAGCATCAGCACCTGGTGCGACGACGGCTCCGGGTCCTGGACCTCGCCGGAGGGTGTCACGGAGCACTGGGACGCCCCGGTCACGACCTATGACGACGAGACGGGCTGCACGGTCGAGCAGTACGACGACGGATCCAGCTTCGAGTGGTGCCCGGACGGCCGGACCGTCTGGACCGGCAGCGACGGTCAAACAGACGAGTGGCTCCCACCGGTCCAGGAGATCGACTCCGACGGCACGGTCACCACGCGGTGGGTCGACGGATCGACCGAGACCTCCTATCTGGACGGTTCCTCGAAGACCGCGTGGGCGGACGGATCCTGGGAGGAGGTCACCGTCCGGCCCGACGGAACCGTGGTCACGATGTGGTCCGAGGGATCGTCGCTGGTCGAGTTCCCCGACGGCCGGGAGCAGTACACCGACCCATGGGGCAACGCCTCGACCACGGTCAGCGTCGGATCCGGCACCGATTCGGTCAAGGTCACGTCCTACGAGAACGGAAGCACGCTCACGCGCCACGATGACGGGAGCGAGGTGTGGGCCGACGCTGGCGGCTACGTCAACGAGACCACCGTCGACCCGCTCACGGGGGCCCGGATCACCACAGAGTCTGACGGCACCCTTCTGATCGATCGGCCCGACGGCAGCTTCGAGTACCACTACCCGGACGGCAGCGTCGACGAGGGCAGCGTCGACGAATTCGGCAACCTGGTGATCCGATATGCCAACGGTGCGACCTCGGTCGCCTATGCGGACGGCGAGAAGCGCCATACCGACGAATGGGGGGTCACCGCCCAGACCTCAGTTGGTGAGGACGGAAGCACCTACACGGTCTTCAGCGACGGCTGGACCGAACAGGAGGCCGAAGACGGCTCCTGGAGCGTTCGAACCGGTCCGACCGGGGAGGCGGTGACCACGAGGACCCTCTCGGACGGGACCAAGCTCACTGAGCACCCGGGCGGGGCGACCGAGCGCTACGAACCCGGGAACCGACTGACGACCTACACGTCGGCGGCGGGCGAGGTGTATCTCACCCGCGAGGAGGAGGACGGCACGATCGTGACGGTCGACCCGGACGGGACGATCAGCCAGTACAACCCGATGACGGGGGCCACGATCGTGGTCGGCAACACCGGCGACCTGCAGGAGTCGGTCCGAAGTCCCGACGGCGACTTCGAGATCACGCTCGAGGATGGAACCGCCATCGTGCAGCAGCCCGACGGATCGCAGACGGTGACCGCCCCCGACGGAGCAGTGGACACGACTACGAGCACCGAGAACGGCTCGGTCACCGAGAACGCCGATGGCACCAGGGCGACCCGGACAAAGGACGACGCCGGTGACCTGACGGTCGAGTTCGAATATCCGGACGGGGTCGGTGGGGCCGCCAAGGTCGTGGCCAGCCCGTCCGACGGCACCATCGAGATCGAGTTGGCCGATGGGGAACTGGTGGAGATGGAGGTCGATGTCGACGGCACCATCACCGTCGAGGATGCTGGCGGTCTCCGGATCTACGATCCGGCGAAGGGAGTGGCCGGTTCGGTGTCGACCAAGATCGCCGACGACGGCTCCAGGGTCGTCACCGGTTCCACGGGGGCCACCTCCACCATCTCGGCGGATGGAACGAAGATGACCGTGGAGTCCGCCGACGGCACCACTGCCCTAGCCACCAAGACCGAGAACGGCGTGACCGTCGAAATCGACGGCGTGACCTATACCTACGCATTCGGTGGCGGTAAGCCAGCGGTCGCCGAGGCGGCTGATGCCTCAGCCGTTGGTGGGGCCGAACTCGGCTAAGTCGGGCCGTGTCGACTGTGCGATCCTGTCGGCACGCCAGCGGAGGGAATCGATGAGCAACCCCATCTACGACGCCCGGACCTTCTGGGAGCTGCTCGAGCGGCGGGTGGCGGCCACGCCCGGGCGCAACATGCTGCTCGACACCGGGGGCCGGGCCCTCACGTTCGCCGACGTGAAGGAACAGGCGGAGCGGGCCGCTGCCGGCTTCGACGCGATGGGCGTCGGAGAGGGCACCCCGGTCACCTGGATACTTCCCACCCGCATCGAGACGGTCGTGGCCTCGTTGGCGCTCTCCCGGCTGGGCGCCGTCCAGAACCCGATCCTCCACATCTACCGGGACCGGGAGGTGGGCTTCTGCATCCGCCAGACCGAAGCCGAACTGGTGCTCGTGCCGGGCGAGTGGGGGGGCTTCGACTACACGGCGATGGTCGAACGGGCGACGGCAGACCTCGACGTACCACCGAGCGTCCTGACCGCCTACGACTCCCTTCCCGAGGGCGACCCGTCAAGCCTGCCAGCCATCCCGGATCCCGGTGGCGAGCCGATCCGCTGGACCTACTACACGTCCGGAACGACTTCCGATCCGAAGGGGGTCATGCACAGCGACGCCAGCCTGATGGCCGGAGGCGTCGGGTTGGCCAGGGCACTCGACATGCAGGCCGACGATGTCGGGTCCATCGCCTTCCCCTACTCGCACATCGGCGGCCCCGACTACCTGGTCTGCCTGCTGGCGAGCGGCTTCCCGGCCGTGCTGGTCGAGAAGTTCGACCTGTTGCCCACGATCGATGCGTATCGCCGGCTCGGGGTCACCATGGCCGGCGGCAGCACCGCCTTCTACACGATGTTCCTCAACGTCCAGCGCCAGACCCCGGACGAGCCCATCATCCCGACCCTGCGCCTGCTCTCCGGCGGGGGAGCGCCGAAGCCGCCCGAGGTGTACTTCGAGGTGCAGGCGGAGATGGGCGTCCCCGTGGCACACGGCTACGGGATGACCGAGAGCCCGATGATCTGCCAGGGCTCACCGCACGACACCGACGACCAACTCGCCCACACCGACGGGGCTCCCGTCTTCGGTGCCGAAGTCAGCGTCCTGCGGCCCGACGGGTCCGACTGCGGCCCGGGCGAGGAGGGCGAGGTCGCCATCTCGGGACCGCAACTCTTCAAGGGCTACCGGGACGCATCGCTCGATGCTGCAGCTTTCGACGACCGGGGCCGATTCCGGAGCGGTGACCTCGGCGTCCTGCGCGACGACGGGCACCTCACCCTCACCGGGCGCGTCAAGGACATCATCATCCGGAAGGGCGAGAACATCTCGGCCAAGGAGGTCGAGGACGTCCTGTTCGCCCACCCGTCGGTCAACGCCGTCGCCGTGATCGGGCTCCCCGACGCCGAGCGGGGAGAACGGGTGTGCGCCGTCGTCGAGACCGCAGACGGCGCCGAGCCACTCACCTTCGTCGACATGGTGGGCGCCTGTGAAGCGGCCGGGCTGATGCGCCAGAAGGTGCCCGAGCAGTTGGTCGCCTACAGGGGCGGCCTGCCCCGGAACGCCACGCTCAAGATCCTCAAGTACGAATTGCGCGACGAACTGGCCGAGGTTCCCTGGCCGTAGCCCCGAATCCGAGGGGGGAGGGGCTCAATGACCCCCGAAGACCGGATCACGGCGCTCCCGGAAGGCAGCCACCCCTTCGGCGGCGTCATCGGCAGCGGCCAGGCCGGCCTGGACGGTACCCAGGGCGGCGATGCAGGCCGCCTCACCCTCGTGGACGTAGCGCAGCGACGAGGCCTTGGTCGCCTGGACGGCCAGCGGCGCACCCTGGCAGATGACCCCGGCGATCTCGATTGCCCGGTCGAGTTCCGAGCCGGCGGGGACCACCTCCTGCACGAGGCCGATCCGGTGCGCCTCGGTGGCATCGAACTCGTCGGAGGTGAGCAGGTGGTACATGGCATTGCCCCAGCCACCCCGCTGGACGAAGCGGATGGTCGCACCGCCGGCGGCATGGATGCCACGCAGCGGCTCGTGCTGACGGAAGCGGCAGTCGTCGGCAGCCACAACGACGTCGCCTGCCAGCATCAACTCGATGCCGAGCGTGTAGGTGTAGCCCTTGACGGCCGAGACGATTGGCTTTCGGCAACGGCGGCCGAGTGCGGTGGGGTCGACGGCATCGGTTCCCCGGCCACGGTCGCCGGACTTCATGCGCTCGGTCCACATCGGTAGGTCGAGGCCGGCGGTGAAGTGGTCACCGTGGGCGAAGAGCACACCGCACCAGAGGTCGTCGTCCTCGTCGAGTCGCGTGTATGCCGCCACCAATTGCCGGTTCATCTCCGGCGTGAAGCCGTTCAACTTGGCGGGCCGGTCGATGCCCATCAGGAGGATCCGGCCCTCGACCTCGGTCGTGATCCGGCCCTCGGTGAGGTCGGTGTTCTCGCTCATCGGCGCGCTCGCTCCTTTCGCCCCATGGTGAGGGCTCAGCGTGTGCGCGGGTCTATCGCAGGTGGCGGTCGTCTGCCTCGTCGGAGTCGGGTTGCGGCCGGCTCAGGCGGCTGCGGTGGCCCTCTCGGCCTCGCGGTCGAGCAACTTCTGCTTGACCAGTTCGCCGAAGGCGTAGCCGCCCAGGCTGCCGTCGGTCCGGAGGATCCGGTGGCAGGGGACCAGCACCGGGATCGGATTGCTGCTGAGCGCCGTTCCGACGGCGCGGACTGCGTTGGGCCGATGGATCACGGTGGCGATCTCCGCGTAGGTGCGGGTCTCGCCTGCTGGGACACCGAGACATGCCTCCCAGACGGATTGCTGGAACGGGGTGGCGCTCTCGAAGTCGAAAGTCAACTCGTCGCGGCGGCCGGTGGCGAACGCACGCTCGATGGCGTCGTAGAGGTCGTCGGGCAGGGCGTCGCTTCGGGCAGCGGGCCGACCGGTCCGATCGTGGAGCTCTTCCCGGAAGCGGGCGAAGGTGATCAGGTTGGCGAAGGCGCTGCCACAGATGCCGTGGCCGTTGTGTGCGACCCACAGCCCCCCGACCGGTCCCGCAACTTGAGCGATCTCATCGACCGGCTCAGGTGGTGTCTCGGAAGCGCCTCTTTCGCCCTCTTCTCCGACTTCGGTGGCCTCCAAGGTCCCGGTCATGCGTCGCCCTTCGGTTGCTCTCCGGCGGGTCCGCCGGGCTGAGCGTAGGTTCGCGCAGATTCGCCACGAGTGCGAGCCTTGACGGAGATTTTTTGCCGAGCCGAGCCGAGCCGCTGAGGTGTGGTGGCCGTGGCCAGTCGGCCGTGCTCAGTCGGTGTCGTCTGCGAGTCCGGTGCGGACGATCACGAGGGGGCACGGACTGTGGTGGGCGATGGCCTGGCTGACAGAGCCCAGCCTCAGGCCGACGAATCCGCCCCGGCCACGGTTGCCGACGACGAGCATGTCGGCTCCCTCAGCGACCCGCATCAGGGTGTCGGCGGCGCGACCCTTGACGAGGGTCCGACGGACCTCGACGTCGGGTTGGCCGGCGGCTGCAATGGCCGACTCGATGACATCGCCCTGCATGCGCTCGACCTCGGCGACCAGGTCGAAGGAGTCGAGCGGGACGTAGCCGAGGTCGGGGGCGGCCGGCACGTAGGTGGGGGAGTACGCCGTCACGACCTCGACGACGGCGCTGCGGAATCCCGCCTCCTCCAAGGCCCAGATGAGGGCGGCCCGGGCGTACCCGGATCCCTCGATCCCGACGACGATGCGTCGCTCTGTCACCTGCGTCTCCTCCTTGGCACGATCTTGTCTCGTGCTGATGGTACCCGAGCGCAGGAGGGGGTTCCGGGCGTTGGAGGTTCCGGGTCAGATGAGGGCGCCGGCTACCTTCTCGGACGCCTTTTCCTCGGAGACGTTGAGGGCGAAGGCCAGTTCGGACACCAGGACGTCGTGGGCCTTGGTGTAGAGCGTCTTCTCGCCGGCGGACAGGCCCTTGGCGGCCTCTCGGAGGGCGAGGTTCCGGACGACCTCGGCGACCTGGTAGACGTCGCCGCTCTTGAGCTTCTCCTGGTGGTTCTTGAACCTCCGGGACCAGTTCGCCGGTTCGCGGACGTCGCGCTTGCGGAGCACCTCGAAGAGGTCCTCGACATCGGCCTTGGCGATGGGCCAGCGCATGCCGACCTCCTCGGCCATGTCCACCGGAACCGAGAGGGTCATGTTGCCGTGCGCCATCCGGAGGACGAGGTAGTCGCGTTTCTCGCCGAACGCCTCGCGCTTCTCCTTCTTCTCGATGACGGCTGCACCATGGTGCGGGTAGACGACCTTGTCGCCGGGCTTGAAGGACACAGGAGTCTCCGGGGGGCAGTCTCGACTACGGGGGAAGAGGGGGACCTTGGAGGATAGCGGGCGGTGGGCCAGGTTGGTCGGGTCGTCAGGCCCCGAGGCGCTCACGGGCCAGGCGGCTGCGCTCGATCAGGTGCTCGGGTACACCGAACCGGTTGCCTGCCCCTGCGTCGTCGGCGCCCTCGTCGGGCCCTTCGTCGTCCCCGTCGGGCAAGTCGGAACGCAGTGCCGCTTCGTCGCGGTCGATGCGGAACTGCGGCCAGTCACGTCGTTGGGCCAACTGGTCGTGGCCGATCCCACCGAGGTCGATGCCGTTGTCGAACGACACCCAGTAGCGGTACCAGGAGATGCCGTTGGAGACCCGGACCTTCCCGCCGGTTCCCTCCGGGACGCCCGGCAGGTCGACGGCAGCGACGACCTTGGTGAAGCGCCTGATGGGCTGGGTGCGATCGATGGTCTTCGGCATTTGACCCGGGTTGCGTCTCTGGGGGGTGGACGGATGAAACCTATCGCTGACCGGGCTGGCGCGGGTGGTTCAGGTGCCCTGTCGGCGCCCGTTCGCCACGGCGTCGAGCACGACACCTGCCAGGTCGTCGATGGCGATGTCCTCCTTCTCGCCGGTCGAGCGAAGGGTGAATTCGACGCTTCCCTGGTCGAGCCCCCTTGGACCGATCGTGACACGTAGCGGTACGCCGATCAGTTCGGCGTCGGCGAACTTCACGCCCGGCCGGGCGTCGCGGTCGTCGAGGAGGACGTCGACGCCAGCTGCCGTGAGTTCGTCGTGCCAGCGGCCGGCCAGCTCCATCGAGGGCTCGTGGTCGGTCTTGACGACAGTCAGGACGACCTCGTAGGGGGCGATGGCGAGCGGCCAGATGAGTCCGGCGTCGTCGTTGTGGACCTCGGCGACCGCTGCCATGGCCCGGCCGACACCGATGCCGTAGGAGCCCATCGTCGGGGTGCGGGACTGTCCGTCGGCGTCGAGGACCGACATGTCCATCGCCTCGGCGTACCTGCGGCCGAGCTTGAAGATGTGCCCGGCCTCGATGCAGCGCACGACTTCGAGGGGTTCGCCACAGACGCCACACGGTTCGCCATCGAGGATCCTCCGAAGGTCCAGCCAGTGGTCGACCTCGATGTCGCGTTCGACGTCGACTCCCTCCAGGTGGAAGTCGTCCTCGTTGGCGCCCGTCGTCATGCCCGATCGTCCACGGAGGGCGTGGTCGGCGTAGATGGGGGGTCCGTCGACGCCGACCGCCCCGAGGCTTCCGGGCGAGGCGCCGAGGACGTCGCTGATGCGGTCGGCCTCGGCGGGGCGCAGGTCGCCGGTACCGGTGGCGTCCACGAACTTCTGCTCGAGGAAGGGGTGGTCGCCGCGCACGAGGATGAGCACGATTTCGCCGTCGGCTTCGTAGACGAGCGTCTTGACCTGGTGCTCGGGCGGATGGCCGGCTTCGGCGAGGGCGGCGATCGTGCGGATGCCCGGCGTTGGGAAGCGTTCCGGGGCGTCGCCGCCGGGCCGGTTCTCGACCGGCGTGGTCGCCGCCGAGGCCCGCTCCACGTTGGCGGCGTAGCCACAGCCCGTGCAGCGGGCCACGTCGTCCTCGCCGGCGGGTGACTCGACCATGAACTCGACGGAGGCGCTGCCCCCCATTGCCCCGGAGGAGGCCTCCACCGGCAGGGCATCGAGGCCCAGCCGGGCGAAGATCCGGGTGTAGGCGTGGTGGTGGAGGTCGAACGAGTGGTCGAGGCCGGCGTCGTCGATGTCGATGGAGTACGAGTCCTTCATGGCGAACTCGCGGACCCTCAGGAGGCCGGACTTGGGGCGGGGCTCGTCGCGGAACTTGGTCTGGATCTGGTACCACATCTGCGGCAGGTCCCGGTAGGAGGAGAGCTCCAGCCCGATGAGGGCGATGACCTCTTCGTGGGTCATGCCGAGGACCAGGTCGGCTCCCTTGCGGTCGACGAGGCGGAACATCTCGTCGCCCATCGACTCCCAGCGCCCCGACTGCTGCCAGACGGATGCCGGATGCATGGCGGGAAGCAGAAGTTCCTGGGCACCGATGGCATCCATCTCCTGGCGGATCACCTCGGCGACCTTGCGATGGACACGCCAACCCAGTGGCAGCATGGAGTAGTGGCCCGACTGGAGTTGGCGGATGAAGCCGCCACGCACCAACAGTCGGTGGCTGAGCGCCTCGGCGTCGGCCGGGGCGTCACGCAGTGTCGGAATGAACAGGGTCGACCAGCGCACCGCCTGTGCTTCCTCGTCGGGGACGGACTTCGCCATCTTAGCGATCGGTCCCACTACGCGGTAGTTGATCGGCTCGTGCGAGACTTGCGACATGAGCGATGCCACCGCCGAACAGGTTCGGGAGGAGTTGTCCACCTGGCTGGACGAGAACTGGGACCCGGACCTGACGGTCCGCGACTGGTGGTTCCGGCTGGCTGCCGACGGCTGGGCTCACCCGGCCCTCCCCGAGGCCGCCGGAGGGCGGGGTTACGGAGGCGCACAGATGGCCGCCGTCAACGCCACGATGGCCGACGCCCGCGTGTTGGGCCCGCCGGTCGGCCTCGGCTACATGCTGGCCGCTCCGACCATCGCGATGCACGGCACCCAGGAACAGGTGGATCGCCTGGTCGTCCCGATACTCGACGGAACGGTCGGCTGGTGCCAACTGTTCTCCGAGCCGGGGGCCGGATCGGACCTGGCGGGGCTTCAGGCCAGGGCGGTGCGCGACGGGGACGAGTGGATCATCACCGGACAGAAGGTGTGGACCTCGGGTGGTCAGATCGCCGACAAGGGGATGCTCATCGCCCGCACCGATCCCGAGCAGCCCAAGCACCAGGGCATCACCTACTTCGCCATCGACATTGACCAGCCCGGAATCGAGGTCCGGCCGCTCCGGGAGATGACCGGCGATGCGCTGTTCAACGAGGTGTTCCTCGACGAGGCCCGGGTCTCGAACGACGACGTCATCGGCGGAATCGGCAACGGCTGGGCCGTGGCCAACACTACGCTCGCCGTCGAGCGGGCCAGCCTGGGCGGTGGTGGAAAGCAACCCGTGTCGGTGTCCGGCGGGCCCAAGGCCGGCCGCCTCGAGAACCGCTCCGGCGACCTGGTCGACAGGGCTCCCCGAGGTCCCGACGGTTCCGGCGGACGGGGCATCACAGCCGAGGCCCTGATCGACCTGGCCAAGCACCGGGGCGTGCTGGGGGATCCGGTCGTCAGGCAGGCGATGATTCGGTTGCACATCCTGGGCGAGGTCAACCGCTGGAACATGCTGCGGGCCAAGGCCGGGGCCGGGCGCACCGGCGGTGAGGGGAACATGGCGAAGTTGGCCATGAGTGAACTGGTCCGCCAGAGCCGTGAGGTCGGGAATCTCGTCAACGGCGCCGACGGCATGCTCGACCGCAGCGACAGTTCCTCGGGCGGCATCGTCCAGGAGATGACGCTCTTCTCGCCGGCCCCTTCCATCTACGGGGGCACCGACCAGGTGCAGCGAAACATCATCGGTGAGCGCGTGCTCGGTCTGCCGAAGGAACCTGGCCCGGCGAAGGGCACCCCATTCCAGGACCTTCCTCAGAACTGACCCTCGTTTGCGTCCTGCGGGGCTCAGCAGGCGTCGAGGTGGGTTATGAGAAGGATGGCGGTGGCCATACGGCTCACCTCGTCAATCAGACACTCATTCCCAGCACCTCGGCCGCGTTGTCGTGGACGATCTTCATCACCTCGTCGTCGGGCACGCCGGCGAAGAGTTTCTCGACCCACCGCTGCGAGTCCGGGAACGCGCCTTCGAAGTGCGGGTAGTCACTTCCCCACATCAGAACCTCGAGTCCGATCTCGTGTCGCAGGGTCACCGCAGCCGGATCCCACATGAACTGACACTTCACCTGACGGCGGACGTAGTAACTGGGGGGCGCCTCGAGGTCGGCATCCCGAACGCCCATGCGCTCCGCCACCTCCGCGTAGCGGCTGTGGAGCATGTGATCCCACTGTTGCATCGCATACGCCAGCCATCCGGCGTTGCACTCGATGAGCATCACGGTCAGGTCCGGGTGCCGTTCGAGGATCCCGCTGTTCACCAGCCAACCCAGGGTCACCATTCCAGCCGCGCTCACCATGGCGAATGAGGTCTGCGCCGAGCCGAGAGGTTGTTCCTGGTTGGGCAGTCCACGTGCCGGACTCGTCAGGGTCGGCTTGCCGAGCTCGCCGGTGAGGTGGAACGCGATGGGTACATGGCACGCCGCTGCTGCTTCCCATACCGGCTCCCACATCGGGTCGTAGTAGGGCCTGCCCGGGATGACCTCCGGCAGGAGGACGGGCCGGAGCCCTAGGTCCGCCGCTCGCTGCACCTCGGCGGCCGCTGCGCTGAGATCATGCAGCGGCAGTTGTATGCCCGGCGCAAACCGGTGGAACTCGTCCTTGTACGTGTCTGCGTTCCAGTCGTTCACCAGCCGGCTCCACGCGAGGTTGGCGTCATCGTCGGGAAGAATCTGCCCGAAGCCGCCGTTGCCGATCAGCATCTCGCCCACGACGCCGTCGCGCTCCATGTCAGCGAGTCGCTGCTGTGGGGTGAACCCGGGATCGGCCTGGGGCGTGCAGTTGCCCACCGCCATCTGCCGGATGGCACGTTCGTCAGACAGGTCGACCTTCATGCCCTCGCCGAGCGCGCGCGTCACCGAGTCCTCGCTGAGTTTGGGGTTCCCGTCCTTGTCTTTGCCGGCCGCTGCCGCAGCCGCGGAGAACTGCGGCCGCACGAGGTACGTGCCATCGTCACGCTCCTCGAGTCGGGGAAGGTAGCGCCGGTACTTTTCTGGCAACTCGTCAACCAGAGCGAGAGGGACCGTTTGATGGGAATCCACGGTGATGATCGGCCATGACATGGCGCTCTCCTTGTCTTGTCACCCGATCTAACTATCTGACACCGCGCCCGTCAATGGCTTCCACCAATGGAGTCCATTGACACCCTTCCCTAGCCTGGCGCAGGATGCTGCAATGAGTTCCAAGACCATTACCGGAAACCTGCACTGGATTCCCGCAGACGAAAACGGGCCGAACCTCCCATTCGAGTTCAAGAAGATGAGCGCATTCGCGTACGTCGAGCCGCGCACAGACGTCGAAGGTGCGGTGCTCATCCGCGGTCTCGCTGGGGACGGCTCCGACAGCGCAGTCAAGGTGCAGTGGGTGCCGGGATACCCCGTGCCCGAGACCAGCGCGGGCGACGTCATAACGGTGCTCGCTGCACAGCGGCCCATCGCGACGATCACCGTTACCGGCGCCATGGAATCTGCTGGCGCAGACGCACACGCCTAGTCACGGCCTCGATTGAGAAGCGAGAGCATTCACGTTGGATGCGATCGAGTGCGCCGAACAGACAGTGCAGACCATCGTTGTCGTCGGAGGCATGTTTCATGGCCGATCCGTCGATTGGTGTGCACGGTGAAGAGATCGGACTTGACTTCTTCGAATTTTACGGCCTTCCCCAGAACTGACCCTCGTTTGCGTCCTGCGGGGCTCAGCAGGCGTCGAGGTGGGTGAGGATCGCCTGTCGGACGGCCTCGGGTTCCTCGAGCATCAGCATGTGTCCCGAGGCCTCCAGTTCCACGATGGCGGGGGGCGACGCAAAGGCATCCTCGAGGGCCCGGGCGGCCTTCCGGGGTGACATGCGGTCCTGTGAGCCGAGGACGAGGGTCACGGGGCAGGTCGAGGAAGCAGCGGACGAGGTGGCTCCCTCGTAGGCGGAGCAGGCGGCCAGGTCGGTGGCGAGCACCCCCGGCGGGCTCGTTTCGAGGAGCGCCGTGACGCCCCCCAGCATCCAGAGGCCCGGGGTCGGGTTGAGTCCGATGTGCTGGCGCGGGCCGTGTGCCCAGGCGGCGATGAGGGCGGCCGCCTTCGGGTCGTCGATGTCTGCGGCCGCCTGGAGTTCCGGGTGGACGGGCATGGCCGTGGCCACGCCGAGGAGGACCGCCGAGGCGACGGCGCCGGGGTGGCGTGCGGCGGTGTCGAGGGCGACGAGGGCCCCCATGGAGTGCCCCACGAGGTGAGCAGAGCCATCCAGTGCCCCGGTGAGGCGGGCCACCCAGTCGGCGATCGCCTCGATCGAGTCGAGTGCGGGCCCCTCGGAACGGCCGTGGCCGGGGAGGTCGACGGCCATGGCCCGGAAGCCGTGGTGGGCGAGGAACCTGGTCTGGTGCGACCAGACCGACCGGTCCATGCCGGATCCGTGGAGCAGCACGACGAGCGGTTCGTCCCGTCCCTCGAGCGGCACGGCCCCGGTGGCGGCGTGGACGGTGCGGTCGTCGACGACGAGTTGCACGGCTGCCTCAGCGCTGTGAGGCCCGCAGGGCCTGGTCGAGGTCCCGGCAGATGTCCTCAGGGTCCTCGAGGCCGACCGAAAGGCGGATCAGGTTCTCGCTGACCCCTGCGGCCTCGAGGTCGGCGGCACTCATCTGCTGGTGGGTGGTCGAAGCCGGGTGGATAACCAGGGTCTTGGCGTCACCGACGTTGGCCAGGTGCGAGGCGAGGCGTACGGCCTCGATGAATCGCCGTCCCGCCTCCCGGCCACCGGCGACGCCGAACGACAGGATGGCCCCGGCGCCGTGCGGGTAGAGGCGTGCCGCCAGTTCGTGGTCGGGGTGGCTGGGGTGCTCGGGGTGCCGGATCCACTCCACGGCCTCGTGCGTGTCGAGCAGGTCGATCACCCGTCGGGTGTTGGCGACGTGGCGGTCCATCCGCAACGACAGGGTCTCCACCCCCTGGAGGAGGTAGAAGGCGTTGGCGGGGCTCATGCAGGCGCCGAAGTCGCGGAGCCCTTCTGCCCGGGCCCGCATCGACAGGGCCTGTGGGCCGAACTCCTCGGTGAAGGTGATGCCGTGGTAGCCGACGTATGGCTCGGTCAGGGTCGGGAACTTCCCTGAGGCCTCCCAGTCGAAGCGTCCCCCGTCGACGACGACGCCGCCGATGGCGACCCCGTGGCCGCCGAGGAACTTGGTGACGGAGTGGATGACGATGTCGGCCCCGTGCTCGATGGGTCGAAGCAGGTAGGGGGTGGCGAAGGTTGAGTCCACGGCCAGCGGCAACCCGTGGGCATGGGCGACTTCGGCGACGGCCGACACGTCGAGTACCTCGATGCCGGGGTTGCCGAGGGTTTCGGCGAACACCAGTCGGGTCTCGGGTCGGATGGCGTCTGCGAAGGCCTGGGGGTCGCGCGGGTCGACGAAGGTCGTGGTGATCCCGAAGCGCGGCAGCGTGAGGTTTAGGACGTTGTGGGTGCCGCCGTAGATGTTGCGGCTCGAGACGATGTGGTCGCCGGCGCTCAGGAGCGTGGCGACGGCGAGGTGCATCGCCGCCTGCCCGCTGGCGGTGCACACGGCGCCCACCCCGCCCTCGAGTGCGGCAATGCGCTCCTCGAGTACGGCCACGGTCGGATTCGAGATCCGGCTGTAGATGTGGCCGCTGACCTCGAGGTTGAACAGTCCGGCGGCGTGGTCGACCGAGTCGAAGACGTATGAGGTGGTCTGGTGGATGGGCACGGCCCGCGACCCGGTGGTGGGATCCGGCTGCTGGCCGGCATGGAGTGCGCGGGTGTCGAAGCGGTGGAAGTCGGGTTCGACCATGGGCGGAGGCTAGGGGATGGGGGCCCGGACCATCGGATCAGCGGTCGACCTGCTCGGCAAGGCGGTCGAGGCTCGACTCGGAGCCGATGGCCACGATGACGTCGCCCGGTTCGAAGGGACGTCGGGCCACGTCGTCGGTGTGGAAGCGGCCGGTGAGGTCGCGGACGCTCAGCACGACGGCCCCGGTCTCGCGGCGGATTGTGAGGTCGTCGATGGTCTTGCCCTCGAAGGTGCAGTCCTCGGGAAGGAGGATCTCGCGGAGTCGGGCCTCGTAGGCACCGTCGTGCACGACGACGTCGAGGAAGTCGGCGACGTTCGGCTGCGTTGCCAGGCTCGCCATGCGCGATCCCCCGATCTCGTACGGGTTGACCACCCGGTCGGCGCCGACCTGGAGCATCTTGGTGAGCGCCTCCTGGTCGTCGCAGCGCGAGACGATGAACAGGTTCGGGTTGAGGCCGCGTGCCGACAACGTGACGTAGAGGTTGTCGACGCTCGTCCCGAGGGCGGTGATGAGGGTCGCTGCCCTCTTGATGCCAGCCTGGCGCAGGACCTCCTCCCGACGGGAGTCGCCGAGCACGTGGAGGAAGTCGACGCCGTCGAGCCTCGAGGCGTCACGGTCGATGGCCACAACCTCCTGGCCGACCGAACGGACGAATTCGGTGATCGAGCTGCCCACTCGCCCCATGCCACACACGATCAGGTGGCCGGACAGGTCGTCGATGGATCGTTGCATGCGATACCTCCTGTACTGGCCGGTGATCCGGCCTTCGACGATGCTCTCGATCACCGCGGTGGCCCCGTACAGCATGGAGCCGGTGCCCACGAGAATCAGCACCGAGGTGAAGATCTTCCAGGCGTTGCCCGGCTCGCCGACGACGAGTTCGCGAAAGCCCACGGTCGAGATCGTGATGATCGTCTGGTAGAAGGCGTCGATCGGATTGAGGCCGAAGAGGCTGTATCCAAGGGTTCCCGACACCACCACGCCGACGATCAGGCCGGCTGCCCGCAGGAGGTGGTTCTTCGTGCTGGGAAGCCGAAGACGCAGCATTCCGGCAGGGTAGGCGCGATCGTGGGGAGGTGATGTGGCTACCGGTATTCTCCGCGGCGTCGCCGACCGGCGGCACGTGTCGTGGTTTCGATGCGTGGTCATCGAGGAGGGGGAGTCTCGCCATGCGGATCGGGTTCATCGGGCTCGGCAACGTCGGCGGAAAGTTGGCGGGCAGCCTGGCGCGCAACGGGTATGAGCTCATGGTCCGCGATCTCGACCGGGGTGCGGCCCAGGCGTTCCTCGATGGCGGTGCCGGCTGGGCCGACTCGCCGAGGGAGATGGCCGAGTGGTGCGACGTCGTGGTGACCTGCCTGCCGTCGCCGGCTGCCTGTTCGGCGGTCATGGAGGCCGAGGACGGGGTCATCGCCGGGCTCTCCGCTGGCAAGGTCTGGATGGAGATGAGCACCACCGACGAGGCGGAGGTGCGTCGGATGGGCGCCCTCGTCGAGGCCGTCGGTGCGCTGCCGGTCGACTGTCCGGTGTCGGGAGGTTGCCACCGTGCGGCGACGGGCAACATCGCCATCTTCGCCGGCTGCGAGCGGGAGGCCTTCGAGCGTGTCCTGCCCGTGCTCACGACCATGGGGCGGCGGATCCTGCACACGGGCCCGCTCGGCTCGGCGTCGGTCCTCAAGGTGGTGACCAACTACCTGGCGACCGCCAACCTGGTCACGCTCTGCGAGGCACTCACCACCTCGGCGGCGGCCGGCATGGACCTCGCCACGGCCTACGAGGCGATCCGGATGTCGTCGGGCAACTCGTTCGTCCATGAGACCGAGAGCCAGGTCATCCTCAACGGCAGTCGCGACATCAACTTCACGATGGACCTCGTGGTCAAGGACGTGGGCCTGTTCGACGGGCTGGCACGGAAGCTCGGCGTGCCGCTCGAGGTGTCGCCGCAGCTGCTGGCGATCTTCGAGGACGGCCAGGAGCGCTACGGCGGGCGGGAGTGGTCGCCCAACATCATCCGCCGCCTGGAGGAGGCCACCGGCCTCGACATCCGGACGGCCGGATTCCCGGCCGAGATCCTCGACGACGAGTCCGAGGAGCCGGGCTACGAGGTCGTCCCGGTGTCTGAGGTGGGGGAATGAGACCGATCCCCGAGACGATGACGGCCGTCCAACTGGTCGGGCACGGTGGGCTCGAGATGCTGGTCCTCCGCGACGACGTGCCGGTGCCCGTCCCGGGTGCGGGGGAGGTCCTCATCCGCGTGGGTGCCTGCGGGATGAACAACACCGACGTCAACACGCGCGTGGGTTGGTACTCGAAGGCGGTGACCGGCGAGACCACGGGCGAGGCGCTCGACGTCTCCGACGGGGACGCCTCCTGGGGGGGCAGTGGCATGGCCTTCCCCCGCATCCAGGGTGCCGACATCTGCGGCCGGGTGGTGGCCGTCGGCGACGGTGTCGACGCGGACCTCCTCGGCCGGCGGGTGCTGAACGATCCGTGCCTCCGGGCCGCCGACGACCCCGGCGACCGTGAGCGTGCCGGCTACGTCGGATCGGAGTGCGACGGGGGGTTCGCCCAGTACTGCGCCCTGCCGGTGCGCAACGTGCACGCCGTCGATTCGCCACTCACCGACGTCGAACTGGCCACGTTCCCGTGCTCCTGGTCGACCGCCGAGCACATGTTGACCAGGGCCCGCCTCGCCGACGGGGAGACGATCGTGGTCACCGGGGCCTCCGGCGGCGTGGGATCGGCGCTGGTCCAGTTGGCCCGGGTCCGCGGAGCCCGGGTGGTTGCGATCGCCGGCGCGGCGAAGCTGGAGGAGGTTGCCGGCTACGGCGCGGACGTCGTCGTCGACCGAAATGCCGGGAACCTGGCCGGCGCCGTCGCCGAGGCGGCAGGTGGCCCGATCGACGTGCTGGCCGACGTGGTGGCCGGCCCGATGTTCGCCCCGCTCCTCGAACTGCTCCGCCGCGGCGGTCGATACACGACGGCCGGGGCGATCGCCGGTCCGATCGTCGACCTGGACGTGCGCACCCTGTACCTCAACGACCTCGAGTTCCACGGCTGCACCGTGTACCCACCCGAGGTGTTCGCCTCGCTGGTGGCACGGATCGAGTCCGGCGTCCTCACGCCCACCGTGGGAGGGACGTTCCCGTTGGCCGGAATCCACGCCGCCCAGGAGGCATTCGTCGCCAAGCGCCACGTCGGTGCCATCGTCATCGAGATTCCCTGAGGTCGACCCGGGCCGGAATTCAGTCGGCGTCGGGGGCGAAGAAGTCGAGATTCGGATGGAGTAGATGGTTTCCTAGAACCTCCAGCCGGGTTGGTGCGCCGCCCGCTACTCGGTTCGAATGGGCGGGTGACAACCCGACATTCGGTCCTTGCTGCCAGCGTTTTGGCAACGCTCGTCATCGCGTGCGCTGGGAACGAGGTGTCCACACCCGTAGTACCGACGTCGGCTCCGACCACGACGTCGGCTCCGAGCACGACGTCGGCTCCGACCACGACGTCGGCTCCGACCACGACGTCGGCTCCGACCACGACGTCGGCTCCGACCACGACGACGGCTCCGACCACGACGACGGCTCCGACCACGACGACGGCTCCGACCACGACGACGGCTCCGACCACCGCGCCCACAACCACGGTTTTCGTCCCGGTCGTCGCAGACGGATACCCGGCACAGTCCGAGGCCGTGCCCTGGCCGACCGACGCCTGGCCCCGGGCGGACCTTCCGGCCGAGGTCGCCGACGAGGTCCTGACGCTCGTCGATGAGGCGTTGCGGGATCCGAGCCGTCCCTATGGGGTCATCGACGCCGTGGGGATCGTGCTGGCAGGAAACCTGCTGGTGGTCGACAGTCACGAGGAGTACGACCCGTCGACGCCCCACTGGTCCTTCTCGGTCGCCAAGAGCGTCACGCACGCCGCCGTGGGAATCCTCACCGATGATGGTCGCCTCGACATCGACGCACCGACCGGGCTTGCCGAGTGGCCGGCCGACGACCCCCGGGCGAAGATCACGATCGACGACCTGCTCCGCATGCAGAGCGGCCTCGGGTGGAACGAGGCGGGCGTTGACGCCGTGGCGATCGTCGTCGGCGAAGGGAACGCCGACGCCTCGGGCTACGCGGCGGCGAAGCCGCTCGTGGCAGAACCCGGCACGAGGTACAACTACAGCACCGGCAACACGGCGATCGTGGCGTCGCTGCTGGCCGATGAACTCGGCTCCGGAGAAGCACTGGATGCCTGGCTGGACGACCGGTTGTTCGGGCCACTCGGTATCCGGTCGATCGAACTGGAACTGGACGGCACGGGCAACTGGCTGGGTGGCACCGGCGCCAACATGTCGCTCGAGGACTTCGCCCGCTTCGGGCTGCTCTACCTGCGCGGCGGTGTCTGGGAGGGCTCCTGGCTGCTCCCCGAGGGTTGGGTCGACCGTGCCCGGACGCCGAGCGCCTCGTTCGCCGGCTACGGAGCCGGCTGGTGGCTGGGCGAAGGCTGGTACTCGGCTGTGGGCTTTCTCGGCCAGCAGGTCACGGTCGTGCCGAGCCTGGACCTCGTCGTGGTGGTGTTGGCCACCGGTGGCGAGGCAGGTCAACTCGTCGATGACCTTGTCGTCTCCCTCGGCGAGGCGCGGATCGACGTCCCGGAGTGGTTGGAGGGCGTCGAGTCGTCGGAAGGTTGATCTGACGGCTTTCCGCTGCCATGATCCCCGCCGCGCTGGGACGACCCACCTGGAGGTGGCCGTGACAGAAATCCATCCCGAGTCGGTTATGGGCCCCGACATGCTCACCTGTGGCGAGGCGACCATGCGCCTGCTGGCCGCCTACGGGATCGACACCGTGTTCGGCATCCCAGGCGTGCACACGCTCGACTTCTGCCGGGGGCTCGCCGACGGTCCGATCACGCACGTGCAGGTCCGCAACGAGCAGGGTGCAGGGTTCATGGCTGACGGCTACGCCCGGGCGAGCGGCCGCTGCGGCGTGGCGCTCGTGATCTCGGGCCCTGGCGTCACCAATGCCCTCACGGCAATCGGGCAGGCCTGGGCCGACTCGACGCCCGTGCTCCTGCTCTCGTCGGAGACCGATAGTTCGACGCATGGAAGGGGGTGGGGCTGCCTGCACGAGATCCCCGACCAGCCGGCGGTCACGGCCCCCCTCACGGCGCTCAGCGCGCGGGCGAACCACCCGGACGACGTTCCGGTCCTTCTGGCCGAGGCATTCGGCATCTTCGCTGCACAGCGGCCCCGGCCCGTCCACCTCTCGATCCCGATCGACGTGCTGGCGATGCCGGTCGACCCGGGGGACCCTGCGTGGTTGCCGGTATCCCTACCCGGCCGGCCCGGGCCCGACGTCAAGGCGATCGAGGAGGCAGTCGACCTGCTCCGCGGGGCGGTACGACCCGTCGTCATGGTCGGAGGGGGTGCCGTCGGGGCCACCGACGCAGTGCGGCGACTCGTGAAGCGCCTTGGCGCCGTGGCCGTTTCCAGCAACGCCGGCAAGGGGATTGTGCCGAGCAGCCACGAGCGCAACCTCGATGCCGCCACGGTCCGTCCCGAGGTGCGGGAGTTCCTCGCCACGGCGGACGTGGTCGTGGCCATCGGCACCGAGTTGGCTGAGACTGACAGCTTCGTCGAGGAGATGACCCTTGGTGGCTCGATGGTCCGCATCGACATCGACCCGTCCAAGATGACCGACCAGCACCCGGCCGACGTGGGGGTGGTGTCGGACGCCGAACCTGCCGTCGAGGCCCTGCTCGCCGCACTGGGTGACGAACGTCCACACGCCGACGTGGCCGCCCTGGCCGGAGAGGTCGCCGCCATCCGGGACGAGATTCCACGCAACCTGACCGGCTCGGAGGAACAGCATGCACGACTGCTTTCGGCACTGTCCGCCGGGTTGCCCGCCGAGACCACCTACTACGGAGACACTTGCCAACTCGTCTACACCGGGGCCTTCCTACTCCCGCTGGAGGAGCCGGGGCGCTGGCACTACCCGACGGGCTACTGCACGCTGGGCTGCGGTTTTCCGAACGCCGTTGGTGCCAAGGTCGCCCGACCCGACCTTCCGGTCGTCGTCCTGGCCGGTGACGGAGGCGTGATGTTCACCGTCCAGGAGCTGGTCACGGCCGCCGAACTGGGTCTGGCGATCCCGCTCTTGATCTGGGACAACGGGGGCCTCAAGCAGATCCAGGATGACATGCACGCCCGTTCGATCCCTCTGGTGGGCGTTGAGGGCCGCAACCCCGACTTCGTGGCGTTGGCCGAGTCGCTGGGATGCCACGGAACAATGGCCACGAGCCTCGAACACGCGGTCGAGGCCGTGAACGCAGGGTTCGCAGCCGACCGCCCGACGGTCGTGGTGGTGCGAGAGGGAGTGTCCTGGTTGGTGTAGGTGTCCGGCAGCGCCCTCTGGAGGTATATCGCCACAGGAGAGGAGTACTGTTGTGGTGAGTTTCGGTCCGCTTTCGGCCGGTTGTGTTCTACTGCAGGGGATAGGGACACAGGGTTCCGGCCGAGTAGGGCAGTAGGAGTCGTATGAACGGGTTGCTTGCCCATGGGCCAACAAGGGTCCTGACAGGGCTCCTGATCACCGCGATCCTGTCGATGGCCGTGGTGGCCTCACCGGCAAACGCCGAATCGGACGCCGAAGACCTCTACGACGATGGGTCGACGCTGCCGCTCTCCGCCCACGGCGAGGCGCTGCTCGGCTTCCTCGGCCCACTGCCGTCCGGCCTCGCCTCCGATGACCTCGCCAAGGCGCTGCTCGCAACCGGCAACTCGACGGAGCGGAACCCCTTCGGGCTGCTCGTCCGCTTCACCGAGTCGGCGACCGCCGGCGAGGTCGCCGAGGTGCTGGGTGCCGTCGGAGGCAGCCTGACCGGACCATCACTCGACGGTGCCGGGCTCTACCTGGTCGAGACCCTGCGTGACCTCGACGACGCCCTCGAGGTACTCGACAGGTCGCTGGTCGTCAAGTGGTCCGGTCCCGACACCGTGGTCAGCGTCGCCGACCTGCCGTCCGACCCGAGGCTCGACGAACTATGGGGCCTCACGGGTGTCAACGGGATCGATGCGCCCGGTGCCTGGGCGCACTCTCTGGGCGATCCGTCGGTCGTGGTGGCCGTCATCGATACGGGCGTCGACCTCGACCATCCCGACCTCGAGGCCAACATCTGGACCAATCCCGGCGAGATTGCCGACAACGGCATCGATGACGACGCCAACGGCTACATCGACGACCTCCATGGATGGGACTTCGTCAACAACGACGCTGATCCGAACGATGACCACGACCACGGCACCCACGTGGCCGGCACGATCGCCGGGGTGGCCAACGACGTCGGCGTGGTCGGCGTGGCCCCCGGGGTGCGGATCATGGCCCTCAAGTTCCTGTCGGCTTCGGGCGGCGGGTATTCCTCCGATGCGGTATCGGCGCTGTCGTACGCGATCTCGAATGGCGCCTCGATTTCGAACAACTCGTGGGGCGGAGGCGGTTCCAGCGGGGCGATGTCCGGGATGCTCGACCAGGCTGCCGCCGCCGACCACCTCTTCGTGGCAGCAGCGGGCAACAACGGTTCGGACAACGACGCCTCTCCGACCTACCCGGCGTCCTACCCCCAGGACATCGTGCTGACGGTTGCTTCCACACAGATCGACGGAAACCGTTCCTCTTTCTCCAACTACGGCGAACTCGGCGTGGATGTGGCGGCCCCGGGTTCGGCCATCCTCTCTTCGGTCCGCGGTGGCGGCTACGCGACCTTCAGCGGCACTTCCATGGCGACACCGCACGTGGTGGGCATCGCTGCCCTCATCCGCTCCGTGGCCCCGGACCTCACCGCCGTCCAGGTCAAGGAGCGCCTCGTCGACTCGTCCACCTGGGTCGATGCACTGTCCACCGTGTCTGGTTCCGGCGGTCGGGTCGACGCCGCAGCAGCCGTTGGCGCCTCGGTTGCGTCAGCGCCCGTGGTCTCGATCGTCGAACCGGTGGCATCGGTCACCGAGGGGAGCCCGGTGACGCTGACCGCCACGGCAGTCGGATCCGACGGCACCGACCTCTCGGCATCGGTCTCGTGGACCGATTCCTCAGGCGTCGTGGTGGCCACGGGAGGCACCTTCGACTGGACCCCGCAGGTGGCGGGCGTGCAGCGCCTTCGGGCCGAGGTCACAGATGACGGCCTGACCGGCCTCGACGCCATATTCGTCGATGTCGAAGAGGTGCAGCGGAGCCTCACCATCGTGTCGCCAAACGGCGGGGAGGCGTTCCTGCCCGGCGATTCGGTGGAGATCGGGTGGACCAGCGAAGGTCCGGTCGGCAGCGTCGACGTCTCGATCGAGCGTCGGGCGCAGGTCGTGAGCGAGTTCGCCGGCGACGATGCCCTTCCGATCCTCGACCACCAGACCCTTGACATCGGGTTCGAGGTGACCGACACGGGTGAGGTGGGTACTGTCGAACTAGGGATCCGCCTCGACCACACTTGGGATTGGGACCTGCAGATCTCGCTGATCCATCCGGACGGCACCATGGTCTCCCTGGCCGACGGTGTGGGTAGCTCAGGGGACAACTTCGGCGAGGGCGCGGCGGACTGCTCCGGGACGCTAACGGTCTTCGCCGATGACGCTGATACTGCCATCGACGCGGGAACCGCCCCGTTCGCCGGCCGATTTCGGCCGGCCGACGCCCTCTCGGCGTTTACCGACAAGTCGGCACAGGGGACTTGGATCCTCCGGATCTATGACCGCTGGTCCTCGGACCAGGGCGAGGTGTACTGCGCCGACCTGTCCATGGGTTCGGAGGTCGCCGAGGTGGCCACCGGCGTTGATCCGTCGGTGGGAGAGGCCACCTGGATCGTGCCCGACGGAGGCATCGAGGGCCCGCTTGTGGCCATGGTCGTCGCCGGCGGCCTGTCGGACCGGTCAGACGCCTGGTTCACGGCCACCAGTCCATCCCCGCCTACAACCACCCTGCCACCATGTTCGGCTACCGCGACAACGTCCACGACGACTGCGCCGCCGGCATCCACGACGACGACCTCCACGACGACGTCCTCCACGACGACGACTGCGCCGCCGGCATCCACGACGACGACCTCCACGACGACGACGAGTACGACGACTGCGCCGCCGGAATCCACGACGACGTCCTCCACGACGACGACGACGAGTACGACGACTGCGCCGCCGGAATCCACGACGACGACTGCGCCGCCGACGACCACGATCGCGCCGCCGTGTTCGACGACCACGACGACTGCGCCGCCGGCATCGACAACGACTTCCACGACGACTGCGCCGCCGGCATCGACAACGACTTCCACGACGACTGCGCCGCCGACGACTTTGGTGCCCTCGTTGGAGGTCAGGGCGCCGAACGGCGGAGAATCGTTCTCCCGAGGTGACCAGGTGTCGATTGACTGGGCAGCGACCAATGTCGAGGGTGATGTCGAGGTGCTCGTCCGGCGTTCAGGGCTTCAGGAGGAGGAGTCACCGGGAGCGGCGGCCTTGCCGATCGAGGACTATCAGACTTTGGTGCTGCCCTTTGAGATTTCTGGAGACGGAAAGATCGAGGCCATCGAGGTGGGGATGCGACTCGACCACACATACACGGCCGACCTCGAGATACGTCTCGTCAATCCGGACGGCGAATCGGTGCGGCTGGCATTCCACAACGGAGGGTGGAACAACGACTTCGGGACGGGTGCCGAGGACTGTTCCGGCACACTCACCGTCTTCGTCGACGACGCGTCCCTCAGCATCGATAATGGTGTAGCGCCCTTTGCCGGTCGGTACCGTCCCTACGAGTCTTTAGCTGCTCTTGCCGGCCAGTCCATGGCGGGGACCTGGCACATCGAGATCGAGGACCACTGGGGTTGGGACCAAGGGTCCCTGTACTGTGCCCGGTTGACCGTATTTGGCGAGAGTACGACGGTCGCGGACGGGATCGACGCGGGGATCGGATCGTACGTATGGACACCGCCGGACGACCTTCTCGGCGGTGACTTCCTCGTGGAGGTGGTCGGCATGCTCGCTGATCGTTCTGATGGAACCTTCCACGTCGAGGGTGCCCCGCCAACGGCGACGACGTTGCCCCCAACGGCGACGACCGTTCCGCCTACGACGACTGTTCCGCCTACGACGACTGTTCCGCCTACGACGACTGTTCCGCCTACGACGACATTGCCGCCTACGACGACATTGCCGCCTACGACGACATTGCCGCCTACGACGACAGTGCCGCCTACGACGACATTGCCGCCTACGACGACATTGCCGCCTACGACGACATTGCCGCCCACGACGACATTGCCGCCTACGACGACTGTTCCGCCCACGACGACTGTTCCGCCCACGACGACCACGACGGAGCCGCCGAGCACGGATGTCGTTGTGAGCACCGGATACACCGCCGAGGAGTACGCCGGGATCACCAACGCTGCGGCGATCCTCGGCATGGACGCGGCCGAGTTCCAGCGGACCGGTGTCTACGTGGTCAACTTCCTGACGGCCATCAGCCCGACGCCGCCGGAGCCCTTACGACCGCGCCCGCCGGTAGACGGACCGCAATTGCTGGCGTCGGTGTGGAGCGAGGAGGAGTTGCCGATGCTGATGGCCACCGCCGCTGCCTGGGGCCTCACCCCCGAGGAGCTCCAGAAGTTCGGCGCCATCCTCCTGGCCTTCTTCGTTGGCCTCACCTACGGATAGGGGATGGCCTCCGGCTGGTCCGGAGTCGCGTATAAGACGGATCCGGCCTTCAGTCGGGTCGGTTCAGGCCACAGCCTCGAAAATGACGAACTCGTCTTCGGGCAGTGGCGGGCGGTCCTCCAGGGCCCCGGTCACCCGGATGTCGCCGAAACCGACTCCCTCGAGCATTGACTCGACCTCCGTCGTCGAATACCCGCAGATCACGATCGAATTCGTCTCGTTCCTGACCTCGGCGCCATCGACGAACTCTCGGGCGCAGATCTCACGAGTGATGGTCCGTTCGATCGGATCGGCCTCGAGGAGGCGTGTCCGCAGGTCGAGCTCCACTCCGTCACTGGTTCGGCGCCGATCGCCTTGCTCCGGCCAACTGAGCGGCAGGTCCAGGCCCTCGGCCAGTGCCCAGCCATAGTCGGAGTCGCGCTTCGCCAGGTGGTGATCCATGAGAAGCGTTCCACCCGGTTGCAGGTGGGCGTGGATTCGACGCAACCCCTCGAGGTCGAGTGCACGGGTGCCGCCGAGTCCGAACGCGCCACAGACGATGATCGTGCGGTACCGGCGTGGCAATTCGAGTTCGTGCATGGCCTGCGTCCAGAGGTTCGCCGAGAGTCCCTCTGCCTCAGCCTTCGTGGCGCACCAGCCGAGCATGTCGCCGGACACATCGCTGCCGTCGACGTCCATGCCCGAACGCAGGAAGGGGAGCAGCAGGCGCCCGGTGCCACAGCCGGCGTCCAACGCAGGTTCCCCACACCGCTCGATGGCATCCCGGAAGAATCCGACGTCGTCTCCGCCGACGTTGAACTCCGCCCACCAGCGCGCGACCAGTCCGTAGTGCCAGGTGGTGACGTCTTGACCCATCACCTGACCCTAGGGTTCCCGGATGACGAGAATCCTGATAACCGGCAGCAACAGTGGTTTCGGCAGATTGGCTGCCCTTTCCCTCTCCCGCGAGGGCCATCAGGTGATCGCCACGATGCGTACCCTCGCCAAGGGAGAAGAACTACGCAGTACCGCCGAGGACGAAGGGCTCTCCATCGAGATCCGCCAACTCGACGTCTGCGATCCAGATTCTGTCGAAGCCTGCATTGCCGACCCCCTCGACATCGACGTGCTCGTCAACAACGCCGGGTTTGAGGTGCAGGGAGCGATCGAACAGATCGACGATGCACTC
>Ga0209403_10001506_pt1 | contig 30173 bp, 28 predicted proteins | sample ArcticOcean_MG_C_8_FD_187440 | JGI IMG/M metagenome (GOLD analysis project Ga0209403, IMG submission 187440) | Marine microbial communities from western Arctic Ocean - ArcticOcean_MG_CB11_86 (SPAdes) (version 2) | ecosystem: Environmental > Aquatic > Marine > Oceanic | place: Arctic Ocean...
CGCGCTGCCCTTGCCCCGCCTGGCCGGGGTCACCCACACCCGGTATTTACTGTTCGGCGCAAACACACCATGGAATCGGGTCAGGTTCACTCTGGGTCTGGGTACCAAAGCGGCCAGTTTGGCGATGAAATCCACCGGTTCGAAGATGACGTGAGTCGTACCATCACGATAAGGGGTTTTCAGCTCATAGCGAACCCTACCCTGATTGGTCAGTGACAGTCGCTTTTTGGCGATGGCCGGTCGGGTGATATGCCCTCACATTTGGCGTGAAGTTCTGAGCGAGAATAGAAACGCAGTGAAGCCGATACGCGTGCAATGAGCGGCTTTCACCCAAAGTGATCGTCCCGCGAAGCATTGACATTAGCCAATACATCAATCCCCTGCATCGACATCCAATGCAACAAATCGATGAACACCCAATTCTCAGCCAGCTTGTCGCCATCGCGGCGGTAGATATCGACCACTCGCATATCGGCGCGAACGTCGTTTCTTGTTCTGAATTTGGTCGGGGTGAGAAGATTCGAACTTCCGACTTCGTCGTCCCGAACGACGCACTCTACCAGGCTGAGCTACACCCCGATCCGGGTGCAATAATACCCATATATAAGTGTGCGGGCTAGGGAGCTATTCGAATCGTGCAGCAACAATCGATTGGGCAGCGACGATGACCATCCCTGTGTGCTGATCGTGCCGGTGACCATGGGCCCAATCATCGTTTGCTGACTTTGCTGATTTACCATTGCCGCCAACTTCAGACACCATAATCATTGCGGCTCGAATACGCATGTCGAGCTTTTGCGGCAATAGCTTGGATGCAATTGTGTACGCGCCGGTCGCCACCAGAGCTCGATGGGTGAAAATTTTCTCACCAGAGTTCAAAACAATCTCGACCTGGCTGCCTGTTCGATTTAAGTTGGCGGGGGTCGATATAACCGGAATCTCTGGTCTGTAAAACTGCGCTCGACCCTCGTTCGAATTGCAGGTACGGAAAACGTTCCGCAAGGGCGTTGTGATCAAGTAATCAACGTGGCCAAAAACCTAGTTGGTATATTAGGATCGTCGTTTGACGGCGAAATCAGCGATCGTGATCAGTGCTTCTTTGTATTCCGAATCGGGAATGCTGGACAGCGCATCGATGGCGATATCCGCAGCTTCCTGTGCGCGCTTCGCCGTGTATTCAAGTGCCCCCGTCGATTCGATTACAGTATGGATCTCGTCAAGATGATCCAGACCACCTTCTTCTACGGCTGATCGAATCATTTGTCGCTCGCTTTCCGTGCACTTTTCCATTGCGTAAATGAGCGGCAGTGTCGGCTTGCCTTCGGCGAGGTCATCGCCTAGGTTCTTACCCAATTCTTCCGGCGATGCGTCGTAATCTAAGGCGTCGTCGACCAATTGAAATGCAGTGCCAAGGTTTTGTCCGTAGCGAATCATTGCGGCCTCATCGGCCGGATCGCGGTCGGCAAGAATTGCTGAGATCTTAGCGCCGGCCTCAAATAGGCGTGCTGTCTTTCTGTAAATAACCTTGCGGTAGGCTTGTTCGGTCACATCTGGGTCATGCACGTTCATGAGTTGCATTACTTCGCCGGCTGCAATGGTATTAGTCGCATCAGCCAGAATTTGCATCACCTGCATACGGCCAACATTCACCATCATTTGAAAAGCGCGTGAATACAAAAAGTCGCCGACCAATACGCTAGCTTGATTACCGAAAACAGTATTCGCGGTGTCTTTGCCGCGGCGGCGATCTGAGGAGTCGACCACGTCATCGTGCAGCAGGGTGGCGGTATGAATAAATTCGATAATTGCGGCGGCCTGAATTTGATTGTCGCCCGAGTAGCCCAATGCTTTGGCCGCGAGCAACACGATTAAAGGTCGAAGCCGTTTGCCGCCGCTCGTAACGATGTATTCCGAGACTTGGGATACGAGCATTACATCGCTTTGTAGGCTCTGCCGAATCAATGCGTCGACGGCGAGCATATCGTCCGCTGCGAGCGTTTTGACTTCTTCGAATCCGGGTTGAGTGGCTGTTTTTTCGACGGGCTGCATGATCATTGCGATAATGCCTCAATTGACTATTATTGGATACCTGACAGATTTCTGCGGACTTTATTCGCACTATTTTCAAGGTATTGAAATAAGGCGATATTTTTATCTGTCTTTCGTTGACCCAGGCCCGTCGAATCTATAAAATTCCGGCTCTTTTTACGGCTGCGGGCCCTGCATGGGTCGGACTTAATTGGCTTGCATCCGGAAATCAATTATTTTTCAGCTAGTTGCGTGAATCGCGACTGATATATTGGAGCAGGTTACGATGTACGTGGTTTTTCGCTCAGGTGGCAAACAGTATAGGGCGAGCAAAGGGGAAACCCTGAAACTCGAAAAACTCGATGCGGATGAGGGCGCCAACATTAGTTTCGACGAGGTCTTACTGGTCGGAGAGGGTAGCGATATTAAAGTTGGTAGCCCACTATTGTCGGGTACGAGTGTCAGCGCGAAAGTGCTGAAACAGGGCAAGAGCAAGAAAGTCAGCGTTGTTAAGTTTAAACGTCGACAAAACTACTTGCGTCAGCACACGCATCGACAGTTCTTTACTGAAGTAGAAATTACTGACATCGGCGGCAGCAAGAAAGCGGCGAGCAAAGAAGCTGTTGCAGAACCGGCGAAAAAGAAGGTAGCAGCGAAAAAGCCGGCGAAGGAAGAGACTAGCGAGGCAAAGCCTGCTGTCAAGAAAGCCGCGGCGAAGAAGCCTGCGACAAAAAAGGCAGCAGCGAAGAAGCCTGTTAAGAAAAAAGCAATAGCGAAGAAGCCTGCCAAGAAAAAAGCAGCAAAGAAAAAGACGGACTAGGGTCCATTTAAAGTTTCACAATGTTTGGTTTTGACCAGACAAATGATACAGGAACAAGACTGTGGCACATAAGAAAGCAGGCGGTAGTACTAAGAACGGTCGTGATTCGGAATCGAAGCGGCTGGGTGTGAAGATTTATGGTGGCCAGGCAGTGACGCCCGGCAACATCATCATCCGCCAACGCGGCACGCGATTTCACGCAGGCACTAATGTTGGCATCGGGCGAGATCACACGTTGTTCGCGAAGAGCAGTGGCCATGTGAAGTTTGAAAAGAAAGGGCCAAAGAATCGCCAGTTCGTGAGCATTATCACTAACTAAAGCTGGTCGCCCTTAGGGGCGAGCGCTTCAGAGTTTGAAAGGCCCCGCTGAATGCGGGGCTTTTCGTATCTGGCGCACAAAACTCGCTCCAGCCAAGATTTGAGGCGAAAATTATCAAATGAAATTTGTCGATGAAGCAACCGTACGAGTGCAGGCCGGTAACGGCGGCCATGGTGCTTTGAGTTTTCGTCGTGAGAAATACGTTGAACGCGGCGGTCCGGACGGTGGCGATGGTGGCTATGGCGGCGATGTCTATCTGTTAGCCGACGAATCAATTAATACTCTGGTCGATTTTCGCGTGGCGCGAAGGTTTCGCGCCGAAAGCGGTACCGGCGGGGCAGGCCGCAATATGACGGGTAAATCGGGTGAAGACCTAGATGTTCGTGTGCCACGTGGAACGGTTATTCATGATGTTGATACGGGTGAGCTAATTGGCGATCTGACGGAAGATGGTCAGCGCCTGAAAGTGGTTGACGGTGGTCGTGGTGGCCAAGGCAATACCCGTTTCAAGAGCAGCACGAATCGAGCCCCTCGAAAGATTACGCAAGGGACGCAGGGTGAGGCACGTCATCTCGCGCTGGAGCTTAAATTATTGGCAGATGTTGGCTTGGTCGGAATGCCAAACGCTGGCAAGTCGACGTTGATTCGATCGATGTCGGCCGCCAAACCGAAAGTTGCGGACTATCCCTTTACGACCTTGCACCCTAACTTAGGCGTTGTGTCGGTCGGGCCCCTGCATAGTTTCGTGATGGCAGATGTTCCCGGGTTGATCGAAGGTGCGGCTGAGGGTGCAGGTCTCGGAATTCAGTTCCTAAAACATTTGCAGCGGACGCGCCTGCTGCTTCATCTGGTAGACATCGCACCGCTCAATAGCGACGAGTTACCAGTGGATGCATTTCGCGCGATCGCCGGTGAGTTGAAGAAGTTTTCAGAAGATCTGACCAACAAACCGCGTTGGTTGGTGATCAATAAAATTGATCTAATGCCTGATGATGATCGCAAGACGGTAGTGGAAGATCTGATTGCGGAATTGAGTTGGCAAGGCCCGGTGTTCTTGGTTAGTGCTGAAACGGGTGCAGGTACCGAGATGCTTGGTCAGGCGATAATGCGGCAGCTAGATGAGTGGCAGGAATCCGAAGACTAATTTTGGCTCGGGGCAAACGATTAAGGCTTGACCGTTGTGATCATATTCGCGATTTCGTAGGAGCGGCTTCCAGCCGCGATTGGAAACTGCGAACAATTATCGTGGCTTGGTCTAATTCTGATGGAGACGGTCGGATTAGAATCCGACTATTGCCGCTACTTACACAATTCTTCAACGGTCGCGCGGGTCTCGGTCAGAAATTTTCTTGTTTCATACGGTTTTAAGTATTCGCGCTCACCTTTTTCATCGGTGTTATACAAGCGTAGCGCATTCACGTAAGAGTCGTAAACCTCTTTGGCTCGTTGACAATATCGAGTTTCTTCCTCTTCACGTGCAAGCCGATCAGTGTCGGACTCCATGTCGGTAGCGTTTCGAGCTTTAGCATTGTCAGCGACCATCGAACGGCCGTCTTTGTAGACCTGGTTGCCATTTGCATGCCAACCAATTCAACCCGAATGGCATCTTCATGGTCCGGCGAATCGCTATAGTGCACTTTGCCCATTTCGTCTGACCAGGTGTACAGAGCCTTCGTTGAGGTTACGTAACGGACCACGCCACTCATATCCGTCCAACGCCAAACATCGGCGTTAGCCGACAAACTAAACCCAAAGAAAATTACGGCAATTGTGAGGCGTTGGAACATAGAAACTCCAGACTGAACCGAATTATAGCCATATGCCTAATATGCGGCCTTGAACGCGTTTACATATTAGCAACCCCGAAATCCAGGCTAATTGCGGGCTGATATTTGCTGAGCTAACTGAAAGCGGCGCAATCGGTAAAATGGGCCCGTGCGCAAGTATTGCCACAATTTTGGGGCAAACAAAACGAATTTGGATGGTTGCGCCGGTGGAGTGCCGCCGGCTTGGTGCTACTTCGGGATGGCTTAAGCGGCCAGGGCTTTGACCATCTTATTGAGCCGGCTTTTATGACGAGCGGCCTTATTCTTGTTGACCACACCCTTGCCGATCATTGCATCAATAATTGGCACAGCAGCTTTGTAGGCAGCCGCCGCAGTGTCTTTATCGCCTTTTTCGACGGCGGCAAGGACCGCCTTGATTTGCGAACGCATGCGCGAGCGTTGGCCCATTTTCAGGAGTCGCGTTTTGTCCGCTTGCCTAGCCCGCTTACGAGCTGATTTAATATTTGCCACTGTATGAATTCCGTTAGTTTTGAATCGGGCTCCGAAAGGCTGGTATTATCTGCCGGACCTTGAAGAGCCGCGTATTATTCGCGGGCCCAATGCGATTGTCAATGCTTGGCCCCGAGTCATTTTTCCGGCGCGGCTTCACGCCGCTAAATCACTGATTTTGGTTGTATTTCGGGCTACACTGAGCGCCCCCCTGAGGTGTTAGAACACGCAATCCATGGCAGATGACCCGTCGTCCGAAAAAGTAGCCGAGAAAGGCGTTGGGGCGTCCGGAAGTGCCCAGTTCGGCGGGCGACTACTGCGCTCAACCTCTGTCGTGAGCGGCATGACGCTCATTTCCCGAATTTTGGGGTTAGTACGGGATGTCGTATTTGCCCGCTTTTTCGGTGCGACCATTGTGATGGACGCGTTTATCGTCGCCAACCGCATCCCCAACATGTTGCGGCGGTTTTTTGCGGAAGGGGCTTTCTCGCAGGGCTTTGTGCCTGTTATGGCGCGTTATCGAGCGGAGCATTCGCATGAGGATGCGCGCGAATTTATTGACGCAATAGCGGGGACCCTCGGGCTGATTCTTTTCGTCGTAACGCTCATTGGTGTCATTGCTGCGCCACTACTGGTGCTGGTCGTTGCGCCGGGATTCGTCGGAAACGACGGCCGCTTTGAACTGGCAGCGGTGATGTTGCGATTTACGTTTCCTTATCTCTTGTTTGTTTCGTTGACCGCATTTGCAGGCGGTGTGTTAAACACTTACGGAAAGTTTGCAGCTCCGGCGTTCACGCCGGTCATTTTAAATGTTGTGCTTATCGGTTTCGCGTTGTGGCTGGCTCCTCAACTAGCGGAGCCTGGTATGGCGTTGGCATATGCGGTGTTTGTAGCCGGCATAATTCAGTTGCTGTTTCAGATACCGTTCTTGAGTAAATTAAACGCGGTACCGCGGCCGCGTTGGAAGCCGCAGCACGAGGGCGTCAAACGGGTAGGTCGTCTAATGCTGCCGGCGATTTTTGGATCTTCTGTCGCGCAAATTAACGTGCTTCTCGGTGGCATCATTGCGTCACTGTTGGGCGTTGGAAAAATCAGCCTTCTTTACTATTCGGATCGATTAATGGAATTCCCGTTGGGACTCTTCGGTATCGCACTTGCAACCGTGACATTGCCTTATCTGTCGCGACAAGCCGCAACTAATTCGATGCAGGAGTTCTCAGCCACACTGGATTGGTCGATGAAGCTGATTTGTCTAATTGCGGTGCCGGCTGCAATCGGCCTCATCGTTTTAGCAGAGCCCTTAATCACGACGATATTTTACGGCGGAGAATTTAGTCGGCTGGACGTCGAATTGTCGGCATTGAGTTTGCAGGCGTTCGCGATCGGGTTAGTCGGATTCTCATTTGTGAAAATTTTGGCACCTGCCTATTTTGCCCGCGAAGATACGAAGACACCGGTCCGGGTTGGACTAATTGCGCTGCTGGTCAATTTGGTTTTGAGCGTGATATTTGCATTGGTGCTCACCCGTATCGGTTTTGCGGGCACTCATGCTGGACTCGCCCTGGCCATATCAATTGCGGCTCTCGTCAATGCGTGGCTGCTGTATCGGGGTCTTCGGCGTGAGCAGTTGATTAAGCACTCCCCTGGTTGGGTTTCAATGCTCACACGCTTCGTCATCGGAAATGTTGCAATGACGATGAGTATTGTCGCGCTCAATCGTCCACTTGATTGGTGGTTAGAGGCGGCAATCTCGCAACGATCGGGATGGTTAGGGATCGTAGTCGGGACGGCTGCGGCGGTCTATTTTGGCGTACTGCTGGTCGTCGGCGTCCGTCCGGGGCATTTGAGCTTGAATAAGCGTTAGTACGTATCCCTACAGTGACTAGTACAATACAGATAGGATAGCTCCAGAAAACTCATCGAATGCTACTTTCGCGTAACGCCTACCATTTTCCCTTCGATATCGTTGCCGACGGCAGTGTCGCGACAATCGGTGCGTATGACGGATTGCATCTCGGGCATCAGGCATTACTCGACAAAGTGATTGCGACGGCTAAGTCGAAGAGCCTCCCATCCGTCGTCATGAGTTTCGAACCGACCCCAAGAGAATTTTTTCAGGCGGAGAAACCACCCGCAAGATTGATGAGGTTTCGCGAGAAGTTCGAAGCGTTGGCAGAGTCGGGCATCGATATATTCTTTTGTCCGCGCTTCGATACGTCAATGAAAAATATTGCTGCCGACACCTTTATACGGAAGATTCTCATCCATTCGTTGAACATCCAGCACCTTGTGGTTGGAGACGACTTTCGATTCGCAACGCGGCGAAGCGGCAACTTTGATCTTTTGTGCCGAGCGGGCACCAATTTGGGCTTTACGGTCGAGCAGGTATCGAGCATTTTTCAGAATGACGAACGTGCCAGCAGCACCGCCATTCGAGAGGCTCTTTGGACTGGCGATTTAATTCGAGCGAAAGCCTTGCTTGGACGCGACTATCGTATGTCGGGCCGGGTCATTATGGGTAATCAACTGGGCCGCACATTTGGCTACCCCACGGCCAACGTCAATTTGAATAGGCGCCAGAGCCCGGTAATGGGGATCTTCGCTGTACGGGTATCCGGTGTCGACTGGGGACCGCTTGATGCTGTCGCGAGTGTTGGTACCCGACCGACTTTTGATGGCATAAAGCCCTTGTTGGAAGTGCATATTTTTGACTTTGATCGGGACATTTACGGACAATACATCCATGTCGATTTCGTCTCGCGCTTGCGCGGTGAGGAAAAGTTCGACAACGCCGATCAGCTGATCGCACAGATGGATATTGATTCAGCGATGGCTCGCGACATTCTTCAGGCGACTTAGAACCAACGGCTAGTAAAAGGAAGTGCATTGACAGAGCAAGAAACAAATGGAGTTGTAGTTAAACCCAACCAGAATGCGTCATTCTATATTTGGATGGCTCTGTCGTCGGTCGTCATCGTTATTGATCAGGCGACCAAATGGATGATTTTGAAATGGGTGCCAAAATACGACACGATTCCCGTTAATTCATTTATCAATATTACGCACCAACGCAATACGGGGGCTGCGTTTAGCTTTCTTGCCGACCAGGGTGGATGGCAGCGTTGGTTTTTCGTTTCATTGGCCACTTTGGTAAGTGCATACCTAATCGTGTGGTTGTGGAAAATTCGAACATCAGGACACCTCGTTCTTTCTTCAGGGCTTGCGCTTGTGCTTGGAGGCGCAATCGGAAATGTTGTGGACCGAATTAGACTCGGAAGCGTGGTGGACTTTGTTCAGGTGTTCATTGCTGGGTGGCCATTCCCGTCGTTTAATGTCGCAGACGCAGCAATATCGGTTGGTGCTGCATTGTTAATCATTGACACGTTGTTCTTTTCAGGAAAAGAGGCAGAGTAGGCGCACCATGCTGATCAGACCTATGCGCCACAAAAAAGCTGACCTATTTTAGGTTGGCTTTTTTGTTTCGATTGCAGATTCATTATCGTCGCGTGTTGGCCCAACAGTCATTGCACGGCCGGCGGCCTTCGAGTCCCGCCCGTCAATGGGGGTGCCACGCCTTAGTAGAGGGAGAGAATCGAATTATTAGGCTATTCGAAATGAATTTGTTTTATAATCTGCAACCTACTGATTCATAGGGGTTCCTGCGATGTCTCGACAGGAAATAGCAGAAAATCTTCATGCTCACGGAGTTTTTCCAACACCACAAAGATTGGATGTGGCGGAGTTGCTTTTGAAGCGCCCGCAACATCTGTCGGCGGATCAGATTATTGAGAAATTGCGCGCTAATGGTCGTGGCGTTTCTAAAGCGACTGTTTATAACTCTTTGAAACTATTTATAAATAAGGGCCTAATCAAAGAAATCAGTGTGGCGAATAGCCGCCGATTCTATGATTCGACGACGCACGTGCACCATCATTTTTATCATGTCGAAACGGGCGAGCTGACTGACATACCAGTTGAAAGCGTGCGGATGTTTGATTTGCCGCCGCTGCCGGAGGGCACAGAGGAAGACGGCGTGGAGGTCCTGATCAGAGTTAGGAACAAACAAATCTAGCCGATTGGATGGGACGAAGCTATACTCGCCGCCGATTCTCTTACGACTAAAAGAATTGACCTCATTTAGCCGGATTAGCTCAGGTGGTAGAGCGATAGATTCACAATGCAAGCGGTTAGCCGGAAAACAATGGATTATAGACGCCTAACCGAAAATTAGCAGGAAATATGCCGGTGTAGCTCAGTTGGTAGAGCGGTACATTCGTAATGTATAGGTCCGTGGTTCGATTCCGCGCACCGGCACCATCTTCCTGTTACCGCCGTGAAAAGATGAAATCCCGTTGATTGAAGGGGATTTTCCGGGATATGCTCGGCTTGTCAATACGTATAAAACACTTGTTTCAAAGATGTTTTCGACAATGGTGGTCGAGATTCGGAATATTGTGGAACATCATGGGCTTCACGCCGCAGGTCAGTGACTTCGCTCGTGTTGGCCTGCCGGACAATATCGCCAGCCAGGCGAGCGAGTTCAGCAGGGGGGGGGCTGAGTTCGCTACATTCAGGTTAATTCACCGGGGTTAAGGCTCAAGAATGTAAACAAATACTTTGTATGCGGTGAATACGTTAGTGTCAGCGTTGTAGCGTCCACGTGCATGCATTGACCGTGTAGCATTAACGCCATTCAGTTCCAACGTTAGTGCGTTCACGAAGTCGTTAAAGTCAGTATAGAGTTGCAGACTGTCAGACGTCTTTACCGTAAACAGTTTTCGACCGGATTCCCGTGGAGCAATAAGCGTATCGGAATCAAGCGTGGTCAGATCAATTACGACCGAGCCCTGCTTAATATGGTGACGTTGATCGATATCCGGATTCAGGTTGTTGAGCAACAGACCGACACCATCCATCATGAGGAACGGTGTCGTCGTACCTTCCGCGCCCCAGCTGATGCCGACTGCACTACGTACGACCGAGTAGTCAATGATCGAGCGGCCGTCGAAGTCAGGCGGCGCTGCGCCAAACTCGTTCGGAAAGCCGTACACGACTACTGGTTGGCCAGTGGCGTCAGCTGCCATTAGAAGATTACCGGTTGAGATTTCGTAATTTGCCGGATCCGCATCAGTGTCAGGAGACATACCAGTGCCAGTGAAGTCGAACACCTGTACACGGCGACGGTCAATTGCGTGCAACTCAATATCTGTCTGCCCTGGCAAAACTGTATTCACAATTCCACTGAGGTGAGTCACGTGCATCAATACTGCGCCATTCGTCGCATCGATGTGTACGCCGAGATCGTCGTTGCTGATGACCGTGCCGCGGACCGTTACTGCTTGCCCAATTGAAATAGCGCTGTTGTCGAGCATCCTGATGGGTGCGCCGACTGCTCGATTAGTGTCGTAGGTTTTATAGACTACTGTATCCGGGCCAACTGTGACCGTCACGTTGTCGCGGAAGAAAGACCGCGCTGCATCGGTTGTCTCAGACAGAATAATCGTTCCGCCACGGATAATGAGTTCGTTTTCTAGTCTGGAAATAACGTTGCCTTTTACTGCATCCGAACTATTGCCCGGCACGCTGTTTCCGGCCAGTACGATGTTTGCTGTAAATTCTCGCGCCGCGACATTGAGTGTGCCCTGCGCCACAGTCAGCGTGCCTTGGTCGGCAGCTTCCATAGCGCGCAGACCTTCACTGCCTGTGTAAGCGGTTCCGTCGACCTCAAAGTCTGTTGTATCGGTGACGTTCACTTTCATACGACCGAAGTCGTTGACTGCACCGTAGAACGGGCGCAATTCGACGGTGTAGTTCATGTCATCAACGTTGGCTTCTATGAATCGGCCTCGTACACGATTTTCTTTTGTGTCGATTGGGTCGATCTCCGCCACGATGAACGGTTCTGCTGTCGCGATAGCGGGCGTCGGAACAATGTCGACCGTGTGCGATGCATTTAGGTCGAAGTCCAAGGTCAGTAGCGACGCGCGAGCTCTCGTGACCGTGAGTTGATCGCGGTCAGACAGCATGATCTTCAACGTTGTTTGCGTGAGCGCGTTTCCGCCGGCATCGACAACCGTTGCTGCTTTGATTGTGTCACCTTCCTCAACGAAAACTTCCGCTGATGTGTAGTCAAGTCCGATCGTACCCGCGACGTAAACACCTGGTGGGACGGTGGCGACGCTGATGAATTCGGTTAGATCCACATACCGCGAAAAATCGATTCGGATTCGATTAGGTAGTACGTTGACGATCGCGCCGTCTGCTCGCTCGAGCGTCAGTTCTGACACGTCCACTGTGTAGCTCGCGAAGTCGCCGTCGGCATCGGTCAAGCCAATTATGACGGAACCACATTCGGCAGTAGTGGAGGGGTCCGAAGGAATACAAACGCCAACACTTGGTGGCGGAACGGTATCTTCGGTGGTAGACGCACCGCCGCCGCAGGCGGCCAGTGCAACAGTAATGAACATCAGTGTCACGGATATCCATATCGTCGATTTCTTTGTGCCACCTGGCAGGTGGTTTTTCGAGGGATTCATAGTGATCTGCATTGCGAATTGTGTTCGTTATGTGGCTATAACGCGGCAGACAGGGGCCGGTTGACATCGCCCGGACAATTCATGAATAGCCCGAGCATGGAGATTCGATGAAGGTTGAAATAGGTCAATTTCGATCGAAATTTTCCATGCGGAAGGCCGAAGAAAGCAAAAAATTACAGTCACTTACCTTTTATCCTTGTTGTTATATATCAAGATGTACCAACTTCGATAATGAATCCTTGAATGAGCAAAACTGTTGATTCCAATCACGCCCAGCCAGCGCTGGTCGTTCGCCACAGAACGCTACCGGGCGAGCTCAATCGCGGTGCTGTCGATGCGCTACAAACGAAGATCGCCGTTAACGTTCAGAACCTGGACAAGAATCGTTTTAAGGAGCAGTTGCAGGAAAATATTTCTGAACTGACTGATGCCAGCGGCTGTGATGCTGCGTTCCTGATCCTCTTTAACAAAGGCTTATCCTGCATCGAAACCGTTTTGGCATCAAGTTCGGTTTTTTCGGCGTGGAATGCAGCTGCGCTGGAAGGCGAATGGTTATGTATTGCGCTAACGCCACTAATTGAAAAGGGAGACATTTTGATCGCGCAGCACGTTCTTTTGTACTTTCGACATCGAATTGCGAGGCAACTCGTCAGCAAAAATAATTCGCTTAGGTACTTTGTAATCTGCCAAGCCGTTTTTACAAGCGGCAATTAACGTTTTCGCTTCAAGATGCGCTTCTTGCGCCGGTACGACCACGGCGACAACACCTTCGCCAAAGTCTGGGTGTGGAACACCGATGACAGCCGATTCCTTTACGCCATCCAGATCGTCGATGAATAGCTCAATCTCTTTGGGATAGACATTCAGGCCACCTGTAATCACCATGTCTTTTGCTCGTCCGACAATAGCCACATATCCGTCTTCGTCAATGACGCCTTTGTCGCCCGTATTAAAGAATCCGTCGTTAGTAAAGTCTTCGGCCGTTTTGTCTGGCATTTTCCAGTAGCCGACAAACACGTTTGGCCCACGCACTTGAAGATTGCCAATTTCTCCGACACTGAGTGTTGTGCCTGTGTCATCGACAATTCGTACGTCGACACCGGGCAATGGCGGGCCGACGGTACCGGCTTTGCGATTTCCCTGTAGTGGGTTCGACGTATTCATGTTGGTTTCGGTCATACCGTATCGTTCGAGAATGCGATGACCAACACGTGCCTCAAATTCAGTGAATGTCTCCTCAAGTAGCGGTGCTGATCCGGAAACGAAAAGCCGCACGTTGTTGGCGACGTCCGCTGTAAATGTCGGCTCGGTAAGCAGACGAGTGTAGTAAGTGGGTACGCCCATCAGTACGGTACATTCGGGCAGATGCTGAATAACAGCTTTAGCGTTATAGGTGGTATGCCAGCGCATACTTGCACCACTTAACATCACGCAGCCGATTGCGACAAATAAACCGTGTACGTGAAAGATTGGCAATGCGTGAAGCAGGCGATCGTCCTCGGTGAATCCCCATGCTTCGACCAAAGATTCTGTGTTTCTCAGCAGATTTGCGTGCGTCAGCATGATGCCTTTCGGCACACCGGTTGTGCCAGACGAGTAGAGGAGTGCCGCAAGATCGTCAGGCTTACGTGTAATCGTCTCGAAATTTTGTTTTTGGCTATTCGCATCATCAATGAGCGTGCCATTTCCATTGGCATCCATAGTCAGCACGACTTTCGCGCCGGTGGTCTGTGCAATTACGGAGATCGATTCAACATTCGCCGGGTCGCAGATAACGAGTGTTGGTTCTGCGTTGCCGAGGAAGTATTCAAGTTCGCTTTTCTTGTAACCGAGATTGAGGGGGTGATAAACAAGCCCTGCACGGAGGCAGGCGAGATACAGACAAAGGCTTTGTGGAGACTTGTCGATTTGAACCGAGATTCGATCACCAGGCACGGCGCCTAGGTTCGTCAGTGAGTGGGCGATCTGCGCTGATATGTCCGCAATTTTCTGGTAAGTGTACGAGCGGTCGCCAGCGGTGCAAAGAAGCTCTTTCTCCCGGTGCAGCGTTATCTGTCGATCAAAGTGTGAGTATAAATTTGAATTTTCGGTGATCATTCGTATTTGCCCTTGGCATCGCTTTTTCCCATCCTGCGGGGCATCATACAGCTAAACGGTGGAATCAAAAAAGGAGGGGTCTATGGTTATCTACGGGGTTGCGCTGCTGTCATTTTGCATGCTGGTCGGCGTCTACATTGGGGATATTCTCGGTGATCTAATCGGCGTACAGGCGAACGTGGGTGGCGTTGGCGTAGCCATGCTGCTGCTCCTGTATTTGTCGAACCTTTCGAGCAGGAAGTTTTCCCTGGGAGATCTCACTAAGAAAGGCATCGGTTTTTGGAGTGCCATGTACATACCGATCGTTGTCGCGATGGCGGCAAAGCAGAATGTTGTCGCTGCGATTTCGAGCGGTTGGATGGCAATTGTTGCCGGGGTAGCCGCCGTTGTGGTGAGCTTTGCGATGATTCCGGTGCTCGCAAAGATCGGTAGCGGGAGTCAGCAGGATGATTGAATCGCTCTACGCCGTTCTCGAAAAAAATGCACTGATCACGGCTTTTTTATTCGTCGGTGTGCTGGTCTGGTTTTCATATGAGATATCAGCGCGCCTAACGCGCGGTCAGTTGCATGGCTCGGCCATCGCTATTACGCTCGGCTTGGTGCTCGCGTATTTCGGGGGTCAGGTGAAAGGTGGCACGCAGGGGATCGCGGATTTTAGCCTTTTGGCTGGCGTGGGTGTGATGGGCGGCGCCATGTTTAGGGATTTCGCGATTGTTGCGACGGCCTTCGGCGCAGATTTAAGTGCGCTGCGACAAGCTGGCGTCGTTGGCGCGATTTCTGTTGTCGTCGGCGTTGTTCTTTCGTTTACGGTCGGCGCGATTGTTGCGGTGTCATTTGGCTACACCGATCCTGTCTCAATCAGCACGATTGGTGCGGGTGCGGCTACTTATATTGTGGGCCCGGTCACGGGCACCGCGCTCGGTGCGGATTCCGGCGTGATTGCACTAAGTGTCGCAGCAGGTTTGACCAAGTCAGTATTAGTCATGGTGGGAACACCATTAATTGCACCACGTATTGGCCTCAACAATCCGCATGCGGCACTGATATACGGCGGTCTTATGGGCACAACCAGTGGCGTTGCCGGAGGGCTTGCAGCGACAGATCCGAAACTCGTCCCCTACGGGGCCATGACGGCAACGTTTTATACGGGTGTCGGATGTTTGCTCGCACCGTCAGTACTCTATTTGCTCGTCAGAGCAATATTCTAGTTTTGAAAGGATTTTAAGATGGACAGACGCGAATTTTTAGGCGGAACCACCGGCGTTAGCATCGCGCTATCACTACCAGTACAAATTTTTGCGAACGACGTTCCCGCTGACATAACTGACCTCGGCGCGTCACAACTATCAGCGGCTATTAAACAACAACATGTCACCTGCGTTGAAGTCATGCAGGCATATTTGGATCGAATTCATCGATACAATCCTGTCTATAACGCGATTGTCAGTATGGTCGATGATAAGTCGCTGCTTGCACAGGCCGGATTAGCCGATCAAGCGCTTAACAATGACGAATATTGGGGCTGGATGCATGGCATGCCGCATGCGATTAAGAATTTGTCCGACGCCAAAGGTTTGGAGACGAGTTCGGGATCACCGATTTTCGCGGGTACGATCGCAGAGGCTGATGACCTACATGTCGCACGCATACGTGCGCAGGGGGCAATTTTTATTGGTAAAACCAATACGCCAGAGTTTGGATTGGGTAGCCAAAGTTACAATCCTGTCCATGGTGCAACAGGCGCCGCTTACGATCCGAGTCTAACCGCCGGCGGTAGTAGTGGGGGTGCGGCGTGTGGCATGGCTACGCATATGCTGCCCATCGCAGATGGCAGCGACATGATGGGATCATTGCGCAACCCGGGCGCATTCAACAACGTCGTTGGTTATCGTCCGTCACAGGGCAGGGTGCCGTCGGTACCACGCGGTGATTTCTTTTATCACCAATTGTCTACCAGTGGACCGATGGGCCGTAATGTCGAAGATACCATTCGCTTGTTAAGCACAATGGCAGGCTACGATTCTCGTGATCCATTAAGTCGTCGTGATCGAGTGCCTGAGTTTGACCAGTATCGCCAGCCGGATCTTTCTGGTTACCGTATTGGTTGGATGGGCGATTACAACGGTTATCTCCCTACGGAGCCCGGCGTGCTCGATGTCTGCGAAGATGCACTTAGGTCTATTACTAGTGCGGGAGCGCTTGTAACGCCTTGTCATCCAGATTATGAAATGGAGCGATTGTGGCAAACGTGGCTGACTTTCCGGCATTGGACGTTGAGCGACGCAAAAGCGCTATACGATGATCCGGCGTTACGGGCACAGCTGAAGCCCGAATTTGTTTGGGAGATAGAAGGTAGTTTCGACATGTCGGCGCAACGCGTTTCGAAATCTGGGCGCGATCGCGCGGATTGGTATCGTGCTTTGCTCACCTTGTTCGATTCCTACGATATTCTTGCATTGCCGACGGCGCAGGTCTTTCCATTTTCAAAAGACATTCATTGGCCGAAGGAAATCGACGGCAAGGAAATGGACACCTACCATCGTTGGATGGAGGTGGTCATCAGCGGAACGCTTTCCGGATTGCCCGTGATCAATCTCCCTGCAGGTTTTGATAGTGCGGGCAGGCCTATGGGTATGCAATTTATGGGTCGCATGGGCGAAGATAAAAAAGTATTGGAGTTTGCGCTCGCGTATGAGGCTGCAACTGATTATTTGCAGCAACGACCAACTATGCAGAGCGGGGTTTAATCTTCGTAGTGAAAGCGCATTGACAGATCGACTGCAGATACGTCCTTAGTCATAGCGCCAATGGAGATGTAGTCAACGCCGGTCTCGGCGATGGCGCGAATTGTATCCAGTGTAATGCCGCCAGAGGCCTCGAGTTCCGCGGGCGGGCGGCCTTTCTCCTGGTTGATGTCCACTGCCGCTTGTAAATCCGCAATGTTGAAATTGTCGAGCAAAAGCCGGTCCGCACCAACAGAAAGCGCCTCCTCAAGTTCGGCTATCGATTCAACTTCAACCTCAATCGGCAACCCTTGGTATTTTTGTTGCGCGGTCTTGACCGCTGCAGTGATGCCACCACAGCTTACGATGTGATTTTCCTTGATTAGAATTGCATCAAACAATCCAATGCGGTGATTGTTGCCACCACCGCAACGCACTGCATATTTCTGAGCGAGTCGCATTCCCGGAATTGTTTTCCGAGTATCAAGAACTCTTGCCTTCGTTTCGTCGACTGCGCGAACGTAACGAGCGGTAGTTGTGGCAGTGCCAGAAAGTAATTGCATGAAGTTCAATGCGGTTCTTTCGCCACTCAGAATAGCTCGTGCTGGGCCGGTGATGATGCAAATCTCTGCGTCTGCGTCTGCGTCTGCGGAGATGGGATCACCGTCATTGCACACCCATTCGACAAACACGTTAGGGTCTAACTGACGAAAAACTTCGTTAACCCAGGGCTGCCCGGCGATTGTCATCGACTCTCTTGCGATAACGATTGCTCGAGCATTCGCGCTTGCAGCAACCAGGTCGGCGGTTAGATCGCCGCTACCCATATCTTCATCAAGCGCGCGCATTACGTTGTCGCGGATTACGTCGGTGAGTTGCTCAGATTCTTTCATTTATTATTTTTCTTGCGCAAAGACAAAACCCGGCACTAGGCCGGGCTTGCCACTGCTCGTGAGGGCAACTACATGATGAACCCGTGACCTGCGCCCACCATGCTCATGATCAGCGGAATAGACATCAAAGTGTTGGAGCGTGAGGCCATAAAGGCCATGTTCTTGGCCTTCGCGATTTCATCAGCGCTTGCCTCAACCATGCCGAGTACCTTTTTCTGATTCGGCCAAATCAAAATCCAAACATTGAACAGCATAATGGTGCCAAGCCACGCGCCGATGCCGATCGTCATATTGTAGGCATGGATGGTCTCGCCCCCCATGCCGAGCATGAATGCACCTGCCAGACTGCCTTTGGCAGAATGCATCAGGAATGCAGCTCCGGTTACCCAGGTTGCCAAAGCGCCCCACCGAAACCAAAACAGCGCTCTTGGTGCGATGTACTTGGTGATGCCGGCTCCGCCTGGACCGCCATCATCACTGGCAGCTTCGCCTAATGCAGGCACCTGAATAAAGTTGAAGTAGTACAACAAGCCGATCCAAATGATTCCTGCAAATACATGGAACCAAATGATGAGCGCATTCGCTTTGCCGGACCCGATAGCAGTCATAGGGCCATCGCCCGTTGCTAGCAGTATGACAATCGCGAGGACGAATCCGGCGATGATTGTGCCCGGAACGCTTTTTAATGGGTTCATTCTTTATTTCTCCCAGAAGAATATTGGTTATTTTTTTCGCTCGGATTCGATATAAAGGGAGCGTAGCCTTTCCCCGAAAGGCCAGCGGCATATTATAGTGTTTGTCTACCATTATTACAGGATTTTGATGACACAATTGTCATTCGGGCTAGGTTCTCACGGATCACTTCAGTACAATCACATGCTGGTTGCTGCGTGATGGTCTGCCGTTATGAGAGCATTATTCGTCCTTTCGTCTATCTTATTACTATCCGCCTGCACGGGCATGCTGATGGGTGGGGGATCAGGTAGTGAGCGACCGTCGAGTGCACCCCGGAACACGCAAACCACTGCCGACGATACGATTTCCGGGTCATTACGGCGGCAATACAGCGCGGACCAGGAGATTAGCCAATACGGCATTGGTATTCGATCCCAGGGAGGCCGGGTGACATTGACCGGTACGGTCGGCAGTTACGATATCCGTGATCGAATTGTCGATGCGGCAAAAAATACGCATGGCGTGGTCGCAGTCGACAGTCGCGTCGTGGTGAATACAAATCTATAGAAACATTGAAAATTGCGGTATCAGGCCCATTTCGGACGATCGCATAAAAATCTCAATAATCGAAGGTGAATAAGGCAGTGGACATAAACAACAGAATCAAAGAGCAACTCGAGACGAATCCCGTATTGCTATACATGAAAGGGACACCCGATTTTCCACAATGCGGATTCTCTGGTCAGACGGTCGCTGCATTAAAAGCGGTCGGCCGACCGTTTGCATACATCAATATCTTCGAAGATCAGGAAATCCGAGAAGGCTTGAAAACCTACTCGAACTGGCCAACATTTCCGCAGTTATACATCGACGGCGAGTTGGTTGGTGGGGCTGACATCGTCGTGGACATGTTTCATTCAGGCGAACTGAAAGAAATGTTGGTTAGCGACGAGTCCGCGAGCAGTTCTCCCTAAAAACTTGGGATGGCGTAACCAGGCCATAAGTGAGGATTCACGCCCATCTGTAAGCCTGGAAATACCCAATTATGTAAAGACTGTTTTTAACTGAGACGCGCATCACTGCGCCGTTTTTCCGCATGGTTATAGTCATTAACTCAAGGAAGAGTTCACCGACGGGCAGGGCTCATCTGCACGCTGGCGAGCCGTTCGAGCAAAGTAGCAGCGGAGTTCTGTGCGATGACGATCTGGAGATCTGTACAATTGACGCTCGCGCGATCCTCGGCGTTGCTCGCGCTACTGGTAATCTCTGGTTGTGCATCGATGATTCCGATACCACCCGAACCGGTGGTCGTGGCAGAGCCCGCGCCCGCGCCCGTCCCTGAACCAATCATAATTGCCGAGCCATCAGTTGATCCCGATTCGTCAATTGAACCACCACCTCCGGAACCGTTGCGTCCGATAGAACCGCCAATGATTTCGCCATTGGTGGCGATCGTTGTGGCTGACCGCAACCCTGCTTACGTAGCGGTCGCGGATGCATTGCAACAATACCTGGATCACCACGAAGTCTACGACCTTAGCGATCAAAGCCTCTCGCCAGAGGAAGCGTTTGCTGCAATCACCGACTCACAGGCGAAAGCGGTCGTAGCGATCGGGTTGCGAGCAGCTGAGGCTGCGAGTCGCCACGCTACCGTTCCGGTTGTCATTGGTCAGGTGTTCAACATCAGCGACAAAAACATACTGTCAGAAACAGTTAAGGCAGTAAGCGTATTGCCGCCGCTCGAATTACAGATCGAGGAGTGGCGAAAAATTGATCCGCACATCAAGAATGTTGGGGCTGTTCTCGGCGCAGGCCATGAAGATTTGATTGCGGAAGCGAATCGGGCAATGGCGCTATACGATATTCAGTTTCACTATGCCGTTGCTGAGTCAGATAGAGAGACCTTGTATTTGTTCAATCGATTGGTTCGCGAGATAGATGGCTTCGTACTCTTTCCTGACAATCGAATTCTTAGCCGTGCGGTGTTAACCGAGATGATGAGCGGCGCAGCACGTCATCAGGTGCAGGTGGCAGTTTTCAATGAACCCCTTTTGCAGCTCGGCGCAACCTTCAATGCAGGTTCGGTACCCGCGAATATTGCGGCGACGATGACCGGAATCCTCGACGAAATGATAAAAGGAAATTTCGATCGAATCCCGGCGATTACTGCCTTGTCAGATATTTCAATAGAGATAAATCCAGCGGACTTGCAAAAATTGGGGCTGTCCGATCCTTCTGTCCGCGTTGATAACACAATGGCAGACGCCCAGTGAAACAGTGGTTCGCAACCGTATTCGGCGTCAGTCCCGAGATGCTCGATAGAATTACTCCGTCGCGCCGTGTCGGGAAGCGTGTATTAATTAACGAAATACTGTCGTTACAACTGATCATTACTGCGATTATCGGTGGGTTGGCGATTGCTGGTTTGTACTGGGGCGGTCAATGGGTATTACAGGACAACTACAGTCGTTGGGCAATGCAGTGGACCGAAGAGCTCAACGAACTCGGCGCGCCCCTTTATCTGCCGAATGACGACGAGGCGGCCCTCCGTCTGGAAAGTTTCATTAACAAATACCCGGAAATCGATCGCGTGTCGTATTACCAGGGTGATGGCTCTGTCATGTATGCGCTGGAAAACAAGTCGTCAGAGGGTGGTCGTTATCCAACTATAGATGCCGACATGCTCGAAGAATTGACTGAACTGGTAGGAGCGGAAGCACCCTATTTGGTTGACTCGAGTTTTCTGAACGCCCGCGAGTTCCAAATTATGGCGCCGGTGTGGACAGAGTCTATTCCCGGAGACGGCTTGTTTAATTTTGATATGACCGCTGAATCCCCCCGAAAGCAGACACAGCTTGTCGGTTTTGTTGGTCTCGAACTCGACTTCTCCTTATTTCATAACCGCCTGCTCACCAACATCAAAATCACAATTTTTATCTTGCTGTTACTTATCATCGCATCCGGTTTCCTGGCCGGCGCTATCTTGCTCGAGCGCTGACTGCGATCTCCGATTTGCAACAACCTATTGCAGAATTGGCCAAGGGAAATCTCTCTGTTGAATTCAAGCCGGCCGCGCATCGCGAAATTTCCGAGATTGTGGAGGCGCTAGAATCCACGGCTTCTGCGCTCGGTGAACGGGATGCACGCTTGCTGCGCCTCGCCAATCACGATGGTTTAACCGGGTTATTCAATCGGCGACGATTAATAGAGGAGTTAAAAAAGGAAGTCGATAACGTCACGGTCAATGAAACGTCGAGCGCACTGTTGTTCATCGATCTTGACCAGTTCAAGTACGTTAATGATGCATGCGGTCACCCGGCGGGTGATCGGCTGATCAGAAAAGTTGCTGATCAATTGGGTCGAACGGTTGGATCACTGGGGATCGTGGCGCGCTTTGGTGGAGATGAGTTTGCAGTTCTCGCGAATAATGTAGACAAAGCTCAGTCACGTGAATTGGCGGACAAAATTCTCGAAGACATGCGCCGGTTGGCACATATCGAAGAAGATCATGTGTTCCACGTGCACTGCAGCATCGGCATAACGATGATCAATTCAGAGAAGTTCGATCACGACGATGTAATTGCTCAGTCGGATATCGCCTGTCGCGAGGCTAAAGAGAGTGGTCGAAATCGATCGCAGTTCTACAGCATGTCGGCTGGTGAAGCGGAAAAGATTGTCGCCGACGTGGGGTGGGCCAGCAAGCTGCGTGAAGCGCTCGATGACGATCTGTTTCTTCTTAGGTTTCAACCAATCGTAGAAATTGAGTCAGGCAGAATTACGCACCATGAGGTTTTGTTGAGACTTGCCGGCGAGAATGGCAGGACTATTTCCCCAGATGCGTTCCTTCCCGCGGCCGTACGCTTTGGTCTGATGGGTGAAATCGATACTTGGATAGTTAAGAATGCGTTGAGAGTTCTTGCCGAGTATCGCGAGACCAGACCAGACTTGCGTTTCTCATTAAACCTTTCTGCGAATGCCTTCGAGACAGAGGACCTTGCAGGTTTCGTGAGTACGCACCTGGAACAAAATGACGTACCGCCCAGCGCGGCGATTTTCGAGATAACAGAAAGTCTCGCGGTGCGGCACCTAGACCACGTCGAGCATCAAGTTGCAGCGTTACGTCGATTAGGTTGCGAATTAGCACTGGATGACTTTGGCACTGGGTACAGTTCCTTCGGGTATCTCCAACGCCTGCAATTCGATTACATCAAAATCGACGGCTGTTTTGTTCGTGACTTGGTCAATAAACCGGTCGATCAAAAGATGGTCAGGTTAATTGCAGAGATTGGCAAGGAAGCAGGTATGCGAACCACTGCTGAATATGTACAGAGTGGTCCGACTTTAGCGCTACTTGCGGAGTTAGGTGTTGATATGGCGCAGGGATATTTCATCGGTCGACCGACCGCTGTGCCAACCGAAAAATCCATGCCGATTCCGATTAATTTACGGCGTCGTCAGCAGTCCTCAATCAAGGCGTAAACTGAGATTGATTACCACGCGTCAGTCTTCTCAAATGACGTGGCTAATTTTTTGCGAGCGCCGTCGCATTGTACGTTGGCTGAAATCGATTCACGGCGTCACAGAAAATATCCGCCGTAATTTCTGCGTCATAGGCAGCAGAATGCGCCTGGGATTCGTCCCATGGCAATCCAGCAGCCTGAACCGCCCTTGATAGAACGGTTTGCCCGTATGTCACTCCGCACAGCGTCGCGGTATCGAAACTACTGAATGGATGAAACGGATTTCGCTTTATAGACGCGCGTTCGACGGCTTCGTTGACGAAGCTAAGATCAAATGCAGAGTTGTGGCCGACGAGGATCGCACGACTACAATTGGCGTCTTTGACGGCGCGGCGAATCTCCCCAAAAACATCTTTTAGCGCTTCGCTTTCGTCAATGGCAAGGCGTAGCGGGTGATCCGGGTCAATCCCATTAACGGCAAGCGACGCTGGTTCAAGGTTTGCGCCGGGAAATGGTTTGACGTGATGACGAATCGTTCGGCCTCTCGCTAGCGTCCCATCATCATGAGATTCGATCAACACTGCTGCGATTTCCAGTAGTGCGTCTGTTCTAGAATTAAAACCACCTGTCTCTACGTCAACGACAACTGGTAAGAAGCCTCTAAATCGTTTAGAGATTGCGAAGGGATTAGTCACTGGGTTTTTAGCTCAAAGTGTTGCGGCGATGCCGATGATGTTTTTGTCGAGAACCAAATGCATTGAAAAGCGTACACCAAAACCGGTTATCTCCGTGGGAATGTGGGCGAGTCCGCCTGTTCGCATGCAGGCGCTCAAATCTACGTGAATCCAGGTGGACTTATCGTCAACGAATTCCTGTAAGAAGCTTGCAGCCATTATGTGATCGCCACCACCATTCGGCGAGCACTGTTTGAGGTCAGCAGTATCACTTTTGAGGTCCTCGAGAAATTCTTTGCCGATTGGAAACGGCCATACGCGTTCGCCACTTTCGTGGCCCGCTTTCTTGAGCACCGGATGTAAATCTGATCGGTTGGTGAATACGCCGCTGTAGCGTGTCGTTACAGCGCTAACGCAGGCGCCAGTGAGTGTTGCGTAGTCAATAATAAGTTGCGGTGAGTCCTTGCTTGCGAGCGTGAGGGCGTCGGCGAGCACCATGCGGCCCTCCGCATCTGTGTGCACCGTCTGAATAGTTTTACCGTTTAGTGCCGTCACAACATCTTGTGATTTATACGCCGTTGGGCCAGTGCGGTTTTCAGTAATGGCTAGCCAGCAGTCAATGGGCTGATCTATCTTCATGCGCGTCAAGCCAAGGAATGTACCGACCGCTACGGCACTGCCGCCCATATCGATGTGCATATCCAGCATTGAAGCGAATGGTTTCAAATTTGTGCCGCCAGTATCGAAAATGATTCCTTTCCCGACCAGCGTCAACGTAGGGCGAGCAGATTTGGCCTTTGGTCGATAGCGAAGGCGAACCATGGCTGCACTTTTATCGGCGTTACCCTGCGCAACAGCGAGAAACGCGCCAGCGCCCATTTTTTCCAATTCGTTGACACCGTATTTTTTAAACTGCCAATCATTTTGAGTGGCCATCTTTTTCAATAACGCAACGTAATTCGGCGCATCGAGTTTATTGGCGGGTAAAGCGGTGAGATAGCGGGCAAGATTGTTGCCTTCGGCTTCCGCAGTTATGCGCCGCAAGTTTATTTTTTCGTCAAGCCCGACGATTCGAATGGCCTTAATCTTTTCGGGTGCATCCTTCGCCTTGAAGATTGGCATATTGAATGCCATGGCCAATGCGGCGGCTGTCATGTGTGCGCTTAATTCTGCTTGCGTATCACTGTCAAAGCCAACAACCCAGATACCGATCGTGCCCGCTTTGGAAGTCGACGTGACCGCCACCATTTTGCGAGCGAAACCTAATTGTTCAAACGTGCCGTCTGTAGCATCCGTCTTGCCAACGTGCAGTGCCGTCTGACGTTTGTTGTTCATTCGGGTAGACGTCGCAGGTACCGAGTCAGCATTGCTGCGTCGCAGCAACGCCTGAACGTTATCGCCCTGTGGAATTTTTCGCCATAAATTTGTCGGTATACGGGTGGGTAGTATCAGTAGTAACTGATCGATGCCGGCCAGTGTTTTGGCATCGGGTTCACCCGTTGATTGTGTGACAGCCGGAGCGCCGTCCAAATTCATGTGTTCGAGCAGGCTTCTCACTTCAGATCTAACCTTTTCAGCCTGCATAGGCCATAATAAGCGTTACTAAAAAAGAGTAATCTGGGCAGGTACCCGGATCAAATCGAGCAGTGATCCTAGCAGGACACCTGAATGAATTCACCCGATAATCCCGATACCGATCGGGGTTGCACGTTTGTGGGCAACATATGAGCGATACAAGCAGATTTGATGACATTGATCCTATTGAGACTCGGGAGTGGCTCGAATCTATCGATTCCGTACTCGATTCAAGTGGACCGGAGCGAGCACATTTCCTGTTGAATCAAATGATCGACTTTGCGCGCAGGTCCGGCGCATATCTACCCTATACGCCGAATACCGCATATCTCAACACGATCGCGACCGGACGGCAGCCCGAATACCCCGGCGACCGTTCGATTGAGAGGCGCATCGAGGCCTACATTCGTTGGAACGCGATGGCGATGGTGGTCCAGGCAAACCGTAAAAGCTCGGAGTACGGCGGCCATATTTCGAGTTACGCGTCTTCCGCGACTTTGTATGAAGTTGGCTTCAACCATTTTTGGCGAGCGCCGACGGATACCCACGGTGGAGATATGGTTTTCATCCAGGGTCATTCATCGCCTGGCATATATTCGCGCGCCTATCTTGAGGGTCGACTGACAGAATATCAGCTAAATGGATTTCGACAGGAAGCGGGTGGGGAGGGGCTTTCGTCCTATCCACACCCATGGTTGATGCCGGAATTCTGGCAATTTCCAACCGTGTCGATGGGTCTCGGCCCGATGATGGCGTTGTATCAGGCACGTTTCATGCGCTATCTCGAGAATCGTCAAATGATTCCGAAAAATGATCGAAAAGTGTGGTGTTTTCTCGGTGACGGCGAAATGGATGAGCCGGAGTCCATGGGCGCGATCACCATGGGCGTCCGTGAAGGCTTGGACAATCTGATTTTCGTTGTCAATTGCAATCTGCAGCGTCTCGACGGCCCCGTTCGCGGTAACGGCAAGATTATTCAGGAACTCGAGGCAGCGTTCCGGGGTGCCGGATGGAACGTTTTAAAGGTCATTTGGGGTTCCCGCTGGGATCCGTTACTCGCAAAAGATACCGATGGACTACTAAAGCGTGTCATGGAGGAGTGTATCGACGGCGAGTACCAAAATTTCAAGGCTAAAGGCGGCGCGTATGTCCGTGAACATTTCTTTGGGCGGTATCCCGAAACTGAATCCATGGTCGCCAATATGTCGGATGACGAAATCTGGCGGTTGAATCGTGGTGGGCACGACTCGAGCAAAGTGTACGCAGCCTATGAAAACGCAATAAACCACAAAGGTCAGCCGAGCATTATTCTGGCGAAGACCGTGAAGGGATTCGGTATGGGTGCTGCTGGCGAGGGCCAGAATGTCGCGCATCAACAGAAAAAACTCGATGTTGAGGCACTTAAGGAATTCCGGGACCGGTTCAATATTCCTGTCGCGGACAAAGATATTGACGACATTCCATATTGCAAACCAGATGCCAATAGTCTGGAAATGGAATACTTGCAAGAGCGCCGCAAGAAGCTGGGTGGATATTTGCCGACGCGGCGCACGAAGTCTGACGCGCTACCGATTCCGTCACTTGAAGCGTTCAAGACGCAGCTTGAAGGAACCGGGGAACGCGAAGCCTCAACCACAATGGCGTTTGTGCGTATTTTAACAACCCTGTTGCGCGACAAACAGATTGGCAAAAATATTGTGCCTATTGTGCCTGACGAAGCGCGCACATTTGGCATGGAAGGTATGTTTCGGCAGGTCGGCATCTATTCGTCGAAAGGGCAACTGTATACGCCGCAAGACGCGGACCAATTGATGTTCTACCGCGAGGATAAGCAGGGACAGATCCTTGAAGAGGGCATCAATGAAGCCGGTGCGTTTTGTTCATGGTTGGCATCTGGTACCTCGTACAGCAACCATGACGTGCAAACGATACCGTTCTACATTTACTACTCGATGTTCGGATTTCAACGGATAGGGGACTTCGTGTGGGCGGGTGCCGATCTACAGTCGCGCGGCTTCATGATCGGTGGCACGGCCGGGCGTACCACGCTTGCCGGAGAAGGCTTGCAACATCAGGATGGACACAGTTTGGTAGCAGCATCGACCGTTCCTAACTGTGTGTCCTACGATCCGACCTATGCGTATGAACTCGCCGTGATTATCCAGGACGGTCTGCGACGCATGATTGGCGAGCAGGAAAATGTTTTCTATTACATCACCTGCATGAATGAAAATTATGTACACCCACCGATGCCAAAAGGCGTTGAAGATGGGATTCTAAAGGGAATGTATTTGTTGCAGGTGGGTGGGCAGGGAAAAATCCGTGTGCAACTTATGGGGTCAGGAACCATCTTGCGCGAAGTGTTAGCGGCTGCTGAGCTTCTGGCGAATGATTTCGGTGTGCCTTCCGATGTTTGGTCGGTAACCAGTTTTAACGAGTTGCGTCGCGAGGCATTGTCAGTTGAGCGTTGGAACCAGTTACACCCCGAAGACGAAGCGAAGAAGAGTTATGTCGAAACCTGCCTTGCGGATCGGGAAGGGCCGTACGTCGCCGCGACCGATTATATGAAAATCGTACCTGATCAGATTCATCGCTGGATGCCGGGTAAGTACGTCACGCTTGGGACCGATGGCTTCGGTCGCAGCGATAGCCGTGATGCCCTGCGCCAGTTCTTCGAAGTTGACGAGCGGTATATCGCGGTTTCCGCCCTTAAGGCGCTGGCGGATGACGGCAAACTTGATCAAAAAACTGTATCAGAGGCGATTCAGAAATACGGTATCGACCCTGAAAAGCCCGATCCGGTGATGGTCTGATGGCAGAAAAAATCGATATTGTTGTTCCCGACCTCGGGGATTTTGACGGGGTCGAGGTTATCGAGATCTTGGTCGCAGTCGGCGACGCGGTTGCTCGTGAAGACGGTCTGATTACGCTTGAAACAGACAAAGCGACGATGGATATTCCTGCGCCTAACAACGGCACAATAAATGCAATTACCATTGCTGTCGGCGACACGGTTACTTCTGGCGACGTCATTGGAACCATGACCATAGAGGTCGGAGACACCGTGGTCGTGGCGCCCGCTATCAATGCAGATTTCTTGAAGGGCGATACGACCGTTATAGCAACGCCTCAATCAACTGATGCGGGTCCGCAGACGATTGAAGTCCCCGACCTGGGTGACTTCGATGATGTTGATATTATCGAGGTTCATGTGGTCGTCGGTGACAAAGTATTGATAGATGATCCGCTTGTGACTATCGAGACCGATAAGGCTGCGATGGAAGTCCCATCGACCGCTGCAGGCACGATAACCAGTGTTTTTGTCGCGGTCGGTGATAAAGTTTCGAAAGGGTCTGCAGTCGTTGTGATGGATGCGGAGGCCGTTGCGGTTGCGCCGATCGAAGCCACTCAAACGATGGCCTCTCCCATATCGTCACCGCCGCCTGCACAGCGGGCATCCCAATCTCCGCAGAAACCGCGCGAACTACCGGCGATTGATGAATCCGGTTTTTCACAGGCACATGCGAGTCCGTCGGTGAGGAAGCTTGCGCGTGAGCTTGGTGTCGATTTAGCGCAAGTCAAAGGATCGGCACTTAGGAATCGAATTATTCACGACGATGTGAAAGCGTTCGTGAAAGCTGTCATGTCCGGCAGTACTGGTGTGTCGGGAGGTGGGCTACCTAAGGTGCCCGTCATAGACTTTGCCAAGTTTGGCGCGATTGATACACAAGCGCTGACCCGCATTCAGAAGATTTCTGGGCCTAGATTGCAGGCGAGTTGGATCAATCTGCCGCACGTTACGCAGCATGATCTGGCTGACATCACTGAACTCGAAGCGAAACGGCAGCAGTTGAAAGTCACGGCGAAGGAAAAGGGAGTTGGTCTGACGCCTTTGGCATTTATTCTGAAGGCCTGCATCGCTGCGTTGAAAAAATTTCCGAAGGTTAATGCGTCATTGTCTGAGAATGGCGAAGCACTGATTTTCAAGAAGTACTATCACCTTGGATTCGCAGCCGACACGGAGAACGGCTTGATGGTGCCCGTTATTCGGGATGCCGATCGCATGGACGTATATGAGATTGCATCTGCGCTCGGTGCGCTGTCAGCAAGTGCCCGCGACGGAAAATTGAAGGGTGCAGAACTGCAGGGGGCAAGTTTCACAATATCCAGCCTCGGTGGCATTGGCGGAACGGCATTTACGCCGATCGTCAATGCGCCGGAAGTGGCGATTCTTGGTGTTTGCCGATCAGCAATGCAACCCGTATGGAACGGCACCGAATTTGAGCCGCGCCTCATGTTGCCGATCTCATTTTCATACGATCATCGAGTGATCGATGGAGCCTATGCGGTGCGATTTACCACCTATCTCTGTCAGCAATTGGCGGATGTTGATTCACTATTGGCAGCAACACTCTGATGGCCAACTCGATGGAACTTGTCGTCCCTGATCTAGGTGATTTTGACGATGTCGAAGTTATCGAGGTGTTGGTTAGCGTTGGTGATGTTGTCGCGATTGAAGATCCGTTGGTTACGTTGGAGACGGACAAAGCGACGATGGACGTACCTGCTTCGCATGCGGGCACCATTGGCACGATCAACGTCTCGGTCGGAGACAAGGTCAATGTTGGTGCATCCGTTGTAACCATCGAAATTACTGAGGATGTGAAGCCTGCTGACGAGGCGGACGATAAAACCGTCATGATCAGTCCCAGCGAGCAACGAGAGATTCTTGCTGCCGCAGCGCAGACTCAGGCAGCGGCCTCAGGTGAAATGCCAGAAACGACTCATCGAGCGGATCTGGTCGTCATAGGTGCGGGACCGGGTGGATACACGGCTGCATTTCGGGCCGCAGATCTTGGTTTACAGGTAATCTTGATTGAGCGGTGGCCCATGTTGGGTGGTGTTTGTCTCAATGTAGGCTGTATCCCGTCCAAAGCTTTGTTACACGCTGCGAAAGTGATTGATGACGCGGCAGCGATGTCAGAGCATGGTATTAAGTTTGGCCCGCCAGAAATTGATGCGGATGCACTACGTGGCTGGAAGAACGAAGTCGTCAGTCGCTTGACGGGTGGGCTAACGCAACTTGCGAAACAACGC
>Ga0209403_10001507_pt1 | contig 30170 bp, 25 predicted proteins | sample ArcticOcean_MG_C_8_FD_187440 | JGI IMG/M metagenome (GOLD analysis project Ga0209403, IMG submission 187440) | Marine microbial communities from western Arctic Ocean - ArcticOcean_MG_CB11_86 (SPAdes) (version 2) | ecosystem: Environmental > Aquatic > Marine > Oceanic | place: Arctic Ocean...
CACGCGGGAGCGTGCCGCTCCATCGTGCAATGCAGTCCTGCATGACCCGATAGATTTCGAACGCCTCCCGGAGCCCGGCCTCGCCAATCACGGTGTTGAATCTTCGCTGCGTATCCTCTGATGGCATCTCCCCCAAAGCGATGCCTTCGAAGCTCGAGTGTCTGTTCGTCCCGATCAGCACGTTCAGCCAATCAGTGTCGTTCAGCGTGGCCAACTCCCGCCATGGCGCCGGCACGTCGACACGGTGAACGATCGTCGACTCCGCGGCGCCGTTCGAACGGCGCGCAACATCCGTGACGCTCGTCAGCGTCTCGGCATCGGTCCCGTTGTGGTCACGGGCCACGCCGCGCTCGACGGTTGACGAACCCATGACGACCCGTTCGACAGCTTCCAAATAGGCCAATCCGTGGCGCCGATCGGGCTCGAGGTGGTTGCCCTCTGCCCATTCGTTCCACGCGTTTATGAAAACGAGCCGTTCGTCGTAGGGCCGGCTCTCCGTGGCCGCCACGATCTCCTCGAGTCCGGCCTCGAACCGCTCGGGGGTCGAGTTGACGAAAACGATGCCGTCCTCGCCTCGTCGAGGCGTGCTGTCCCAGCCGACAAAAATGCTCGGAACGACCGGAAAACTTTGGACACGCACCATGCGTCGACGCGCCGCACCGTAATCGTAGATCTTGAGTCCCTCATCGAACGCACCCGGCATGACTCCGAGCTGAGGCTCGAAATCGAGCGTGCCGTCGCAGCCCAGTTCGCGACAATCCCCGGGCCGGTGCGCGTTGACGCCAAGCAGGTGCACGCCGGAGAGGCCCCTCCGGGCGGCCTTATTCCGGATCGCCCCGATCGTCCGTAGAGGGTCAGGAAGATCGAGCGGCCTATAGATCAGGAACAACGGATGTCCGGTCACCCGTATGTAGCGCGGATCCTCGAATGCCGAGACAAGCCACCGGGCGTGTGCGGTGTCGTCGTCAACTCCCCCATACGTCTGTTTCCGAAGTACCTTTTTCTCTTCGCCGCTCCACCGCCTTTACCAGGTTTCGTTCGCCCACGCAAGACAAAACGGAAAATCTGGCCGGCCGGATGCAAGCACGTCGTCGAACGGACGCTCGAGCAGCCGCTCTCCGCTGAACCAGTAGTGCCAGCAGCAGAAGCCGCCGATACCGTGGCGTCGCGCCAGGGTCGCCTGCGCCTCCCTCGCCTCCGGAACGCGCAAATCGTAGAAACCGAGGTGGGCCGGAACATGCGGCTGGTGATGGCCGTCGAACAGCGCCTCAGCCTTCGACACGTTCGTCCATTCAGTGAAGCCTTTTCCCCACCAGCGGTCGTTGCTCAGGTATCGGGTGGAACTGTGGGAGATAGAACGCGAGAAGCCGCGCGCGCGGCGATCCTCTGGTCATCTCACGGCCTCTTGCGCCGGCGTGAGCGATGCGGCGCGGCGTCTGATCGACCGCGTCGTTTGGTCGACGCGCCGACAGCCGTACCTGGGACCGCCGGCCGAACGTCAAGGCGCTCGGCATTCGCGAGCGCCCGCTGAGTCGCCTCCAGGAAGGCCTGGCCGTGATGGCGATCGGGCTCGAGATGGCACCCCTCTCCCCACTCGTTCCAGGCATTGATGAAGACGAGCCGATGGTCACCCTCGCGGCGTCCGGCTCTCGCGATCGCCTCGCCCAGCCAGCGCTCATACGACGCCGGCGTCGCGTTGTGCAGTACGACCGACCGCTCCCCCGTCCGTGGCGAGTTGTCCCAACTGGGAAACACGGTGTCATATCGAGCATACGAGACCGGTTCTGGATTCACGAGGGTAGGCCAAGCACTGTCGTAATCGTACACGGCCAAGGACTCCTTGCCGCTGACGGGAATCTTCTCCAACGTGCGCAGCATCGAGAACTGCGGTTGAAAAAGGACCTTCGCGTCGAATCCCACCTCGGTCGCATCCCAACCAGCATCCCACCCGGTCTCCACGGCAACCAGGTGTATGCCATCGAGACCGGCGTCGGCAACCATGCGCCGCCACAGAGCAGTCGTTCGAGCGGGATCGGGCAGCTCACGAGCCTGATACACGAGGAACATAGGCTTGCCCTCGACCGTGATCGCCCGGGGATCACGGAGAGCTGGCAGCAGGAACGTCATGTGCGCCTCGTCATCCTCCGAGCTGTAGGTTTGCGCCTGGAGGACGTCCTCGGAGCTTCCGTTCCATCGGCGAGACCATGGTTCGTTCGCCCAGCAGAGACAGAAGGGGAGATTGGGTTCTCCGGAAGCGAGAACGTCGTTGAACGGTCGCTCGAGCAGGCGCTTACCGCCGAACCAATAGTGGTAATAGCAAAAGCCGTGAATACCGTATGCTCTGGCTAGGTCGGCCTGGGCCTGACGCGCCTCATGCGATCGAAGGTCATAAAAGCCAAGGTCGCTCGGAAGATGTGGTTGCAGATGGCCCGGAAACTGCGGTCTGGCCTTGACCACGTTCGTCCACTCCGTGAACCCTTCTTCCCACCAGGCATCGTTCTCCGGAATGGGGTGAAACTGCGGAAGGTAGAACGCGATCAGCTTCACTGCGGAACCCGGAGATGCCTCGCTCGAAGCGCTGGGATTCGGTTCCAGCGCGGCGATCTGCGGATTCCGGTCGGTAGGACTCTCGAGCCCGCTCGCCTCGCCAGCTGAAGGGGGTTCCAGCGCGTAGATTGCGCACGTACTGGTGTCGAATATCACGGCGTGATACTGCCGATCCAAATACTCCTTGAGCTCTGAGTAGTGCTCGAGCCACCACAAGGCGCGCGATGGAATGACAAGGAACTGCGCGCCTCGTGAGCGTAGCTCCTCGAGATCCTCGACGGCGACTTCCCCGCGCGTCTTGCCCGTTGCAGTTGCGGTGTCATCCGGATCCGGAACACGCCAGACAACTCGATTTCCGAGCTCGAGCAGCCACTCCTCTCGTCCAGTGATGACGGCGAGCGTCGCGTCGTGCGGAACCTTGTTGGTCACCACCGCACGAAGGCTCGTCATGACCTTGTGAAAATATTGATAATCGAGCCTGTTTCGATACTGGTCCTTCGCCGGCTCCAGCAGTCGCCCGGCCTTTGGCTCGGTGGAAAGCACACGGTCGACAACCCGCAGGAACGCCTCCGCCGCCTGCGCCCGTCCGTGCGCCGACTCGGCATGGTCACGCCCGTAACGTGCCAGCCGCCTCCACAACGGTGCATCGGTCAAGAGCTGGCTCATGGCATCCGCAAACGTCGCGGCATCATCGGCGACGAGCACGTGCTCGCGATCCGTCAGCGCCAGCCCTTCGACACCGATGCCGGTCGACACCGTTGGCGTCCCCGCCATCAAGGCTTCGATGACCTTTCCTTTGGCGCCCGCACCGTAGGTGAGCGGCACAACCGTGATCCTTGAACGCTCGAGATAGGGGAGAACGGACGGCACCCAGCCCGTCATCCGCACGTGCTGAAGATCTCGCGCATGACCCCGAACGGTGTCGTTCAACCCGGCACCAACGACACTCACGGGATGCTCCTCGAGTAGCTTCGGATCGAGCCTGGGCAAAATATCGTGGCACAGGAACTTCACTGCCAGGCCGTTCGGTGGGTGCTCGAAGCTACCCACCGTGAGAATGCCCCGTCGTCGTCGGAAGGGCACTGTCGACTGCTCGAGCTCCGCGATCAAACGAACGGTGTGGGCGAGGCCACTCTCACCTGTGAAATCGTTGATAAGATCGGCCTCCTTGTCGGAGACGGCCAGCACCGCGTCGGCCGCCGCGTAGGCACTTAGTTCGCCCGCTAACTGTGCGCCGTAGGAGGCATCGAGCACGCTGGTTGTGCTGAAAGCATCAGCTGCCAGCTGGTTTGCGGACTCGCCCACGCGGTCCGCGCGGGCGACCGTTTCATCTAGGTTCTTCGCTTTGACCTCGGTCGTTCAACCGCTTGTCGTCCACATTGATGACATCAGCAAAGGTACTTGAGCTGATCTGAACGAAGGGTTGGTTTCCGTAAAGCCGAGAGTTGGCACTGACTCCGAGATTTAGGGAGAGGGGCATTGTCAAGTTAAGGCCCTGGCTGGCAGAGCAGGTTGCTGATGCTGGTGTCAAACCTCTGGGCCGCATGGGGCCGCATCCAGCGTCCGCAGTCAAGCAAATGAAGATCGCTGCTCGGCACTGAACCCCTCTATAATCAGCCGGTCCAGATAGAAAACGTGTCTCCAGCTCCAAGGACCCGCCGACGAAGACGGAATTCGGAAGCATAGGAGGATAGATGATGCGCCTGATTCCACTTGTTTCGGCAGCCTTCGTTGTGTTGGTGTCCGGGCCGTCCTTCGCCCAGGGATGGGTTGAGTACTCTAGCCGGGCGGATTTCTTCAGCGTGAATTTCCCGGGTGAACCGACGGTGCGGGACATCACCTACGCGAGCGAGTCCAGTGGCATGTTACCGGGACGCATCCACAGCGTCGACAATGGCCCGAACCACTTCTCCGTCACCGTAGTCGATTACTCGAGCACCGCAGAAAACGAATTGCGAGGAGCGCTCGACTATGCGGCGTGGACATTTATTCAAAGAGACGCCAAGGTGACGGACTACGGGTACTACTACGCCGAACGAGTTGAAGGGCGTCGGATACAGCTCACCAACGCCGATCAATCTCGTACCTTTGTGGCGGTTCATCTGCACGAGAATCGCCTGTATATATTTGACGGAACCGTGCCCCTGGGTGCGCCACCGCCGGGGCTGTTTCAGCAGTCGGTCGGATTCGTCGACGGACAAGGGTTCAGGGTGCGCTACGAGACTATGTACGACAACATGCAGCCGCCCCCTCTCCGGGTTCAGTACGGCCAGCAGTCTGCTGGCGTGCCGGATCTGCCAGGGGTGCCGTTGGGGACGAGGCGCACCTTCACCGAAGGTCCGTTTGCGGGGGAGACCTGGGGAGTTGATGGGTCGGGCCAGCCGTTTCGGGTGAGGGAGGGCGCACCTAGTTCCGCACAGGGGTATCCCTAGAGGGCATTGCGGCGCATGCTGAACCGGGAAAACGAGAAACGATGAGCACTTCGCTACGAGTGATTGCGGCCGCTGGCACTCTCACGGGCGTGCTGACGATGACCGGCTGTGCAGGCGGTTCCGTCGTTGCCTCGATCTCCGGAGCCGAGTTGTACGAGGCGTGTGCTCCCTGCCACGGTGCCGCCGGCGAGGGCAACGCGGCTCTTCGTGCGCCGGCGATCGCGGGCCTGCCTGCCTCGTACGTGTCGACCCAGCTCAAGCGATTCCAGACAGGCGTTCGAGGTAGACACGCCGCCGATGCCGAAGGCCTTCGCATGCAGGCGATGGCTCGACAGCTCTACTCCGACACGGAGACGACGGCGGTGGCGCTGCATGTCGCATCGCTGCCCCGCGTCGCCAACGCCGCGACGATCGGCGGTAGCGACGCTGCCGCGGGGCAGCGGGCGTTTCTCATCTGCGCTGGATGCCACGGCGCCGACGGGAGGGGCAATGAAGCTGTCAGCGTCCCACCGCTGGCCGGCGTGGACGACTGGTACGTGGCTGCCCAGGTTCGGAAGTTCAAGAACGGCGTGCGCGGCACCACGCCGGGCGATGCGTTTGGCCCCGTGATGCGGGCGGTCGCGGGACGCTTGTCGGCCGAGGACATCTCGCAGATCGCAACCTACTTGCATTCCCTTCCAGGTGAGCGAGACGCTCTCCAATGACACGTCCTGATCCTGCTCCTAACCCGGATCCCGTTGTCCTCGGGCGACGAGTGTTCCTGACCGCGGCCGCGAGCGCGCTCGCCTTTGCTCTCGCGGCCTACCTGCTGGTGTCATGAGGGAGCGCTCATGATTTCCTGGTACGTCACGCAGGCGTCGTCGTACGCCGCCGATGTCGATCGCCTCATTCTGCTGATCGCGATCATCGTTGCCCCCTTTTTCCTGGCGGCCGAACTCGCCTTGTTCTGGCTCATCTTCAAGTTCCGTGCGCGTCCCGGCGCACAGGCTCGATATATCACCGGGGAGAAGCCGAGCGAGAGGAGGTGGGTGGTGTGGCCGCACTATCTTGTCCTGGTCTTCGACATCATCATCGTCGTGGCGGCGCTTCGGGTGTGGAACGACGTCAAGATCGATATGCCGCCGCCCGAGGAGCACGTTCGCATCATCGCCCAGCAGTGGGCGTGGACCTTCGTGCACCCGGGGCCCGACGGCCAGTTCGACACCGCCGACGACATCAGCACGGTGGATGTACTGAACCTGGAGGTTGATCGCATCTACCACTACGAGCTGCATTCAAAGGATGTGCTGCACAGCTTCTCCGTGCCCGCGTTTCGCCTCAAGCAGGACGCGGTGCCAGGGCGCGCGATCATGGGGTGGTTTCAGCCCACGGTCACCGGGGAGTTCGATGTGCAGTGTGCCGAGATTTGCGGGATAGGGCACGGGTTGATGGCCGCGCGCGTACGGGTGTGGTCGCCGGCTGCGCAGGCCCTATGGATGGAGGCGGCGCCACGGATTCCGCAGCGTGCCACCGTGACTCCTGCCGTGGCATCCACGAGTGCGCAGGCGTCGTTCGCCGTTCGGGCGAGCGCCTCCACCCCCCATGAGAGAGTCCCAGTGAATCAGCAGGGCGAGCGATGAGCAACCACGCGGGACATGCGGAGCCGGCGCACAACGACGAGGGCTTCATCAAGACGTATCTGTGGTCAACGGACCACAAGGTCATCGCCATGCAGTACCTGTTCACCGGGATGCTCATGGCGATCATCGGCGGCTTCACCGTCTACGTGTTCCGGATGCAGGTGGCGTTTCCCGGCGAAGCCGTTCCACTGTTCGGGCGCGTGTCTGCTGGGCAGTACAACTCACTCGTCACGATGCACGGCACGATCATGATCTTCTGGGTCGCCATGCCTGTGCTCCTCGCCGCGTTCGGGAACTTCCTGATCCCGCTCATGCTTGGTTGCGACGACATGGTGTTCCCGAAGGTGAACCGCCTCTCGTATCAGATCTTCCTGCTCAGCGCGGTCGTGCTCGTGGCGTCGTTTGCCGTTCAGGGTGGCGCGTTCGGTGGCGCATGGACGGCCTACCCTCCACTGTCGGCCAGTGGCGAGTACAACCTGACCCCATACGGTGCCACGCTTTGGGTCGTCGCCGTCGCGCTCGAATTCGTGGCGTTCCTGCTCGGCGGTGTCAATTTTGTAACGACCGCGATGAATTCGCGGGCACCAGGCATGCGGATGTTCGACGTGCCGATCATCGTCTGGATGATCGTGATCGCGAGCATCCTCTTCATGGCATCGGTCGGTCCGCTGATCGCCGGCGCGGTCATGCTCTTGTTCGACCAGCTTCTCGGTACGGGATTTTACGACCCAGCGACAGGCGGCGACCCGATCCTCTGGCAGCACCTCTTCTGGTTCTTCGGCCATCCGGAGGTCTACGTCGTGATGCTCCCGGCGGTAGGCATCGTCGCCGAAGTCATCGCCGTGTTCTCGCGTAAGAAATTGTTCGGCTACCGAACCATCGTGTACACGGCACTGGCCACGGGTGTAATCAGTTTCTTCGTATGGGCGCATCACCAGTTCATTGCCGGCATCGATCCGCGGATGGCAAGTCTGTTCAGCGTCACGACGCTCATTATCTCGGTACCGATCGCCGAAATGATCTTTGTCTACATCGCCACGCTGTATGGCGGATCCATCACGCTGGCGACACCGATGCTGTGGGCGCTGGCGTTCGTGGCCGAGTTTCTGATCGGAGGCGTCACCGGTATCTTCCTCGGTGCGGCAGGGGCGGATATCTATCTGCACGACACGTTCTTCGTGCTCGCCCATTTTCACTACACGTTCTTTCCGATTGCCATCATCAGTGCGTTTGCCGGTATCACCTTCTGGTTCCCGAAAATGTTCGGCAGGATGATGGACGAACGGCTTGGGAAGATTCACTTCTGGGGCACGATCATCGCGTTCAACGTCATCTTCATCCCGCTGTTCATCACCGGGGTTGCAGGCGATCACCGCCGCATCTTCGACTATTCGGGTTTCCCCGATCTGGCAACGCCGGAGCTTCAGTATTTGAGGATCATCGCCACTGTAGGACTGCTCGTTCTGTTGGCATTTCAGCCCGTGTTTTTCTTCAACTTCGTGCGCAGCCTGGTCAGGGGAGCAATCGCCAGCCCCAATCCGTGGCGCTCGAACACGCTTGAGTGGGCGGCCCCGTCGCCGCCGCCCCACGGCAATTTCGCGGAACTGCCGGAGGTCTACCGTGGTCCGTACGAGTACAGCACCGAGGGTCGAGAGGAAGACTTCTGGCCGCAGCATATTCCTGGTAGCGCGCCGGGGGCCGGGCAATAGGCGCAGTCGTGCTTAACAGGAGCGACCAATGACCTCGCGGCCCATTGCAACGACGCGCAGCGTGATGGGCGTGCCTACCGGCCGGCTGGCCGTCTGGTGGGTGCTGGCGTCGGAAATCGTGCTGTTCGGCGGCCTCCTCGGCTCCTACGTGATGCTGAGGCTGCGCCATGACGCGTGGGCCGACCAGTCGGCGAACACCAGCACGTGGGCGGGAGGGTTCAACACGCTGGTGCTACTGACATCGAGCCTGCTAGCCGTCCTGGCGCACCAGGCCGCTGAGCGAGGTGATGGCCAGAAGGCGGCCCGCCTGTTGCGGTACACGATTCTCGGCGGGGGCGTGTTCTTGATGGTCAAGGCCCTCGAGTGGACTCACGAAATCCAGGCGGGCTTCACCATCACGTCGAACCTCTTCTGGTCCTTCTACTACATGGTGGCCGGCCTTCATGCCGCGCACGTTGTTGCCGGCATGGTCATGATGTTCATCGTGTCTCTGACGGCCGCGCGCAACGAGGAACTCCACCGCGTCGAGAACGTTGGTATCTATTGGCATTTCGTCGACGTTGTCTGGATCTTCCTGTTTCCTCTTCTCTACATCGCGAAGTGACCGTCTTGACTCCGCACACACGCGCCGACGCACCTCATCACGATCAGACCAACTATGTCGCGATCTGGGGTGTGCTCTGTGCCTTACTGGGAATCAGCATCGTCGGGCCGATGTTCGGTGTCAGGCTCCTCACGCTGGTCACGGCTTTTGGCATCGCAATCGTCAAGGCGTATATTGTGTGCGCCTACTTCATGCACCTGAAGATCGAGAAGAAGTGGGTGGCGTATATCCTCGGCTTCATGCTTGCCCTCATGCTGGTCTTTTTCGGAGGAACGGCCCCGGACGTGCTCGAGCGTGACGGACAGCAATGGCGGAAGACGTACGTGGAACCGGCCACACTTGGCGGAGAACGCTGACATGGCCGTGACGGGATGACCGCGTTGGAGCAGACGGTGGGCGCCGTTGGTCCGGGTGCCCGGCGCGAAGTGGTCCCGAGCGGCTTGCTCGGCATGGTGATCTTCGTCGGCACGGAGGTGATGTTCTTTGCCGGGTTCTTGAGCGCGTTCACAATTTCGAAGGCCGGTGCTCCGATCTTTGATTGGAACCTGCCCGGCGGCCAGGTGCTGCCGCTAGCCGAAACAGCCGTGAACAGCATCGCGCTGTTCGCCAGCGGCGTGCTTGTCTGGGTCGCCGGACGCCAGTACCGGGCACATTCCTCGGCCGCGGCGCAAACGCTGCTCGCGGCCACCGTCCTCGGCGCGCTGTTCGTGGTGCTCCAGGGCAGGGAATGGGTAGGCCTGATCGCCCGTGGTGTCACGTTGTCGTCGGGCGCGCTCGCAGCCTTCTTTTACGTCATTGTCGGAACCCACGCAGTGCATGCCGTCGCCGCCCTCGTAGGCCTCGGCGTGGCCTGGTGGAGGCTGCGCGGCGGGCGACTGTCGTACGGATTTTTTCTTGGTGCACAGACGTTCTGGTATTTCGTCGTGCTCATCTGGCCGGTGATTTATGCGCGAGTGTATTTCTAGTCCCGTGGAAGCGTCGTTCCTTGCCGAAGTCCCCGAGCGCGGCGCCCGGAGCGCCCGGCGCGACAACCGAGAATACTGTGCATATGTGAGGGAGGAGCAACGCTTCCAGCCGCGATGCCCCACCCGAGGTTTCGGTGAGGTACTACGCTTCCAGGGGACTAGAGGAGTCGTCGGAATCGTCGCGGGCCTGCTGGTAAGCGCGCCCGCCCAGGCGCTGGCCTGTGCGGTTTGCGGCTTCGTCGGCACCGGCAGTAACACATGGGCCTACCAGGCCATGACCGCGGCGCTCTCCCTCCTGCCGCTCGCGATGATCGGCACGATCGTGTGGTGGCTTGCGCGGGTCGCGGCGCGGGCCGACACGGAGCGCTCATCCGCGAAAGAACGCGTCGTCGACCACCCACCACGCGTCGGTATCGAAAATGCGCTGTCGTGGCGCGAGCAGGCTCCCCTGAGAGCGCTCGACGTTGCACCGAACCGAACGAGCACCTCGTAAGCGCCCGAAGGAGCCTCCACCAGAGCGCACGTCGCTTTCGATTCCTTCGTACAACGCACGCGCCTGATCAGGCGCGGTTCGCGCCTGGACTGCTAGTCCCCTGGAACCGTGATGTCTAGAACGACTCCCGGGCGGGGCATCCCGGCTGGAAGCGTTGCTTCTCCCTCACATACGCCCAGTATTCCCGGTCGTCGCGCCTTGCCAGTCGGGCACCGCGCTCCGGGACTTATCCAGGGAATCAGGGTTCCAGGGGACTAGCGGGTACCGAGCGTCCGGTCGGGCCCTGCCACGCCATCGACTGGCAGCGATCCCAGGTACGCCGTGATGTCGATGATGTCCTCCGCAGTCAATCTTTCGACGGCCATCTTCATCAGCGGCAGCAGCTCGTACGATCCAGCGCGCGTCCCCTGCTGGATATCAAAAATCTCGCGCGCGAGATAACCAGGAGATCTGCCGGCAAGTGGCGGAACGTCCGGCGCCAAGCCCAGGAGGTCTAGCCCGTGACACGTGGTACACGCCGTTGCCCTTCCGAGGACAATTTCACCATTCACGATCGACGCTCCGCCGGTCGTCACCAGGTCCTGGCCGCGCGCGACCGCGCCAACAGGCACGTAGGCAATCCAGGTCCCACCCGAACTTCTCAGAATCTGACTGGCTTCGACATCCGTGGGCACCTCGATGATGCGATTGCCGATCGGCTCGGTCAGCTCCTTCGCTGTGGGGATGAACAGCTCACCCTGCATTTCGGTTGTCGGTACCAGGTCGGTCTCAATCACCGTCACGTGCGGGCGCCACGGAACCGCGGAGAAGTAGTCGGCTGCCTCCTGCATCTCCTCTTCGGTCATCGCTTTTGCCAGCATGACCATCGTGTTCGAGTTCGCTTTTGCCGGCTCCACGCTATGCCGGAGGCCGTTTTTGAAATCAGCTAATTGCCGAAGAATGTAGGTCGCCGACAGCCCGGCGGGGGACGCGTTCTCCGGGCGACCGCTGCCGTCGGCGAGGTGGCATCCGCCACAGGCTCTGCTCCTATTACCGAGGGCTGCCGGCCCTTGCGTGACGATGGGAGGCATGGGACTTGGATGATGGTCGGGGAACCAATTCACCGCCTGCGCCCCCCCCCGTTCGTCACGCAAGTCCGACCAGGTGACTGTCAGCGAGCTTCCCTCGAGGCGCCGTTCGCGTGCGAAGTCCGCCCTCGACATACTCGACCAAGCCGACCTGGATGGCGGGGCATCCGGGTGAGTCTGTACCGCCTGCTCGTCATCAAAGTGCGGGGTCTCGGATACACCGTACGCCCAGAGTGGAATGTGCGTGTAGTCGACGCTGGAGCGATCGACGGGGTCTACCGTCCAGATGGGCGATACGTCCGGAACTTGTGCCGACAGAACAATCGCAAGACCCCACACGCCGAATGAGGTCAGCAAAGCGGCTTTTCTCATCGTCTACACCTCACAGGAAAGACAGGCTAACCCGACAACGAGGATGCCGACGCGTCCTGCACCGAGATCCTTCGTACGCTCAACGACTATCGCATGAGGAGTCTATACCTTTTCAGTTTGTGAATGCTGAACGCGATTGCTCGCCTGATTCGTGCGCCGCCTGCCCTGGGTACCGTGGCGTCCAGCGAGCGCATCGTGTCCGGCTGTGTCTGGTACTCGAGCCGCTGTGCGGGGTACAGCTGGTCCCCACGGCAATCGGGAGCCCGCGCACGTACGACTTGCCGGATATCCCCGCTCGGGCGCGTTTGGCGCTATGCTGCGAGCGCCGTAGTGTCGACTGAGTTGCGCCGGTCGGCCTACCAGTTGGGGGAAGAGGGACATGGCAAAGAGACGCGACACGACGCGGAACGATCCAAAGCTTCGGAACAAGAAGAGTTTCAGTAGGCGAGATTTCGTCAAGACGGGAGCTGCCGCCGGGCTAGGTGCCGCCGCCCTGCTGAAGCCGGACGAGACGCAGGCCCAAGTCTCCTCAGCTGGCGCTGACGGCATCGTCTGGGACTACGACGTGGATGTCGTCATCGCGGGAGGCGGGTGCGCGGGTCTGACTGCGGCGATTCGCGCGAGGGATCTCGGGGCCACTGTGCTGGTGGTCGATCAGAATTTTGACCTCGGCGGCAGGATGTTGCACAGCGGATCCCGGGTGTCGCTGGGTGGGGGCGACGCAGTCCAGCGCCGGGACATGAGTGGCGAGCGCGACAAAGAAGGATTCCTCACTGCGGCTCCGGTTGAGGGTCCGGAGGAACTCGACGACAGCGTCGATCTTCTATTCACCGACATCACTGACTGGTCGGTCGTCGACCCCAAAGCCCAGAGCCCTTACAGGTACAACGATCGGGAGCTGGTGCGCGCCTGGGCTGAGAACTGCCCGGCCACCCGCCAATTCCTGATGGACAACTATGTCCGGTTCACACGGGTCGACGGCACGCATGGCGGCGGAGGCTTGTCGCGCGCAAGGGCGGCGCGCTGCTTCCTCAGGCTTGGCGACAGGACGGACATCAAGGCGGGAACCATCACGGCGGAGGATGCGGGCGTCTCCGACCCCGAGCGCACGAGTTCATTCGCGCCGGTGAAGATGATAGACGCGACCCGCCTTGCCGGACCCAACACCGTCTATAACGGAGTGGCCCTCGCCCGGCCGCTGGAGTTCTCAGCTCGGGAGAAGGGCGTCGAGTTCATGCTGCACCGCTGTTTTGACGAACTCGTACGTGAGCAGCCTTTCGGTGGGCGAATCCTGGGACTCAGGGCACACTACTCGGCGCGACAGCACCCTGAAACGGGCGAGCTTCTGCAGAGCTATTGGCAGAACGGCAATATCGACGAGCGGCGGGAGACCGTGAACATCAGGGCCCGCCGGGCTGTCATCCTTGCCAGCGGCGGTCACGGGGGCAATCCCGAGGTTCGCAGCATGTTCTACCCCGCCCTGCGGGAGCCCGCCTTCCCGACAAGCGGTTTGGCCCTGCAGGGCCCCCATGGTCAGGACGCCAGCGCGCTCATCGCTGGATTGAGGGTCGGCGCCAACCTCGCCGGGATGCAGCAGAACCTCTCGTATGGCACGACGTTCCACATCTCGACGCGCCTTGGCACCCGAGATGCGTATACCACCATGATGCCTGGTCATCCGACGTTCGGTTTCCGCGGATCGGCGGGGATCAGTGTCGGCAACGCCGACTTTGAAGAGTTCATTACGGTGAACCAGGTCGGGAAGCGTTTCTTCAATGAGGTCCGTCTTCCCGTCAGGCCCGGTCTCAATCGGTACCCGGGAGACGGTGGCGCCCCGGGCCAGGGCATGAAGCACACGCCGCTTGACTGGCGCAATTGCCGGAAGGAGTGGGTCAGGGAGATGTACAGCTATGACCATGGCCTCGATGCCGCGCTGGCAATGAACGAAGGGTCGCAGCCTCCCGACTATTACTCCGGCCCGCTGTGGGCGATTTTCGACCAGGATGCCGTCGAGCGTACCGGATGGGAACTTCGGTACCCCTATGTGTCCGACAACGGTTATTTCTTCCAGGCCGATACCATCGAGGACCTGGCCGACAAGATTGCGGCTGGCCATGAGTTCCAGCGGGTGCCGCTGAAGTACCTGGCCGACACGGTGACCACCTGGAACGGCTATGTGGACGCGGGCGCCGATCCAGAATTCGAGCGCGAGGCCGATGCCCCCCTGAACCATATCGCGACGCCGCCCTTCTATGCGCTCTCGATCATGGTGATCTGGCACGATTCGTATGGCGGTCTTCGGGTCAACGGGCGGCAGCAGGTTGTGGACATGCAGGGCCAGGTCATACCGGGTCTGTACGCCGGAGGCGAGGCCGTGGGAGGCTTCAACAAGCATGGGCTGGGGAAGGGTCACGTCCATGGCTACATCGCCGGCACGCATGCCGCCGAAGATCCGTCCGTCTAGCAGCCCATGGCCACCGACACCGTCACACCGCACCGAACGCCTGTTGTCGTGTGGGACGCGCCGTCGGCCATCGAATGCCGCGAGACGTTCAGCATGAAGCTTGGCGTCAAGTGCTCCTCGGAGTGCCGGCCCGACGGTTGGGCGCTTGAGGTCCGCGATCACGACGGGAAAGATCTGGCGAGAGCCACACTGAGCGCCGAGCCTTGGCCCGGCACCACCGCCGTTTATTATGCGGAGATTGACCTGACGGCCCCTGACACCGAGGGGCTCTATACATGGGAAGCCACGGCCCCGGCGGCCGGTCTGGACACTCCGCACGCGGAGTGTATTGTCGGATTTGGCGTGAGAGTCGTAGCCACACCCGAGTGCCTCCTGACGGTTGTCGCCGTAGATAGGGAAAGTCAGGACCCGGTCAAAGGTGCCACAGTTGCTGTCCACCCCTACAGAGCCTTCACAGACGAGCGCGGCGTTGCGGAGGTGGAGGTTCCGAAGGGCGAGTACCGACTCTTCGTTTCCGGGAAGAAGTATTTCCCCTTCCGCAGCGACCGCGACGTGTCGACAGACATGACGATTCTGGCGGAGCTGGCTGCGGACCCTAGGCTCTCGGATGCTGATATCTGGTCCTGAGCCCCTACGTCGCGACCCATTGCCAGAGGAGCTCTGATGTTGAAGATCGCGGTTGGCGTTCTAGGTTTTATATGTGTCTTCGCCACGGTTGCTGTTGCTCAGCAAGGGATCGACACGGTCCCCTTTGAGCAGGGGCAACAACTCTACGAGGATAACTGTACGCTTTGCCATCAGGACTCCGGCGCGGGGGATCCACCAACCTTCCCGGCGTTGAGCGGCGACGACCAGCTCGGGGACCTTGCTCTGGTCGTCAGCAATATCCGTCAGGGCAGGGGCAGCATGCCTCCATTCCCTGATCTGACCGCGGACGACGTCTCCTCCTTGGCAACCTACATCCGCAACGCGTGGGCGAACAACTTTGGCCATGTGACTACCGAAGAAGTCGAAGCGGTATGGGAGGGGCTCGAGGACGTCGGCCAAGTGGCATCGATTTGGGATGGCGTATTCACCGAGGCACAGGCGCAACGGGGTCAAACGGCGTACTCGGGTGCCTGCGGCATGTGTCATGGCCGCAGATTGAATGGCGCTCCCGACGATCCGGATATGCGATCAACACCCCCTCTGGCGCGGGCGAGGTTCCTCCGCGTCTGGGAGGGAAAATCGCTTGCCACCCTGTTCGAATACTCGCGGGCGACGATGCCGGAAAGCAATCCGGGCTCTTTGACTGACGACGAATTCGTCGATGTCATCGCCTACATGCTCTCTGTTGGCGGGATTCCGGTGGGAGATGACGAGCTCAGACCCGATCCGCGAAGTCTCGCCCGCATCGTCATCCAACGGCAGCCATAGCGGCGCGTTGTTAGGTGACGTCGGGCCCGGGCACTGGGCGCCACGTCTGAATCATGCGCTGATCGACAGGGCGCGACGGACCGCCTCAGCTTGTGACACCGCCTCCAGCTTCGAGTGATAGTCGTCCCAGGTCTTCACGGGACGAAGACCCGCTCCACGAACCAGTAGGTACCGGCGGCGATCACGACGACCGAACCCGCCAGCTCCACCCTGCCGGCGGCGACGAGACTGCGCCGACGGATCGCGGTCAGCACACCTGCCACCACGAGCACGATCACCAACTGTCCGATCTCGACACCAATGTTGAATGAGAACAGCGACCAGCCGAGCGCCTCTCGCGGTAGACCGAACTCACGCAGCACGTTCGCGAAACCGAAACCATGCACCAGGCCGAACGCCAGCGCGACCCAGGCGCGCACATCGCGACCTAGGCCGCGCGTCAGATTATCCGCCCCCACGAAAATGATGCTGAGCGCGATCGCCGGCTCAATGATGGTGGCGGGAGGCGTCAGGAGAGCCAGGGCGGCCAGCGACAGCGTCAGACTGTGGCCCAGCGTAAAGGCCGTCACGATCCGTACGAGAGCCATGCCGGAACCGCCTAGGAGGAGCAGCCCGACAAGAAACAGGATGTGGTCCGGCCCGATCAGAATATGGTGCACGCCGATCGGGATAAACGCCTGGAGCACCGCCAGCACGCCCTGCGTCGAGCCCGTGTAATACACCTGCTCGTCAGCGCCAGCACTGTAGATCAACTGCCGGCGCAGATCCCCGTCCTCGTAGATGTTCACGAACGTCTGGTGTGCCGGATCGTAGGGAAACATCCGAGGGAGAATACGCACGGCACCCGGCCGCGCGACGGGAATCCTGAACCGCAGCAGCACGCCGTGCCGGTCGACCGCCGGTTCCATGCCGAGCCACTCAAGCGGTAAGACCGTGTCAGCGCCGATCCTCAAGCGCGGCGTGATGAGCGCGATCACGCGGTCGCCGAAACGTGCCGCCTCTACTGGATCGAGAAGAAGATCGGCGGGCTCGATGCCAAGTTCGTACGCCACATCAACGACATGCAGTACGAGCACGCCTTCCGTCGAGCTCTCGCCGATGAACAAATCGAGAAAACTGAACGGTGCTGGGTGCGCCTCGGCGCCCCGAGCCGCAGCCAAGACACCAATCGCCAGGACGGCGACCGCAACGAGTCCACGCACCTGTTGATGTCGGGTGGCGACGCGTGGGCAGATCCGGAGCAACCCCGCAACCTGCGTGAGCGCGAACCGAGCCCGAACGTTCTGCGTCCAACAATGGGCCCGACGAGCTGAGCCGGTGTCGCGAAGGACATGCCCATGCGTCGTCGCCTGCTGCCGACCCATCACCCTCAGGTCTTCCGATAGCGGTGAGCCGCCCGGCGGCCAAGCGCAACGAGCAGCGGCCGCGGTGTATATTGCGCAAGGGTGGCAATCGCACGATTCACGCCGCCGGTCACATGCGCGGGCCGGCCAGCCATCACCGCGTCGAAGCCTTCGCGAGCGACATCTTCGGCACTCATCCACAACCAGGACGGCAGAGTCCTGACCGTCGCGCGGGTGCCTGTGACGTCGTGAAACTCGCTCAATGTGAACCCTGGGCACAGGGCCGTGACATGCACGCCGGAGCGGAGCACCTCTCCGGCGAGCGACTCTGAGAATTTCACGACAAACGATTTGCATGCCGCATACAACGTGTGGCCGGCCGGCGCGGGCACCAACGCCGCCAGCGATGCGACATTGATAATGCGCCCGTAGCCCCGCTCAACCATGCCTGGCAGCAAGCGGTGCGTGAGCTCGGCCAGCGCTACGACCATCACCTGCAACAGTGCGGCCTGCCGCTCCCACGGGGACGCGATGAACGTGCCCGGAACGCCGTAGCCAGCGTTGTTCACGAGCACGTCGACGGTCAGACCGCGGCGGCCTATCTCGGCGCAGAGTCGCGCCGGAGCTTCCTGTTTGGACAAGTCCGCCGCAATCACCTCTACGCTGACGCCGTGCTGCCGTCGAAGCCTGTCGGCGACAGCCGTCAGACGCTCCTGTCGCCTCGCGGTGATGATCAGGTCAACACCTTCCGATGCAAGCAACTTCGCAAAGGCTTCACCGATGCCGGATGAGGCGCCCGTCACGAGAGCGGTTCTTCGTGTCGTCGGCACGCCGCTCCTATTCCACTCTCCGAAGAATGAAACACTTCAAGTAATGCGTCTCTGGCACGCCTAAGAGCACGGGATGATCGCGACCCTGCATGCGTTTCTCGACGAGCGAGATTGACGTACGACTATCGACCGACGCTTCGTGCAGCATCTCGCCGAACATGGCTTCGCTGACGTGATACGAGCAACTGCACGTGATCAGATGCCCGCCAGGACTGAGCAGGCGCATCGCGCGCAGGTTGATCTCCTTGTATCCCGCGCGGGCGTTCGGAAGCGAGGCCTTGTTCTTGGCAAAGGCAGGCGGGTCGAGCACGATCGTGTCGTAGCGCTCGCCCGCTCGTTCGAGGCGCCGTAACTCGTCGAAGACGTTGGCCTCACGTGCCTCTAGATGGGGCACGTTGTTGCGCTGCGCGTTGGCGCGGATATGCGCAACCGCGTCTGCAGACACATCGATCGCTTCCGCGTGTGGGCACTGACCAGCCAGGCGTAGCGCAAAGCCTCCGTGATAACTGAAGCAATCCAACAGCCTGCCGCGCGCGTAGTGGGCCGCTGCCTCCTTGTTCTCCCGCTGGTCGAGAAACAGACCGGTCTTCTGCCCTTTGCGAAGATCAACGTCGTATTCAACGGGACCCTCTCGGGCGCCCGCCGACTCGGGCACCGTCCCGTACAGCACCTCGACGGTCTGTTCCAGTCCCTCAAGAGCCCGCACTTTCGGATCATTGCGCGCCAGTATCCCGACCGGCGCCGCAATCTCGACGAGGATGTTGGTGATCTCGGGGAGCAGGCGATCCATACCCTGTGAGAGCGCCTGCACGACGAGGTACTCGCCGTATCGATCCACGACCAGCGACGGCAACAGATCCGCCTCGCCATGCACGAGTCGAACAGCGTTGGCGTCGAGCGCCAGCCGGTCTCGAAACGCGATCGCCTGTTCAATTCTCGCGCGCAGGAGCGGGAGGCCGACTGGCGTATCTCCGTGGGTCAGCATCCGAATCGCAATCTGCGATCGATCGCTGAACAACGCATACCCCACGGTGCGATGTCGCGACCCGAGCACCTGGACGATCTCCCCTCCCTCGGCCCGCGCATCAACAACGTCGCTGCGGTAGATCCACGCATGTCCGGCACGTGCGCGCTGTTCACCGCTGGGCGAGATCAGGACGGAGGAAGGCATGTGGGATTGATAGTACAATTTCCTGTCTATGCCCAATGTCGACGTCTCACCGATGCAGCGCTCGCTCGCAGACATAGACCCTGAGATTGCCAACGTCATCGGTCAGGAGACTCGACGGCAGGCAGAGGGTTTGGAGCTGATCGCCTCTGAAAATTTCGTCAGTACTGCCGTCCTGGAAGCCGCGGGGTCGGTCCTGACGAACAAGTACGCCGAAGGCTATCCAGGAAAACGCTATTACGGCGGGTGCGAGTTCGTAGACGTCGCGGAGTCGCTTGCAATCTCCCGTGCAAAGGCGCTGTTTGGCGCGGAGCACGCCAACGTCCAGCCCCATTCAGGTGCCCAGGCCAACATGGCCGTCTATCTCACGGTGATGCAGCCGGGCGAGACGGTCCTCGGCATGAACCTCGCTCACGGCGGGCATCTCACGCACGGCCACCCGCTGAACTTCTCGGGCAAGCTGTACACGATCGTCCCGTACGGCGTCCGTGCGGACGACGAACGGATCGATTACGAGGAACTGGAGCGACTGGCGCACCAACACAAGCCTAAAATGATCATGGTGGGCGCAAGCGCCTATTCGCGCGTCATCGACTTCGAGCGTGTAGCGGCCGTAGCGGCGGCGGTGGGATCGTCGATGGTTGTCGACATGGCCCACATCGCGGGTCTGGTCGCTGGCGGCGTGCATCCCAGCCCGGTTCCCTACGCAGATTTCGTCACGTCAACGACCCACAAAACGCTTCGCGGACCGCGTGCCGGCCTGATTCTGTGCCGTGAGCGGTATGCCAAAGATCTCAATCGCTCGGTGTTCCCAGGCCTGCAGGGCGGGCCGCTCATGCACATCATTGCGGCCAAGGCCGTCTGCTTCAAAGAAGCGATGGAGCCCGCATTTGCCGAGTACCAACGGCAGATCGTTGCCAACGCGCAGCGGCTTGCCGCGGCCATCCAAAGCCAGGGCTTTCGGCTGGTCAGTGGCGGCACTGACAATCATTTGATGCTTATTGACGTCTTTTCGAAGGGCTTGACAGGCAAGGTCGCGGAAGCGGCGCTCGGCAAGGCCGGTATTACTGTCAACAAAAACGCCATCCCCTTCGACCAGAACCCGCCCATGGTCGCCAGTGGGATCCGGGTGGGCACGCCTGCGGTCACGACCCGGGGGATGCGCGAGCCAGAGATGGACCAGATCGGCGACTTGATCGCCCGAGCCCTCGTCTCTCCCGAGGACGATGGTGCGCTCGGCATGGTGAAGAGCGAAGTCGAGCGGTTGTGCCGGAAGTTTCCACTGTATCCGGAACGCCTGACCTGAATCCGGCGCAGCCCGCGCGGCTGACCGGGATGGTGCGCGAGGCTTTCTCCGAGACCGGCCCCCTGTCTCGCGTCTTCGACGGATACGAGCCGCGCGACGGACAGCGCCGCATGGCGGAGGCCGTTGCGTCGGTCGTCGACTCGGGCGGCACACTGCTCACCGAAGCCGGCACGGGCACCGGAAAAACGCTCGCCTATCTGATCCCCGCCATTCTCAGCGGCCACCGGGCGCTCGTCTCCACCGGCACCAAGAACCTGCAGGAACAGATTTTTTTTAAGGATCTTCCGGCGCTCCAGGAGGCGCTCGGCGTGTCATTCACCGCCACCCTCATGAAGGGACGGGCCAACTACCTCTGTCTCCACCGGTGGGAGATCTATCGCGACGGCGTGGATGGCAGCACGTCGGCGGGCGGGCGCCTCATCGATACCAGCGACCGCGTCCTACTACCCATCATCGATGCCTGGGCGAAAGACACCGACACCGGAGACCGCGCTGAACTGCGCGAGCTTCCCGAGCATCTTCCGTTCTGGACAGACATTGCCGCAACGGCGGACACGTGCCTCGGCACCGATTGCCCGAGCTACAGCGACTGTTTCGTGACGCGCATGCGGCAGCGTGCAGCCGAGTCTGACGTCGTGATCGTCAATCACCATCTGCTCTGCGCGGACGCCGCCGTGAGGCAGAGCGACTACGGGGAAGTGATTCCGTTCTGTCCAACCCTCGTCGTCGACGAGGCACACCAACTCGAGGACGTGGCGACGCAGTACTTCGGCAAGTCGCTGAGTGCCTACCGGATCGAGGATCTCGTACGCGACGGCGAAAGACTCGTGACCGGCCTTGACTGGCGGAACGGCCTCGAAGAGCTCTCCAACGCACTCGCGCGCGTTACCGATCGTTGTCGCACATTCTTCGGTGGCCTGGCGGGCGCCCCACGCGGAACTGGGGGACCCGACGCGCGCATCCGGTATAACGCCGACAGCCTGGCCGAACACTTCGAAGCCGGCATGGGGCTGGCGGGAGCGCTGGAGGGTCTCGAAGCGGCGCTTGCGCCTGGACCGGCGCCCGGAACTGCCCGAACCCACGGAGAGGCGAGCCCGGCTGCGGCCGACTCCAGCGAGGCGGTCGCTACCCTGCTCCGGCGCGCCGGCGAGCTCAGAATGGATCTGCGCTTTCTGATGCGCGCGGCGGACCTCGACTTCGTCTATTACATCGAGGTGCGTGGTCGTGGCAGCGCGGCGTCGGGTCGCGACCTAAGCCGGATCGTCCTGCGCGCGTCACCCGTCGACGTGTCGCGCATCGCCCGCGACGTTCTATTCGAACGGATGCGCGCCGTGGTACTGACATCGGCTACGCTCGCCGTCGATGAATCGTTCGAGTACCTGAAGGGACGGTTAGGCATCAGACAGGCTGACGAGCTGCGAGTGGCGTCCGACTTCGACTACGCCGCGCAAGCGCTCCTCTACATGCCAAAACCCTTGCCTTCGCCGAAGACGCCAGCGTTTGCCGAGGCGGCCGCTCGGGAGATCGTCGAGATCGTGACACGCTCACGCGGTCGCGCATTCGTGCTCTTCACCAGTTACGCAGTACTGCGGACTGTGCAGCCTGTGGTGGAGATGGCGCTGTCCTACCCGATCCTGGTGCAGGGCACGGCCCCGCGGACCGACCTCATCGAACGGTTCCGAGCGACGCCCAACGCCGTCCTGCTCGCCACCTCGAGCTTCTGGCAGGGCGTCGACGTCGTCGGCGAGGCGCTGAGCTGCGTGATTATCGACAAGCTGCCGTTTGCCTCGCCCGGCGACCCGGTGACGGCAGCACGCATCGACGCCATCACGGCAGCCGGTGGTAACGCCTTCGAGGAGTACCAGGTGCCGCTCGCGATCCTGGCACTCCAGCAGGGCCTCGGTCGGCTGATCCGACACCGCACGGACCGAGGCGTGCTCGCCGTGCTCGACCCGCGCCTGCGGACCATGGGGTACGGACGCCGATTCCTGGCCTCGCTGCCTCCGGCGCCGGTTACCCACGACGTTGAAATTGTGGCGCAATTCTTTAAATAGTCTCGGAATCGGCGGCAGCAGGTGACGGCCACGAGCGTGGCGGAGTAAGATCGCTCAGGATATTTTTGCGGAGGAATTTATGCGAACTCATTTGATCCGTGCGGCGATGACTTTAGCCGTCGTACTCGCGGTTTCCAGCACGGCCGAGGCTCAGACCATGATCCGGGGCACAGTTCTCGGTGTAGAGGGGGAACCCATAGAAGGCGCTACCGTCACGATAGAGGCCGTCGAGGGCCAGAGCTCGGCCGAGGTCACCACCAACGGCAGAGGCCAGTTCTCGCAGATTGGCCTCAATCCCGGCGATTACAGATTCACGGTGACAAAGGACAACATGAGGTCGGAGCTGATGGCGAGGGTGAGCATGGCTCAACCAAATGAGCTGGAGTTCGTGCTCGCGCCGGCGCCGGGCGACGTACTCAGCGCAGAGATGAAGGAAATAGCCGACGCCGCCCTGGTAGCAATGGAGGAGGGCCGGAGCGGCGACGCCATTAACATGCTCAACGAGCTCGTCGTGAACCTGCCCACCTGCAGCGACTGCTACTACAACCTCGCGGTGGCCTATTTCAACGAGGAGCGGTACGACGATGCGGTGGGGGCGTTTCAGCAAACAGTCCAACTCGCACCGAGCAACTCGGATGCCTATACCGGCCTTGCCAACATCTACAACATACAGCAGAAGTATGACCTGGCCGCGGAAGCCGGCGCCAAGGCCGCGGAACTCGGGGGGGCTGCTGGCGCTGGCGCCGGCTCCCAGGCGCTCTTCAACCAGGGGGTGATCCTCTGGAACAGTGGCGATTTTGCCGGCGCCAAGACGCAGTTCGAGGCAGCGATTGCTGCCGACCCGACGATTGCCTTGGCTCACTATCAGCTCGGCATGGCGAATTTGAACCTGGGCATGGTTCCCGAAGCCCGGCAGGCGTTCGAGGGGTACCTTCAGGCTGCTCCCGATGGGGAGAAATCCGCCGAAGTGAACGGTTTCCTGCAGGAACTCCCACAGTAGCCCGTGATCGCCGTCCGGCTGACCGAGGTCCGCTCGCGCATTGCGACGGCGGCCCGGTCGGTCGGACGGGAACCCTCCTCGATACGACTCATTGCCGTCTCCAAGACGTGCCCTCTCGACGCCATCCGAGACGCGTACATCGCCGGCCACCGCGATTTCGGTGAGAACCGCGTCCAGGAGGCCCTGCAGAAAATCGAAGGCGCGACCGAACCCGACATCCGGTGGCATCTCCTCGGTCACCTGCAAACCAACAAGGCTCGAAAGGTCGTGGGCGCATTCACTTCGGTCCAGTCGATCGACAGCATCGAACTGCTGCACAGGCTCGACCGTGCCGCCCTTGAAGCCGGAACCACCCAGGACGTGCTGATCCAGGTGGCGGTCGCTCATGAGACGACGAAGTTTGGGACGCCCCCGGCCGACGTGCCACGGCTCCTCGAGGCGGGAGCCCGGCTCGAAGCCGCGCGGGTCGTCGGGGTGATGACGATTCCGCCCCCCACGCAGACGCCAGAAGACGCACGCCCCTGGTTCAGGCGGCTACGCGAGCTGCGTGACCAGTGGCAGGCGTCAGGCGTGCCAACCGCGATGCTTCGCGAGCTCTCCATGGGCATGTCCGGAGACTTCGAAGTGGCTATCCAGGAAGGCGCCACGATCGTCCGGGTCGGCACTGCGATCTTCGGGAGCCGCGCCCCCTGACGATCACCACGATCGCCGGTGGCGTGGTGATCGACGTCCGGGTGACACCTCGTTCGAGCCGCTCAGGGTTTGCGGGAATGCGCGACGGCGCGCTGCTCCTCCGCCTGCATGCGCCGCCCGTCGATGGCGCGGCTAATGCAGAAGTCGTGGACTCGATCGCTACGTTGCTGGGTGTGCCTCGCAGGGCGGTGACGATCGTGACCGGTCACCGCAACCGTCTGAAACGTGTGCGGGTCCAAGGTGTGTCGGCCACGCGTGTCAGCGCGACGCTGGAAGCGCACGATACTCGTCGAGCGTAGTAGCCCCTCGACGAGTGCTTCATGGCTAGTGGATCTGGTGGAGAATCCGGTTCCACCGCACGCCGAGGCCCGAGCGTCCGCTCTCCCCTCCGAACGAAAAGTACACAAACATCGCGCGGCCCTTGACGTATTCCTGCGGCAGGAATCCCCAGTAGCGACTGTCCTCGGAGTTGTCGCGGTTGTCACCCATCATGAAATAGTGACCGTCAGGCACCTCCACAGGTCCGTACTGCTCGCGAACATCGAACGCTGATCCGCCGTCCTGATCGGGAGGCGAGAGATACCGCACGTAGGGCTCGTCCAGCATGACGTCGTTGATAAACACTCGTTTCTTCCGCAACTCGATCGTCTCCCCCGGCAGACCAATCACACGCTTGATGAAATCCCTTTCCGGCGCCTCTGGAAACTTGAACACGATGACGTTGCCGCGGCGAATGTGTCCGATCGGCAGTACGGCTTCTTCCACCACCCCCAGCGTCGGACCGAACACAAACTTGTTGACGAGCAAGTGGTCACCGATCAGCAGGTTGTTCTCCATCGACCCCGTCGGGATCTTGAATGCCTGAACAACGAAGGTGCGGACAAAAAGGGCAAGGATGACAGCGACGCAGATGGATTCGAAATATTCGCGCGCGGTCGATTTGCGATACGGCGCGACGTTCCGCTCCGGATCCATACCTCTGTTTCGTGCCATCCCGCCTACTCCTTCCCCAGCCTCAGGACGGCAAGGAAGGCTTCCTGGGGAATCTCGACATTGCCGACACGTTTCATGCGCTTCTTTCCTTCCTTCTGCTTCTCGAGCAGTTTACGCTTCCGCGAGATGTCCCCACCGTAGCACTTGGCGAGCACGTTCTTGCGAAGCGCCTTGACCGACTCCCGGGCGATGACTCGGTTCCCAATCGACGCCTGAATAGCAATATCGAACATCTGACGTGGGATCAACTCACGCATCTTCGCCGCCAGCGCCTTGCCTCGCTCGTACGCCGCGTCACGGTGCACGATGACCGAGAGGGCGTCGACCGGCTCGCCGTTTACGAGAATATCCATCTTGACCAGCGGCGATTCCCAATAGTCCGTGACGTGGTAGTCGAGAGACGCATAACCGCGTGAGATGGTCTTCAACCGATCGTAAAAGTCCATGACGACTTCGTTGAACGGGAGCTCGTACGTGATCAGCACGCGATCAGACTTCAGATATTCGAGTTTCTTCTGCACACCGCGTTTGTCCTGGCAGAGCTGCAGAATGGGACCCACGTGCGAGGACGGGGTGAGAATCATCGCGGAAATCACCGGCTCTTCAAGCTTGGTGATGCGTCCGGCGTCCGGGAGCTTTGCCGGGCTGTCGATCTCCTGCACCGCCCCATCCGTCGTGGTCACCCGGTACAACACGCCCGGCGCGGTTGTGACCAGGTCCATGTCGTACTCGCGCTCGAGGCGCTCCTGCACGATCTCCATGTGAAGGAGACCGAGGAACCCGCACCGAAAGCCAAACCCGAGTGCGGCGGAGGTCTCCGGCTCGTAAAAGAACGACGCGTCATTCAATCGCAGCTTGTCGAGTGCCTCGCGCAGTTCCGCGTACTGATGACCTTCCACAGGATAGAGACCGGCGAAGACCATCGCCTTCAGTTCGGTAAATCCAGGAAAGGCCCTTTGCGCTGGCCGCGCGGTCTCGGTGATTGTGTCGCCGATCTTCGCGTCTGACACGCGCTTGATATTGGCGACGATGAAACCCACTTCGCCCACGCCTAGCTCATCGACCGGCACGGCTTTGGGCGAGAAGACGCCAAGCTGATCTACCTCGTAGTCCTCGGCGATCGCCATCAGCCTGATCTTCATCTTCGGCCGCACGACGCCGTCAATCACCCGCACGACAATCACGACGCCACGGTACGCGTCGTACCAGGAATCGAAAATCAACGCCTTGAGCGGAGCGTCGGCGTCGCCGGTGGGCGGATCGAATCGTTCGACCACTGCCTCAAGAATCTCGAGCGTGCCCGTGCCTTCCTTGGCGCTGGCCAGCAGCGCACCGTCGCTATCGAGGCCGATGATGTCTTCGATCTGACGCTTGCACTCGTCCGGCTGCGCACTCGGCAGGTCAATCTTGTTGATGACGGGAATGATTTCGAGATTGTTCTCAACGGCCAGATAGGCGTTGGCGAGCGTCTGTGCCTCTACTCCCTGCGCCGCGTCGATCAGGAGCAACGCACCCTCGCACGCCGCCAGCGATCGCGTGACCTCATAGCTGAAGTCCACGTGCCCAGGAGTATCGATCAGGTTCAGCACATACTCGCGGCCGTCCTTCGCCGTGTAGTTGAGGCGAACGGGGTGGGCTTTGATGGTGATGCCCCGCTCGCGCTCAAGATCCATGGCGTCCAGCACCTGCGCCTCCATCTCGCGGGCCTGCAGCGCGCCCGTGAGCTCAAGAAAGCGATCGGCCAGCGTCGACTTGCCATGGTCGATGTGCGCAATGATCGAGAAGTTCCGGATGTGTGCCTGATCCATGGTGTCGTGAACAGGAAATTATACCTGCCCGCCTCCCAAAGGCCTTGCCGCGCCAGATCCGGTCACACCGATGAGACAACGACTCAGGATGTGAGACCTGCGAGAAACGCCAGTGCGACCAGCGTCAGCACGACCAAGCCCGAGTACGCGAACGCTCGCATCGCCGGTCCAGGCCGGTGCTCAGCCGGCACCTGCGCAGACGTCATGACACGAAGATTCAGGTAGCCAAGTACAGGCCCCGTCAGAAACGCGACCGTGGTGACAAAGTCCACCATCTGCGTCAGGCTCCCCACGAAGAGCCACAGAAAGAGCACCGTCAGGGCCGCCACTCCACCCATCGACGCCCAATATGGCCCCGAGGGTCGACTCGCGGCGGACACCGCCGGGTCGCCACTGGTCACAGCCTTGACCAGACGATCGATGACACGCGGATATCCGTCGACGATCGCCAGCATCGTCGAACACATGGCGGTGATCGCCGTCAGCATGATGACGGGCCGCGACCACGCGCCGAGCGTGCTGGCAAAGATATCGATCAGCTGCGTGGAGAACACCGCCCCCGAATTGCTGAGTGTCTCGCCGGACTGATACATGACGCCGGCGCCGAGAATCAGAAAAGCGAACGCGAGCACCCCCGTAGCGACATACGCCAGTTGGAAGTCGAGCCGGGCGGTCGAGACGCGCGCCGGTGAACCGGACCCCTCATTCTTGGCCACCGTCCACAACGAGCTCATTCCCGAGATCGCGATGTCGGACGGCATCCAGCCGGCCAGCGCCAGTACGAACGCGAAGGATACGCCGGACTCGGCTGGCGCGAACGGCAGCAGGCTCAACGTCCCTATGCTGACACCGGGCAGGACCATCAACGCCGCCAAAAGCGTTGACACGGCGAGCACGGACAGGACGATCTTGATCGCGACATCCAGCGCCCGGAAACGCCCGACCCAGAGGAGCGAAATACAGGCTCCGTAGATCAGCACCGCGACGAGTGGGATCGACACCGTCGATCCGAGGGCGAACAGCAGCAGATAGGCCGTGAACAGGACGATGGCCGCGTGCGTGAACACCACCGTCGACAGCACAACGCCGAAATAGAGCCACACCGCCCACCGGCCGATCCGCAAGTAGCCCTCGACGAGACTTTCGCCGGTCGCCGCGGCGTAGAGGGGACCGAACGCGAAGAACGGGTACTTGACGATCAGCGCAAACAGAATGACGCCCGCCAGGCCCAAGCCCGCGTCAGCACCTGCGCGCGTAGACTGCACCAGGTGGGACACGCCGATGGCGGTTCCCGCCCAAAGCAGCCCAGGCCCAAAGCTTCTGAGGAAAACGCGCAGACGGAGCGGCGACGCGGCCTCGCTGATCGTGGGCACGGTGGACATATCTACGCGGCAGCCTCGTCCACAGATGCTACGTCAAGCCCAGGCCAGATCATCGATTGACAATCCCCGCAACGCCCGATAGCGTGACGCACGGCATGGCTCTTCATAGCAAGATCCTCATCGGTCTCCTCGCCGGGGCAGTGCTCGGCATTAGCGCCAATCTCACCGCTGGCGGCTCGGACGGGCTTGAACGCGTCATCAACCTCTTCACCGACCCTCTCGGCCGCATCTGGTTGAACGCGCTCATCATGGTCGTGATCCCGCTTGTCATTTCGACGCTGACGACCGGCGTGGCTGGACTCGGCTCGATCGCGAAGGTCGGCCGAATGGGCGGCCTCACGCTGCTGACATTCGTGATGTTCACCGCTGTATCAGCCACGTTGGGTCTCGTCCTGGTGAACGTGATCCAACCTGGCGCAAACCTGGACCCCGAACTCCGGACCCAGCTGATGCAGGCCTATGAAACCGAATCCACGAAGGCAATGGGCGTGGCACAGCAGGGAGTCAGCATCGACCTGTTCGTGAACATGGTGCCGCGTAATCCGGTCAGCGCCGCCGCCGACTTCAACATGCTCGGGATCATCTTCTTCTCGCTGATGATGGGCGTCGCAATGACGCGCCTGCCACAAGACAAGGCGAAGCCAGTCCTGGACTTTCTCAATAGCCTGGCTCACATTTCGATCGGCATCATCGAGATGGTGATGATGGCGGCGCCGTTCGCGGTGGCCTGTCTCATCTTCAGCGTGACCGGTCGCTTCGGCTTCGACATTCTCGTGAGTCTCGCGACGTATGTGGCAACAGTGCTTGCCGGCCTGGGGATCTTCATGTTGGTCGTGTATCCACTCACCCTGAAGTTCGTCGCCGGCCGAAGCCCCGCGGCGTTCTACCGCGAGGCCTGGATCGTCATCGTGACCGCCTTTTCCACCTCGTCGAGCAACGCTACATTGCCGACGACACTGCGTGTCGCGGAGGAGAAACTGGGCGTACCGAACGAGGTGGCCGGCTTTGTGGTGCCACTCGGAGCGACCATGAACATGGACGGCACCGCGCTCTTCGAAGGCGTCACGGTGCTCTTCATCGCGCAAGTCTTTGGGATAGATCTGGCCCTCGGCGAGCAGGTCCTCGTCATCTTGATGGCGGTCGTCGTGTCCGTTGGCGCAGCCGGCGTCCCAGGTGGCTCCATCCCGCTCCTGATGATCGTACTCAGCATGGTTGGTGCTCCCATGGAGGGCATTGCCATCGTGCTGGGTATCGATCGGATTCTCGATATGTGCCGCACGACGACGAACGTGACTGGAGATCTTGTCTCGTCCACAATCGTCGCCAGATACGCCGGCGTCAAGAACGGCACCTCGATCGTGTGAGGGCACCGGCCCGATCCGATGGCGGCCTGCACTTCGCTTCAGGCGCCACAATCTGTTCCCGCGAGCCGCACGCCACGCCACGGTCCTGGCCACCTCGGTCGCCAGCAGGGGATACCTACCAAAGCGGGTCAGCAGCAGAATAATCGTGAAGAGCTCCCCGGCCCGCGAGAGCTCGAAGACTGCCCGATAGCCCACCGTCCCGCCGAAGAACATGGCGGCCATCAGCAGCGTCACATACAACAGTCGCGTAGTGGTGGCCACCGGGAGTCTTCGCCTGGCCCGGTCGGCCGGCGCACCGTGTCAACGTCGATCGAGGGGAATGACTCGCTGGGGGTACGACGGGCCGGTGTAGTCGGCACGCGGCCGAATCAGCCGGTTGTTGGCGTACTGCTCGAGAATGTGCGCCGTCCAGCCAGACATTCGGCTGACGGCGAAGATCGGCGTGTAGAGATCGATCGGGATCCCAAGCGCGTAGTACATGGACGCCGAATAGAAGTCGACGTTCGGGTTCAGTTTCTTCTCGCTCTTGACGAGCGCTTCG
>Ga0209403_10001508_pt1 | contig 30144 bp, 30 predicted proteins | sample ArcticOcean_MG_C_8_FD_187440 | JGI IMG/M metagenome (GOLD analysis project Ga0209403, IMG submission 187440) | Marine microbial communities from western Arctic Ocean - ArcticOcean_MG_CB11_86 (SPAdes) (version 2) | ecosystem: Environmental > Aquatic > Marine > Oceanic | place: Arctic Ocean...
GACAATTTAGAAACTTGTATATTTTCATCTTGTTTTATTGAAGGAAGGGAATTGCTTTCAAAATTCTTTTTTTCTTCTATAATTATATAATTATTCGTTTCTTTGATGATTACTTCATCTTTTTTATTTTCAATCATTTGATTAGACACTATTTCTATAGTTTTATTTCTTTCATTATAATACCAACCAGAATAAATCATTATCGCAATTAAAAACGAAAGAACTGCTCCCATAGGAAAAAATTTATTATTTTCAATTTTAGGTGAAAGGAACTTATATTCTTCTCTCAAATTACCTGGCTCTAGATTAGATTTGAATTCTTGAACTAAAAAATCACCATCTAAGTCTAATAGACGAGCATATGATCTTACAAAACCAACTTTATAAGTTAATCCTGGCAAATCAATCTCATCACCATTTTCAAAGTCTTTAATGATTTTTACTCTAACCTTCAGTATGTTACTAGCTTGCTCTTGAGTTAAACTCTTTTGAACTCTAGCGTCTAAACAAATTTTTCCAATAGTAGATAATTCAACTTTGTCAAAAGCTTGACTAATGATGTCTGACACAGATGTATCAACTAAAGGATCATCAACAAACAAAGATTCATTTTTGTTTTTTTCATCTCTCTTAGAATTCATGCATGCTCCATAAACAATACTATTGTTATATTGAGTTCGTTTTTAAATCAACTACTAGTTTAATACGTCTGATTTTAAAATAATGTAAATATATATTATTCTTTATCTAAACCAAAGGCTGAATGAAGGGATCTGATAGCCAATTCGTTATATTCTGAAGATATGAGTACAGATATTTTAATTTCACTAGTAGAAATAACGTGAATATTAATTTGATTTTTAGCTAAGGTTTCAAACATAGCCTTTGCTATGCCAGATTGTGTCCTCATTGCGTTTCCTACCACTGAGATTTTAACAACGTTAGTATCACTAGTAAACTTTAAAAATCCAATCTTATTTTTAATGTCTTTAATAACCTGCTGGGCTATTTTTAAATCAGTTTCTGGAATAGTAAAGGTAATGTCCGTAGATGTATTGTCGATGGTAGAAGATTGAACAATCATATCAACATTTATAGTGTGTTGGGCTAATGCTCCAAAAATTTCAGCGGCTTGGCCAGGTTTATCAGGCACCCCAGATAAGGTTATTTTAGCTTCATTAAGGCTGTGAGCTATCCCACTAATTTCAGTTTTTTCCATATTATGTCCTTCATTTATAATCATAGTTCCAGGTAGATCTTCAAAACTACTTAAAACTTTTAAATTAACTGAATACTTCATAGCTAAAGCAACTGACCTCGTTTGAAGTACTTTAGCACCTTGAGACGCTAGCTCTAGCATTTCTTCATAAGTGATATAATCCAATTTTCTAGCTTTTTTGACTATTCTCGGATCAGTTGTATAAACACCATCAACATCTGTATATATATCACAACGATCAGCTGAAAATGCAGCAGCCAAGGCCACTGCAGATGTATCTGAACCACCTCTTCCCAATGTAGTAATTCTATTATCACTTGATATTCCTTGAAAACCAGAGACAATAGCTACAAAATTCTTATCTAAATATTCTGATATATTTTCTGTTTTAATTTCTTTAATTACTGCTTTTCCATGAATATCATTGGTAATTATTGGAACTTGCCAACCAAGCCAGGATCGCGATTTTATTTCAATAGCTTGCAAAGCGATTGACAATAAAGCTGCTGTAACTTGTTCGCCAGAGGATAGAACGGTATCATACTCTGAAAGCTGATAGTTTTCAGAAGCCTGCTTTACAAGATTAACAAGGTCATTTGTTACACCTGACATGGCAGAAACAACAACAATAATCTTATTTCCTTTATTAACTTCTAACTTAATTTTTAGCGCAACTTTTTTTATCCGAGTAATATCAGCAACTGAAGTACCACCAAATTTCAATACCAATAATTCCAAATCTCTGATATCCTCTTAAATAAGCGTATTAATTTAAACTAAACAAATATATGAATATTAATGACTAATACAATAGACGAACAAGAAATAGAACAATTTTCTTCATTAAGTAATAAATGGTGGGATAAATTAGGTCCATTTTCAGCATTGCACAAAATGTCAAATGCAAGAATAGAATTTATAACAAGAAATTCTAGAAGAATTACATCAAAAAACTGCTCTGACTTTAATGTACTAAATGGATTAAAATGTTTGGATATTGGTTGTGGAGGAGGTATTTTATCAGAGCCCATGAATAGGTTAGGAGCTATAGTAACGGGTATAGATCCATCTGAAATGGCTATTCAATCCGCTATAGCCCACTCAAGAAAAAGTAGGCTAGACATTGATTTTAAATGTATGAGTACTGGGGACCTAATTAAATCGGGTTTAGATAATCAATTTGATATCATTATTGCATCTGAAGTGATCGAGCATGTAAGTAATAGAGCTTTATTTTTATCTGATATCGCAAAGCTCTGCAAGCCAGGTGGGCTTGTAGTTTTTACTACTATAAACAAATCTATATTAGGAGTGTTATTAGGTAAATTTTTTGCTGAAGAATTTATCAAAGTAGTTCCAAAAGGCACTCATGACCCCAATAAATTTATTTCACCGAATCAACTTATTAAAGAAGCTGAAAAATATAAAATCATTTTGGATGACATAACCGGCTTTATTCCAACTTTTAATATTAAAAATATTTTAAATAAAGAGTTTGGAGAATTTAAGCTATCTAAGAATACAGAAGTAAATTATGGTTTGGCAGGAATAAATTTAAAATGAACTAATGATCGTCAGGAACCCAAGGAACATTTAGAACATCAACACCTTCGTCCTTTAATTCTTCAATCTCTTTTTTTGTTCCATGACCATATATAGACCTTTCTTTAGTTTTATCTACTTGCATCGAACGAACCTCTTTTACAAAATCATCTCCTACAAATTCTGAGTTTTTTTTAATCTCTTTTTTTATAGCTCTTAATAATATTGAAATATCGTTCGTTTGATCATTTGATCTAACTGGTTTTCTTAAGTTTGTATCATCAACTTCTTTTTGCTCGACTTCAGTATCAGTTGATTTTACTTTACTTAAACGAAAAGAAGGCGTTGTTAATGATTTAATTATATCATCACTTCCACAAAGTGGGCAAAGTATTAATCCATTAGATTTTTGATTTTGAAATGCTTCAATATTTTGAAACCATCCATCAAAACTGTTTTGATTTGAACAATATAAAGATTTGCATAAAAGTGAGTATTTAATCATTTTATTTTTTAAATTTAAAATTTACCATGACAATGTTTATACTTTTTGCCTGATCCACAAGGACAAATTGTATTTCTAGAAATTTTATTATTTTGATCTATCTGTTTATTCTTGTTACTTTGTTGAGTAAGCGCTTTATCATCTTGTTGAATTTCAATATTAGATAAAACTGATGTTATTGTTTTTCTTAATTTATCAAGCATATCTTCAAATAAATTAAAAGCTTCTCTTTTATATTCATTTAACGGGTCTTTTTGCCCATAAGCTCTTAAGCCAATAGATTGTCTCATTTGATCTAACATTAATAAATGATCTTTCCAGCCTTGATCTAAAACTTGAAGTAACAAACTTTTTTCTGCTTGTCTAAATACTTCAACACCAAAATTGACAGCCCTTTCTGCCATAAAATTATCTGATAAACTAATTAAACGATCAACAATTTCTCTTTCAATTATTCCATCTTCTTTAATCCAATCTTTTATTGGGAGGGCAAGCCCCAAGTGATTTTTAATACTTTCCTCTAATCCTTCTGCATCCCATTGATCATAATAACTCTGACTTGGAATAGATTGTAAAACAATACTTTCAATAGCTTCATAACGCATGTCTGAAACCATTTCACTAATATCATCTGATCTCATTATTTCTTTTCTTTGATCAAATATAACCTTTCTTTGATCATTCATTACATCATCAAATTTTAGAAGTTGTTTTCTTATTTCAAAGTTATGAGCCTCTACTTTACCTTGTGCCTTTTCAACAGCCTTATTTATCCATGGATGAACAATAGCTTCCCCTTTTTCTAAGCCAAGTTTACTCAACATTGTCTCCAGTCGGTCAGATCCAAAAATTCTCATCAAATCATCTTGCAATGACAATAAAAATTTTGAACTTCCTGGATCACCTTGCCTTCCCGTTCTGCCCCTTAATTGATTGTCTATTCTTCTACTTTCATGACGTTCTGTGCCAATAACATACAAACCACCTGCAGAAAGAGCTGTCTTTCTTTTTTCTTCAATTTCTAATTTTAAATCATTTAATTCTTTTTCATAATTCTTAGATGATGATTTAATTTCTTTAGCTTCCCTTATTTCTAAGTTCCCGCCTAATTGAATATCAGTCCCTCTTCCTGCCATGTTAGTTGCAATTGTGACAGCTCCGGGCAAGCCAGCATATCCAATTATCTGAGCTTCTTGCTCGTGAAATTTTGCATTTAAAACTTCATGCTTAATTGTTTTTTGATTTAATAATTTTGATAGAATTTCTGACTTCTCTATGGAAACTGTTCCAACTAAGACTGGTTGTTTATTTTTTTGACAACTTTCAATCAAATCTATAACGGCTTGATCTCTTTCTTGATTAGTCTTATAAATTTCATCATCGCTATCAATTCTAGCAATTTTTAAATTAGTTGGAATATCTAAAACTTCTAAATTATATATTTCAGAAAATTCACCTTCTTCCGTTAAAGCCGTCCCAGTCATTCCTGATAATTTTGGGTACATCCTAAAATAATTTTGGAACGTAACACTTGCTAGTGTTTGATTTTCAGGTTGAACACTTACATTTTCCTTTGCTTCGATTGCTTGATGCTGACCTTCTCCAAACCTTCTACCTTCCATAGCACGTCCAGTGAACTCATCAATTATGATAACACTATCATTTTTAACCATGTAATGAGTATTCTTCTTAAACAACATATGTGCTCTTAATGCTTGATTAATATGATGTAAAAAAGAAACATTTTTTATATCATAGAGACTCCCTTCTTCAATTAAACTAGCATTTTTCAAAGCATCCTCTACTGCACTGATTCCCTTGTCAGTTAAGTTACAAGTTCTTTGTTTTTCATCTAATTCATAATCATCTTCTTTTAGAGAAGGAATAAACTTATCAATTGATTGGTATAAAATAGAAGAATCTTCTGATTGACCTGAAATTATAAGTGGTGTTCTAGCTTCATCAATTAAAATAGAATCCACTTCATCAACAATAGCAAAGTTAAATGGCCGTTGCACCATTTCATCTAAACTATACTTCATATTATCACGAAGATAATCAAAACCAAATTCATTATTGGTTCCATATGTTATATCTGCTTTATATGCCGCTCTTCTTTCTTGGTCGTCCATCTCAGAAACAATACAACCTACAGTCATACCCAAGAATTCATGAACTTGTCCCATCCATTCAGAATCTCTTTTTGCTAAGTAATCATTTACTGTTACTACATGCACCCCTTTATCTTCCAGAGCGTTAAGATAACAAGCCAAAGTAGCAACTAAAGTTTTACCTTCGCCTGTTTTCATTTCAGCTATTTTTCCATGATGTAATACAAGACCGCCTATTAACTGAACATCAAAATGCCTTTGATTTAGAGTTCTTTTTGCAGCCTCTCTGACTGTTGCAAAAGCTTCAGGCAAAATTAGTTCTAAGTTTTCTCCTTTTGATAACCTATCTTTAAAATCAATAGTTTTTGATTTTAGTTGATTATCAGATAACTTCATTAATTTTTCTTCAAGTTCATTAATCTTATCAACAACAGGTTTAAATTTATTTATTTCCCTTTCATTAGATGAGCCAAAGAGTTTTGACTTTATTTTATTGAACATTTTATCACTCCAATTATTCAAAAATATTTATTTATACATCCTTTAAGTAATATAAATAAAAAAATAGGTTTTCTTGTATAGCATACAAAAAACATGTAAAAAATTATTACAAACTTATAATTGGAATATAATTAAATGTCTTGTTTTAAAAAAACTTTTATTACTATCAAATTACTTTTGTTTATATCATTAAATACTGCTTTTGCTCAAGACCCTGATACAATTATTGCAGCAAAAGTTAATGATTATATCATTTCTGCTAAAGATGTTCTAAATGCTCTAGAAAAATTACCAGAAAAGATTAAGGAGCAACCACTTCCTGATTTATATCCAGAAATAGTTAAAAAAATTATAAGTGAACATCTAATTTCCAAACAAGCTTATAAAGACAATTTAGATAAAAATAAAAAAGTTCTTGCTGAAGTGAATAAAGTAAAAGATAAAATAATGGTACAATTTTGGATTGATAATTATGTAGCTAAGCAGTTAAATGCAAAAAATATTGAAAAAGTGTATCAAAGTTATCAAAAAAATTTTAAACCTACGAAAGAATTTAATTCAAGTCATATTTTAGTTCAAGAAGAAAAAAGTGCATTAAATATTATTAAAAAATTAAACAATAAAGCTAATTTTTCTGACTTAGCAAAAGAATTTTCTATTGGCCCTTCTGGAAAAAATGGAGGACAACTTGGCTGGTTTGGTGCTGGACGAATGGTTAAAGAATTTGAAAAGGCAACTTTTTTACTTAAAAAAGGTCAAGTCACTAAAAAGCCTGTAAAAACTCAATTTGGTTTTCATATTATTCAATTAAATGATATCAGAGAATCTAAGCCTAAAAAATTATCTGAAATTATGCCAGATATACATAAGTTGATTAAAAAAAAATCATTACTTAATCTTGAAAAACAAATTAGAAAGAATCAAATAATTGTAATTAATAAATTTGAAGACGTAGCTAAGAAAGTTAACAATTAATTATACAGAACTGATTTTATGAAAAAAAATAAATATAAAAATAGTGAAAATAGCGATCACAATAATTTAGATGGTATAAAATTATCAACAATATTCTCTGGTATTAAACAGCCTTTCCAAGATAAAGATGATCTTCTCTTAATTGAGCTTGACCAAAGCTGTCCTATTGGGGGTGTTTTTACTAAATCTTCTACGGCTAGTGCTCCGGTAACTCATAGTAAAGATAATTTAAAATCCTCTGAAAATCCATCTGTTCGAGCTATAGTCGTAAACTCTGGTAACGCAAATGCTTTTACAGGTCATTTGGGAGATGAAACTGTTAATATTGTTTCTAACTTTTTATCTAGAAAGCTAAATTGTAAAACAAATGAGGTTTACACGGCCTCTACTGGTGTTATTGGTGAAATACTAAACCCAGATCTCATTATTAATGGCCTCAAAAAAATGAACGCTGTTCATGAAACAAATTGGCTAAAAGCTGCTGATACAATAAGAACAACAGATACTTTTTCTAAATTATCGTCAAAAAAATGTCTTATTGATAATGTAGAAATTAATATTGTCGGTATTGCTAAAGGTTCAGGTATGATTGCGCCTGACATGGCTACAATGTTAGGTTTTATTTTTACAGATGCTAATATTCCATCTGTCATTCTACAAAAACTCTTACAAGAGGCTAATAAAAAAAGCTTCAATTCAATCACAGTTGATAGCGATACTTCTACAAGTGATACTGTTTTATTTGTATCTACAAAAAAAGCAAAACATAATCTAGTTGAAACTTTCTCCGACATACGTTTAAAGTCATTCAAAGCCAGCCTCAATAGTCTGATGCTAGACTTAGCAAAGTTAATAGTGAAAGATGGTGAAGGGGCATCAAAATTTATAACTATTAATGTTAGTGGAGCAGTCTCTAAAAAATCAGCTAAAAAAATTGCTTTTTCTATTGCTAACTCGCCTTTAGTTAAAACAGCCATTGCTGGAGAAGACGCTAACTGGGGTAGAATTATAATGGCTATTGGAAAATCTGGAGAACGTGCTGATAGAGATAAAATAAAGATTTATATAGGTGATGAACTTGTTACCGATAAAGGAATGAAAACTAATACATATTCAGAAGCAACTGCAACAAAATATCTCAAGCGAAAAGAAATTACTATATCAGCTAATGTTGGTGTTGGTAAATCCAGTTCAACAGTTTATACATGTGATTTAACTCATGAATATATTAATATAAATGCAGATTACAGATCCTAAAAATTTAATAGTTGTAGCTTCAATTGCTCTAATAGACGCTAGTAATCAGATTTTAATAGCAAAGCGCCCAAATAAAAAACATTTATCTGGGTTATGGGAGTTCCCTGGCGGGAAAATAGAAAAGGGTGAAAGCCCTGAAAATGCTCTCATTAGAGAAGTTAAAGAAGAACTAAATATTAATATTAATAATAAATGTATTGCTCCTCTTACCTTCTCAGAATTTGATTATAAAAAATTTCATTTATTGTTACTATTATACGTTTGTAGAAGATGGGAAGGAGAGCCTATGTCTATGGAAAAAAATGAAATCAAATGGGTTAAAGCAAATACCTTAAGACAATATAAAATGCCTCCTGCTGATGACTCATTGATTTATATCTTACAAGACTTATTATAATATTAGAGAAATAAATATAATTTTTATTTTAAAGGATTAACTGTGAAAAAAAATATTAAAGTTTTAATTTATTCCAGCTCGTTATGTGGTTATTGCTATCAGGCTAAAGCCTTATTAAAGAAAAGAAAAATATCCTTTCAAGCAATTGATGTCGATGAAGATTTTAATAAAAGAAAAGAAATGATAGCTAAGTCTAATGGCAGAACAACTGTACCACAAATTTTTTTTGGAGACATTCATATTGGAGGATGCGATGATTTACTCAATCTTGAAAAAATAGGTAAATTAGAAGTTAAAAATGAATAATATATCTAATTTAATTTCTATTTCATGCCTTCAATATACATCTCAAGATGATGAAATGCTTACTTTAAAAATTATTAAGCCATTAATAAATAAGGCTATCGATTTAGGTTCTAATCTTATAGCTTTACCTGAATGTGCTACGTCTCTTCAAGAAAGTTCTGAAACAACTAAGAAATTAGCTAAAACTGAGTCAGAGAATATAAGTTTAGATATATTAAAAGAAACAGCAAAAGCTAACTCCGTCTATATCTTAATTGGTTCGTTGCCAATAAAGATTAAAAATAAAATAGCTAATAGATCCTTCTTAATTGGTCCCAATGGTGAAACCCTATACAAATACGATAAAATACATATGTTTGATGTTAATTTACCAAATGGTGAGAGTTATAAAGAATCTGCTACATACTCACCAGGATCTAAGGCTGTTATAGCAAAAATTAAATTAGATAGAGTTATTAAAATAGGAATGACAATTTGTTATGATGTTCGTTTTCCAAACTTATTTCAAGATTTAGCTAAAAATGGAGCCGATATAATTACTGTACCTTCAGCCTTTTCAAATAATACAGGAAAATTACATTGGCATACATTACTAAGAGCTAGGGCGATTGAGACTGGATGCTTTATTATTGCTCCAGCTCAAACAGGCGTTCATTCTAGTGGCAGAAAAACATATGGTCATTCTTTAATAATTTCACCTTGGGGTAAAGTTATAGCAGATGCTAATAAAGAACTTTGTTTTATAAATGCAAAAATTGATTTAGATCTGGTTAAAGAAGCTAGATTAGCAATGCCAAATTTGAATGCACAAAGAAAATACTTAACCAATTTTTAAGTACTTTTCTTCTTTTAACTTTAATAACTCTTCTTTTTTTAAAGATAACAAATTTAATAACCTTCGTTCTAAAACATCTCCAATTTTTTTGATAGTAAGCTGAGGGTCTCTATGCGCTCCTCCAATTGGTTCTGGTATTATCTCATCTATTATTTTAAATTTTTCCATATCTTGAGCAGTCAATTTCAAAGCCTCTGCAGCTTGATCAGCATTGCCAGAACTTCTCCATAGAATAGATGCACATCCTTCAGGTGATATCACTGAATAAATTGCATGTTCTAGCATAATAGTATTATTTGCTACAGCCAACGCAACCGCACCTCCAGAACCGCCTTCTCCAGTTATTATAGAAATTGTTGGCACGCTTATTTCTAAACTTTTTTGGATGCATCTAGCTATTGCTTCAGCTTGCCCTCTTTCTTCTGCTCCTTTTCCAGGATAAGCTCCTGCTGTATCTACAAACATTAATATTGGCATAGAGAACTGATTTGCTAGCTCCATTAACCTAACAGCCTTTCTATAACCTTCAGGTCTAGCCATGCCAAAGTTTTTTAAAACTCTATCATTTGTATTTTTTCCTTTATCAATTCCAATAATCACAACACTTTTACCTCTAAAAAATGCAACTCCTCCAGTTAATGCATTATCATCTGCAAAACTTCTATCTCCAGATAAAGGTATGTAATCATCAAACAAAAAATTTATAATGTCCTGAAAATGAGGTCGTTCAGGATGTCTTGAAACTTGGACTTTCTGCCATGAACTTAATTCTGAATAAGTGGATTTTAATTCATTTGACACAGCACTTTGTAATTTACCAATCTCTTCTGCAATATTTATATCACTGCCAGAAGATATATGTCGCAACTCTTCTATTTTACCTTCTAGATCTGAAATTTGTTTTTCAAATGACAAAAAATGCTTAATCATAATTATAGACTTTCTTTATTTTTAAAATTAATGTGACGAAGCGGATGAGTATCCTTAACTAATCCTGACAGTCTATCTGGTTTTACAAAAGTATATATTTCAGTAGTATTAATATCTGCATGACCCAAAAGCTTTTGTAATGAACGAAGATCTGCTCCACGGTTAAGTAAATGAGTTGCAAAGGAATGTCTAATTTTATGAGGAGAAACATCTTTCTTACTAAGACCTACACTGATTGACAAATCAACTAAGTCTTTATAAATTATTTGCCTTGATATAGCACCCAAGCCATTCTTTTCTGGAAACATATATTTATTCTTACTAAACGTTTTTTCTAGAGTTCTACTTTTTACCCAAGAATTAATCATAGTCTGTGATTCATTATTAAAAACAACAACTCTATAAATCTCACCTTTACCTTTTATTTGTAATTTATCATTAATATTTATAAAGTCTGATAAAGGTAAACTTAAAAGCTCTGTAATTCTCATGCCTGTAGAATATAAAATTTCTAGAACCGTTAAAGTTCTTAAGGAACGCAATGTTTTATTGTTTAACTTATTGCAATTTTCTCTTGCTTTTTCTAAAAGCAAAATCATCTCACTTTCTGATAATGCACTAGGTAACGTTTTTTGGTTCTTGAAACCATCCATATTATTTAAAGGATTAACGTTTATATAATTCTCTTCTTTTAAAAATTGATAAAAGCGCTTTATTGATGAAAGTTTTCGACTTAATGATTTAAATTTTAAATTCTCTTTTTTAAAAAAAGAAAATAATTGTCTTAAGTCTAATTCATTAGCATCAATAAAATTTTTTCCCTTGTTAGCAAACCAGTGGATCATCAACTTTATATCATTTTTATATGCAATTTTAGTGTTTTCTGACAATCCTTTTTCTACATTAATAGTACTAATTAATTCTTCAATTAAATTACTTCCTTCTTTGTTTTCAACTTCTTTATTCTTAATCATGAAGTCCCCTAACTAGAAAGTAATTAACTTAGATGTCATTACCTCAAGTGTCAGATTATTAGCTAAATCTCTAAAACCTAAGTTAAATAAAGATTTTCTTATAATTAAAAGCTGACTTACATCAAAGTCTATAAAAGGGTTGTTTCCTAATAATCTAGCTAACAACAATAGCGTAAGAGTTTTTTTGTTACTATTAGATGCTTGTTCAATAGACTTAGTTAAAAGAAATGAGTTTAAATTATACTTGCTATTCCATTTATTATATTTCGTTTCTTGAAAACTTTCTCGATTATATTGATTTGCAATATTTAGCCACTTAAAAGATTTAGGTTCTAACATTCCAGCTTCTTCTAAAACTGGAATCAATGGCCAAGCTTTTTCTTTTAAAATAATATTCCAATCCCACTCTTTGTCTTTCTTTAACATAAGGATATTTGCCAGATTATCATCTAAAAATAAGCTGGGATTAGCTACAATTTTTAGTTTTTTTATTGAAGCATTTAATTTTTTTGTTAATGAACTAGTATTTATTTTTTCTAACATAGGCAAATATAAGTTAACAGAATGGTAAAATCTACCATATTTCATTTCCGACTTTAGAATTCTAAAAATTGCTTCCACTTTTTTTATATCATCATTTAATGATATTATAGATAGCCAAACGTTTGCCCTGCTGTATCCGTTGGGCTTTTCTGTATAAGTAGAAAAAGCTTTTTTAATATTTAAGGGCTCATTGCTTACAGATTTATAGTTTTGAATTATTTGTTCTGAAGAGACCTGGTCATAATTGATTTTTTTATCTAAAAGAAAAGATCGCGCTTTGGGAGTTAAATATGTCAAAGTCAATAAAGGGTCAGTATATTCTATCCCTAAATCAGCAATAAAATTTGTTTTTATAGGTATCTTAAGTGTGTCCATCATAATAATATGAATTGGTTCAATTTTAAAATCAGTTTTATCAAATTTAAAATCAGTTTTATCACCATTCATTATTTTAAATAAATTTTCAAAAGTTATATCTGAAAATCCTTTAGACTTAATCAAGTCTAATATAAACTCAGACTCGTTTAATTTACCATTGATTGAAAGACAGAAAATACGACTTTTTTGCCAGAAATAGTTAGAGTTATTTCTTGCTTCTGGATTAATAAATTCACATGCCTTTTTATCCTGATGCATCAACAATTCATATTCTATTAACCATCGTCTCCATATTTTCCACCTTTGTCCTTTGGGTAATTGTTCTATTAATTGATATAATTTTTTACTCTGACCGCTACTTTTGATTTTAATTAATCTAGTTTCCAAAAACTTTATAATATCATCTGAATTGCCTCGAGGTGGATTAGATGTACTTAAATACAAATCAATTAAAAGAGATTGTAGAGCCTTGCTTGAAACAATATCAGGAATATAATTTAATTGTTTTACTATTTCGGATGCGCTCATCTCTTGCCAAACATCTAAATGCATAATATCATTTATGTTTGTTTTAACACCAATAGACCCCAAAGATGGGGTTCCTAATTTACTTACTTTAATATTAAATGTTTTGTTATTAGTTGTGAATTGCTTTTTGTCCGTTGGTATAACTTGGGACAAAGAAATATTTATGGGCATAATTAAAGTAATTAATAAATAATATTTAATAAGCTTTTTAAAAGATGGTTTGATCATAATAATTTTATTTAACAGAAACATCATTAACATCTAATGATTTAGTTATTTTTTTATGAGGAGCAGGTATTTCCAAAGAAGTGATCATCAAAATCAATCCCAGTGTTAATATACTAAAAATAATTACAATAAGTTTATAGTTTTTCATTTTATTTCCTAATAATACGAATATGTTTACTTATAAATATAGATTATGGCGAGTTTTTGTCTAAAATATTTTAATATTTATTATTTTGATTGTAGCATATTATTTTTTTAATAATATAATGTTTAAAAAAAATTAATGTGATAAATTAAATATAATGTTAATAAATATAAATAAAGCACCCGAAAAAGAATGTAACCATCAAAATAATTTAATAACACTGATAGGAATGATGGGCACAGGGAAAACTAAATTTGGTTATTTAGTTGCAAAAAAACTTAACTTAAATTTTTATGATACTGATACTATAATTGAAAAGAAATTCAACGCGCCTATAAGGGATTTATTCACAATTCATGGAGAGTTTTTTTTTAGAAAAATTGAAAAGAAAGAAATATATAGTGTCATCAATAAAGCTAAAACAAGTAAAGAAAAAGTAATCATTAGTATTGGTGGAGGAGCATTTGATAATTCACACACAAGAAAGTTATTACTTAAAGAGACAAAGGTTATATGGTTAAACACTCCAATTGATACCTTGGTCAATAGAGTTGGGGATGGATCAAAAAGACCAATGTTACAAGGAGATATTAAAACTTCCATAAACACGATTTTTAAAAAGAGAATAAAATATTATATATTATCTCATTATAAATTAGACACAGATCAACTGTCAAAAAAAGAAATAACAGATCAAATTATAAAATTAATCTCAAAATAAAATATTACCAAAAAGACTTAAAAAATGAACCCAGAAATCATAAATGTTTCCATCAACAAAGAAAAAAATCAATTATCATACCCGATTTTTGTTGGAAACAACCTATTGCTTCAGAGTGGTAATTTGTTAAAAAAATACATTAATAATAAAAAAATTATTATTATTTATGATAATTATTTTGATCAAAAAAATTCATTAAATAAGTACTTTGAACAGTTCATCCAATCAATTAAAATAGAAACTTTTTCTATAAATTTAATTGGCATTTCAGGAGGAGACAAGACAAAAAGTATGTCTCAACTCACAAATATTATTGAAAAAGTTTTATCATTTGGAATAGATAGAGATACTATAATAATTGCTTTTGGAGGAGGAGTGGTTGGAGATATAGCAGGGTTTGCAGCTTCTATATTATTAAGAGGTATAAATTTTATACAAATACCTACTACTCTTCTATCACAAGTTGATAGTTCTGTCGGAGGTAAGACAGGGATAAATGGAAAATTAGGTAAAAATTTAATTGGAGCATTTCATCAACCATTAGCAGTAATAGCTGATACAATTATCTTAAAATCACTTCCAGATAGAGAATTAAAAGCTGGTTTTTCAGAAGTAATTAAGTATGGATTAATTAAAAATAAAGAATTTTTTATATGGTTAGAAGAAAATTATACTAAAATTTTAAACCATGATGACTTAAAATTGAAAAAAACAATCATGAAATCTTGCTCTATAAAATCTGAAATTATTCAAGATGATGAAAAAGAGAATGGAAAAAGAGCATTATTAAACCTTGGGCACACATTTGCTCATGCAATAGAATCTTTTGGAAATTATGATGGAAAAATAATTCATGGTGAAGCAGTCGCAATAGGAATATGTATGGCTTTTGGTTTCTCTTATAAATTAGGGTTTTGCATAAATTCAGATTTAGAAAGGGTAATAAACATTTTCCAGAAATCAAAACTTCCTACTTCTCTTAAAGATATACCTGAGTTATCAATTTCAACTTCAGAAATGATGGAAAAGTTTAAATATGATAAAAAAACTAGACAAGGTAAATTAACTTTTATTTTAAACAATAAAATTGGAGATTCTTTTATAAAACAGGATGTAGATTTAAATATCCTAAAAAACTTTATAACTGAAGAAATATAATGTCTGAAATTTTTACTTTTATATCAATAATTATCATTCTAATTATTTTATCTGCTTTTTTTTCAAGCTCGGAAACAGCTCTTACTGCAGTTTCAGAAGCAAGAATTCATGAATTAGCTCTTCAGGGTAGTAAAAGAGCAATAATTATTGAAAAAATTTTAATCAAAAAAGAAAAAATGATAAGCACACTTCTTGTTGGAAATAATTTAGTAAATGTGATTGCATCAGTATATGCAACTAGTTTTGCTCTTAATTTTTTTGCAGAATTTGGCTTAATTTTTGTAACTATTGTAATGACTATTATATTAGTAATTTTTGCTGAAGTAATACCAAAAACATATGCATTTAGTCATGCTGATAAAATGGCTTTAGCTGTTGCTCCAATTATTAATATAATAATTTTTGCACTCACTCCAGCTACATTTATTACTGAAAGATTTGCAAAAGTTGTATCAGGACCAATAATTGATGATGATGAGGCTAAAACTGAAGAGCTTAGGGGTATGATAAGGTTACATGCTGGAAATGAAAGCAGGGCTAAAGAAAGAGGTAAAATGATGTCCAGCATGCTTGATATGGATGCCGTAACAATTGAAGCCGTTATGACACATAGAGGTGCAGTAACAATGATTGATGCCAAATCTGTACCTGAATCTATTTTTAAAGTTGTAGGTGAAAGTCCCTTCACAAGAATACCTATTTATTCAGGAACGCCTGATAATATCATTGGAATAATCCATGCAAAAGAATTATTTAGGAGCCTAAGACGACGTAATTTTAAAAATCTCGAAATAATAAGCCTATCTGAGTTAATGATACAACCATATTTTGCTCCTGAAACAACACTATTATTTGATCAATTAGAAATATTTAGAGCTAGAAGAGAGCATTTTGCTGTTGTGGTTGATGAATATGGAGATTTTAGAGGAATAGTTACATTAGAAGATATTTTAGAAGAAATAGTTGGAGAAATTGACGACGAAACAGATATTCATGTCAAAGGAGTTAAACCTCAACCAGATGGTTCTCTTATTACTGATGGATCAGTTACTATTAGAGATTTAAATAGATCACTAGGTTGGAATTTACCTGACCAGAACGCAAATACTATTGCAGGGTTGGTATTGCATGAATCAAAAACGATACCCGAGCCTGGTCAAGAGTTTAGATTTTTTGATACTAGATTTAGAATCCTGCAAAAAAAAGGTAATTTTATTTCTCAATTACGTTTATGGAATGAAATTGGGATTAATTCTGAAAAAGAATGATTTATTAAAAATTATCATATTCTTGAATAGAAAATGCTTTCAATGTTACAGAATGTAAATCCGATAAAAACTCTTCTTTTAAAATTTTATTAACTATCCTATGTCGTTCAATTTTATTCTTATTATGAAATTTTTCAGCAACTATTATAATTTCAAAATGGCTTTCAATATCTTCTTTAAAGCTTTGATGACCTCTATGTTCTTCGGATACATCTTTAACAGAAAAAAAATATGGGTTTATATCATCACTTATCATTTTTTCAATTTTTAATTTTCTATTCATTAAGCTTGCCTCTATTAATTATTTTTAAAATATTTAATTTTAAAAAAATAAAATCCACTCTTGCACGTATTAATTCAGAATCCTATAGTTAAAAAAAATTAAAAAGATGAGTTATGTTTAAAACAAAAGAACAACAAAAAAATATAGATAGAGCTTGCAATAATCCAGATTGCGATGAATTAGGCATATATCCCGCACCTAAATCTAGAAATAATCTTAAAGAATATTTTTATTTTTGTATCGAACATGTTAGAGACTTTAATAAATCATGGAATTATTTTGCTGGCTTAAATGAAGAAGAGCTAGAAGTTGAAATAAGGAAGGCAGTAACCTGGGATAGACCAAGTTGGAAATTTGGAACCAATACAATAAATCAAAATTTTGATAAAGCATTTAAGTTTTTTGATGAAAAAAAAATTAGAGGCCAAAATCATGTAATTTGTAAAAAATTAGATCATTCTTTTAAAATTTTAGAGCTTAGTCCAGATAGTAACTTGAAAGAAGTTAAAACTAAATATAAACTCCTAGCAAAAAAATGGCATCCTGATGCTCAACACAATATTAAAAATAAATTTAATAAAGATAAATTTGTAATTATATCAAATGCCTATAAAACAATTTTAAAATCATTTACAGAATTAAAAATAAATAAATAATAGAAAATAAGTTTTGGAGAAATTATAATGAATGAAGTTAGTTTAACTAACAGTATGGATTTTGATAGTGATACTTTTCCTACGTCACTTTCATTAGAGATTGATACTAAAAAAGCGTTTGGATTTAAAACTAATATGAAAATATTTGGCTTTAAGGAAAAAACTAAGTTTGTTCCAGAGATTGATGAATCTTATTTATTTGATGAAGTCACTACCAAAGCAATACTTGCTGGATTTTCCTACAACAGAAGAGTTATGATACAAGGTTACCACGGAACTGGTAAATCTACCCATATAGAACAAGTTGCCGCTAGATTAAATTGGCCATGTGTACGTGTTAATCTAGATAGTCATATCAGCCGTTTAGACTTAGTAGGCAAGGATGCTATTGTTCTTAAGGATGGTAAGCAAATCACTGAGTTTAGAGAGGGTGTTCTTCCATGGGCATTACAGAACCCTGTGGCTATTGTTTTTGATGAATATGACGCTGGCAGAGCTGACGTAATGTTTGTAATTCAGCGAGTTCTTGAGGTTGCTGGTAAATTAACACTCTTAGATAATAATAGAGTTATTAACCCTCATCAAAACTTTAGACTATTTGCCACAGCTAATACTGTGGGTTTAGGTGATACAACAGGCTTATATCATGGAACTCAACAAATTAATCAAGGTCAAATGGATAGATGGTCGATTGTTTCTACATTAAACTATTTGCCTGCCGAAGCTGAAGAAAAAATAGTAATATCTAAGGTTCCAAACTTCAATAGTGTAGATGGACAAAAGACTATTAAATCTATGGTTGCACTTGCTGAATTAACAAGAAATGGGTTTATGTCAGGAGACCTTTCAACTGTTATGTCTCCAAGAACAGTAATTACTTGGGCAGAAAACATTAATATTATAGAAGATATAGATTTAGCTTTTAAACTTACATTTTTAAATAAATGTGATGAAATGGAGAGGCCAACAGTGTCTGAATATTATCAGAGATGTTTTGGTAGAGATCTTATTGAAACAATTAATACAAATGATGCTTAATAAATATGAATGATAAGTCAAAATACACTCAATTTCAAATGGCTACTGCATCTACATTGAAAGCTATTTCAGGTGAAACGTCTAATGAAAGAGAAATAAAATTTTCTGGGACTACCAGTCAACTATCTTCAAAAGAAGTTAGATTACCACAAATTATAAAAGACTTAGATCAAGAAACACTATCTAAAATTAGAGGTGAATCAGATAAAATTGCATTGAAAATTAAATATCATGATCCTCTTTTGCATTCAAAACTGATTCCTAGTTCAGATTTATCATCTCAAATATTCCAAATTGCAGAAGATGCTCGAATTGAAGCTGTAGGAACTAAAAACCTCACAGGCTTGAAAAATAATTTAAAAATACTTTTAGATAATAAATTTAAAGATACTATTTTACCTATTCCTGGCAGTGATAATAAAGAAGCCTTGATAAATGCACTTCATCTAGTAATTAGAGAAAAAATCACTGGATCTAAACCTCCTGAAAACACTCTAATTTCTCTAGAGAAATGGCGTCCTTGGATTAATAGTAGAATTGGAAATTTATTAAACCAATTATCTGAACAAGTCCCAAATCAAGAAATTTTTGGAAAAAAAACTAGAGAACTTTTAACCGCTTTACAAGCTGAAATTGGCGAAAATGATAATAATAATGGTGATAGCGAAGATAACAATGAAGATACCAATTCTAATGAAAATGATGACGAAGAAAATAATGCATCTGCTGAAGGTGAATCTGAAGATGACCAGGAAGCTGGCTTAGATGGTGGAAGCGAAGCTAACGATGATCAGAGTGAAATGGAAGGAGAGACACAAGACACTGATATGGAAAATCAGGATGGAGATGGTGAAGGAGAGTTTGCCGCCAATCCCTTAACAGGCCATAACTCAGATAAAAATAAAGCTAATTATAATTATCAAGTTTTTTCTTCTAAATATGATGAAATTATTAATGCCACAGAACTTTGTGAAGAAGAGGAATTAATTAGACTTAGAGGGACACTAGATAAACAACTAGAAACGTTACAAGGTGCCATTGCCAGATTAGCCAATAAACTTCAAAGAAAATTACAAGCCAAGCAAAATAGAACTTGGAATTTTGATCTTGAAGAAGGTATGTTAGACGCATCAAAACTAGCTAGAATTATTACTCAACCTTTATTTCCACTTTCATATAAACAAGAAAAAGATATGAAATTCAAAGATACGATAGTTACTTTGCTAATAGACAACTCTGGCTCTATGAGAGGACGTCCTATAACAATAGCAGCTATTTGTGCAGATATAATGGCAAGAACACTTGAACGATGTGGAGTAAAAGTAGAAATACTTGGTTTTACAACTAAAGCTTGGAAAGGTGGGCAATCTAGAGAGCAATGGATTAATGATGGTAAACCATCATACCCTGGTCGATTAAATGATCTAAGACACATAATTTACAAAGCTGCAGATGTGCCTTGGAGAAGAGCAAAGAACTCGCTTGGTTTGATGCTTAGAGAAGGAATTTTAAAAGAGAATATAGATGGGGAAGCATTGCTATGGGCTCATGAGAGACTTTTAGGAAGACTAGAAGATAGAAAAATTCTTATGGTAATAAGCGACGGAGCTCCTGTTGACGATACAACTTTATCATCAAATAGTGGAAGTTATTTAGAGCAACATTTAAAACAAGTCATTTCTTTTATAGAAGAAAAATCACCCGTTGAATTAGTTGCAATTGGAATAGGACATGATGTTACACGATACTATAATAAGGCTGTTACATTAACAGATGCAGAACAATTAGGAGGAGCTCTTACAGAACAGTTAGCAGATCTTTTTAATGAAGATAATACCTAAATATTTTCAGATATTTTTTTATCCGCTTTTATCATTATTTTTTTGATCGCCTGAGCTTCTGGAGCTAAAACTCTATTACTAGTTTTCATTAAATACATGTCTAAACCACCATTCTTCTCAACAGTTTTTAAAGAACGAACACAGATTTTCATAGTAATGAATTTATCTAAAATTTTGCTATGTAATTTTACATTTTGAAGATTAGGTAAAAATTTTCTTCTAGTTCTATTTTTTGCGTTACTAACATTATTACCGCTCATTACACTTTTACCAGAAATTTCACAAACTCTAGACATTTTTTACCCTCTTCTTAATTAATAACTTGGTATAAATTATGGATATATAAACGTCAAGCAAAATGAAATTAGTCTTTTTATTTAATTAGTATCATTTTGATCGTTTACAAACCATTTTTGGCCATCTTAACTGCTATTTCGACATTACTCGCAATACCTCTTATATCGTCTAAAGATTTCACGTTGTCGCGCTTCATTAAATTTTGAATACCTTTAATAATTTTATTAGCAATCATGGGACCTTCATACGTCATTGAAGAATAAAGTTGAATTAGATCAGCTCCACATAAAATTTTTGCATAAGCAGAATATTCATCTGAAATACCGCCAGCCGCAATTAAATGCAATTGATATTTATTAATTTTAATAATTTGATTCGCTAAAGCTAGTAAATTAGTAGATTTTGTAAATAATGGTTTACCTGATAGCCCTCCAACTTCATTAATATTTTTGGATTTAAGACCAGCAACTCTTTCTATTGTTGTGTTTGATATTATTAAGCCTGTTATTTTTTGATTATTTGCAACTTTAATAATAGTTTTTAAATTAGTTTCATCAATGTCAGGTGCAATTTTTAAAAAAATAGGTAACTCTACATTATTAATTTTAGAATTTAAAATGCCAAATTTTACAGATTCTATAACTTTTTTTAAATTTTTAGTTTCATGAAAATCTCTTAAATTTGGAGTGTTCGGGGATGATATATTTATAGAAATATAATCTGCAAATTGCGACAGTTCTTGTGATAATAATTTGTAATCATTAACTCTATCTGAGCTATCTTTATTGGGACCAATATTAATTCCAACAATAAAATTACTACCAACAGGGAAATTTTTCCTATAAATAACTAATTTTTTTTTTGCTTTAATCATCCCTAAATTATTAAAACCATTCCTATTAATTATAGCTTTATCTTTATCTAATCTAAAAACTCTGGGCTTAGGATTCCCGTATTGTGGTAGAGGGGTGATTGTACCAACTTCAGTAAACCCAAAATTTAAAAAATGTATGCTTTTTATAACTTCTGCATTTTTATCAAAACCTGCAGCTAACCCTAATGGATTAATAAAATTTAGTGATTTTATATTACTTGGTATTTTGACTTGGGCTAACCTTGGATGGGCTCCCATTTTAAAAGCAAATAAACTTATTTTATGAGCCTTTTCAGGGTCTAGCTTACGTACAAAATAAGTGATAAACTTCCAAATCATTATAAACCTATTTTGTTATTAAATTACCCTGTAAAACTTTTTCTAACAACACCTTCGTTGATTGAACTCCATATAGTTTAATAAAACTACCCATTCTAGGACCGTCTGATTGACCTAAAACCGTTTCATAAAGACCTTTAAACCAATCACGGAGATTTTCATATTCTAGATTCTTCCCTATAGAAAATACTATAGATTGAATTTCATCTGATGTGACCGAGTCATCTAATTTTGATAATGCTTCAATTAATTCAACAATACCTTTCTTTTCTGTTGGAGAAGGCTCTCTATATTTTTTTGTAGGAGCAATTTTTTCATTATAATAATTTACAGCTAAAGATATCAATGTATCTAATTCTTTATCTCTTTTAATGTTTGGAGCATAACTTGATATATAACCCCAGACAATATCTGTATCTTCTGCATGGCAAACAGAGGCCAAATTTAATAGTAAAGTAAAAGTAACTGGAAAGTCTATTTGTGGAGGGTTTCCTCTATGTAGATGCCAAACAGGGTTTTCAATTTTTTGATCTATCGTTTGATCATGAAATTTTTTAACATGAGAAAAATACTCATCCGTTGTTTTAGGAATAATATCAAAATATAGCTTTTTGGCTCTCTTCGGGTTAGTATACATAAACAAACTTAGAGACTCAGGCGTACCATACCTCAACCATTCTTCAATAGATAAGCCATTACCTCTCGACTTAGATATTTTTTCTCCATTACTATCTAAAAAAAGCTCGTATGAAAAGCCAGTGGGTGGAATTTTACCAAGAACTTTAAGTATTTTACTAGAAAGTATAACACTTTCAGATAGATCTTTGCCAGCCATTTCATAGTCTACACCCAGGGCATACCATCGCATAGCCCAATCACATTTCCATTGTAACTTACATGATCCTCCAAGAATTGAGACATTCATTGAAACTTCAGTTTCTGGATCTAAATAATTAACTGTATAATCTTCTAGATTAATGGACGTAATATTTACTTGTAAAACTTTTCCTGTTCTAGGACAAACTGGTAAAAAAGGACTATATGTTTCTTGCCTTTCTTTACCCAAAGTAGGCATAATTATGCCTTTAATTTTTTCATAATTTATTAAAATTTGTTTCAGTGCATTATCAAATTTTCCAATTTTATAACAATCAGTAGCAGAGATAAATTGATACTCAAAGCCAAATTGATCTAAAAAATCTATTAATTTAGAATTATTATGAGCGCCAAAGCTATCATATTTATCAAAAGGATCTGGGACTTTAGTTAAAGGGTGATCAATATACTTTTTTAACATATCTTGATTTGGGACGTTTTCAGGTACTTTACGAAAGCCATCCATATCGTCTGAAAAACATATTAATTTAGTTGCTCTTCCAGTTAAAACATGAAAAGCATATTGCACTATATTAGTTCTAGCTACTTCACCAAATGTTCCAATATGAGGTAAGCCTGAAGGACCATAACCTGTTTCAAACAAAACAGGGTCTTCGTTAATCAAACCAGACAAAGAATTTAATTTAACTAATCTATCTCTTAAGTTTCTAGCTTCAACAAATGCCCAAGAATTTGATTTTTCTGCTAATTTTTGTATTTCAACAGTTTCCACAACTTTATCTTTTTAAAAATTTCTATCATTGCTAACTTAGATATTACTAGCTTGCAACAAGTTATCACATATTAAACCATTTAGTTATTGCAATTGTTTCTAATTGACCATTTGAGGATAAACTCTTTTCCAAATCATTTAAATCAGTTGGTGAATAGATACGATTATTATATGGATGTGATGTTAATTCTTCTAACTTCATAATATCCCATTTCCCTTAAGACATCATGGATAGCGCTAGAGTAACATTTTGGAAGACGAACACTTAAATTACTCATCAAGACCTCCTGAGTTTAAATACCTATTAAATTATAGAACTAAAATTATTTTAAGTTAATTATTAGATGTTTTATCTGCTAAAATGAAAATATAAATTCCAAAAAAAACTGTTATCATTGAAATGATATGATAAAGATAAAAAGTTTCATTTAAAATTATTACACCTAAAATAGCTACAAATATTGGAACTAAATTAGTAAATAATCCTGCCTTATTTGATCCAATCAAATCTACGCTTCTCATAAATAGAACTTGAGAAAGTAAAGAAGGTATTACTGCTATGTAAAAAATGATTATCCATCCATTAATATTTGGCCATATAACTTTATCCATATATATTTCTATACTCAACATAGGAATAGAAGTTATAAAAGCTGCCATTGCAAAATAGAACATCATAGTTAAGTAATCAGTAACAGGTCTTTTTTGTAAACCAACACTATAGCTAGCATAGAAAATACAACTTATTAGCATTATAATATCACCAAAATTTGGCACTAAATTGAGTAACAAGCTTAAATTTCCATTAGAAATTAAAATAAAAACGCCCAGCATTGTAAAAAAAAGTCCAACCACTTGTGTTTTTAAAACTCTGATTTTAAAGATAATTAAAGTTCCAATTAAAATAAATGCTGGCATTGTACATTGAATAATTCCTATATTAATTACAGAAGTATAATTTGGAGCTGTATAAAACAATGCGCTAAAGCCAGACAAACCAATTCCTCCCATGAATAAAATCCATAAGGAATGTTTTTTCATTAATGTGAATGAAGATTTTATTTTATTTTTTTTTATGAAGAATAATATTAGAACTACTAAACCCCATCGTAATGTAACTATAACCATGGGGGAAACATCATTAATTGCTAATTTAGCTGCAATTGCATTTCCTGCGTGCCCTAATGTAGCTATTAACAGCAATATTGTAGCGTTATTAAACAAAAATATTAAAATTACAAATTCTTTCTATTTATTAGAAACTAAAATTTAGAAACAACCTTATCTATTTAATAAAAAAAACACCTCTCCACAAACTGTGAAAAGGTGTTTTTAAATCTAAATTTTTAAATATAGCTTACATCATGCCTGGCATTCCGCCCATGCCGCCCATGCCGCCCATGCCGCCCATGTCTGGCATTCCGCCACCGCCTGCAGCTCCCCCAGCTGGCTCAGGTCTATCTGCAACCATTGCTTCAGTTGTAATTAATAGGCCTGCAACAGAAGCTGCATTCTGAAGAGCAGATCTTACAACTTTAGTAGGATCGATAACACCTGCTTTAACTAGATCAGTAAATTCTCCAGTTTGAGCATTAAATCCATAGTTAGCATCTGTTGACTCTAAAAGTTTTCCAACAATTACTGCACCGTCTTGTCCGGCATTATCCGCTATTTGTTTTGCAGGTGCTTTTAATGCTCTTCTAACAATGTCAATACCCACTTTTTGATCAGGATTTTCAAATTTAACTTTGTCTAAGCAAGGGATAGCTTTAACGAAAACTACACCACCTCCAGGAACAATACCTTCTTCAACAGCTGCTCTTGTAGCATGCATAGCATCATCAACACGATCCTTACGCTCTTTAACTTCTATTTCAGTAGCACCACCAACTTTAATAACCGCTACTCCGCCTGCTAATTTAGCAAGACGCTCTTGAAGTTTTTCTTTGTCGTAATCAGATGTTGTTTCTTCTATCTGTGCTCTAATTTGATTACATCTAGCAGCAATATCATCTTTTGTACCTGCACCATCAATGATAGTAGTTTCTTCTTTTGTAACTTCTACGCGCTTAGCAGTTCCTAGCATCTCAAGAGTTACATTATCTAACTTAATTCCTAAGTCTTCTGAAATTAAATCACCTTTACACAAAATTGCTATATCTTCTAACATAGCTTTTCTTCTATCGCCAAAACCAGGAGCTTTAACTGCTGCAATCTTTAAACCGCCTCTTAATTTATTGACCACAAGTGTTGCTAAGGCTTCACCTTCAACATCTTCTGCTATAATCAAAAGAGGTTTACCTGATTGAACAACTTTTTCAAGAACTGGAAGCATTTCTTGAAGATTTGCTAATTTTTTCTCAAATAATAAAATATAAGGATCCTCCATTACTACTTTCATCTTATCAGCGTCAGTAATAAAGTATGGAGACAAGTATCCTCTATCAAATTGCATACCTTCAACAACGTCTAACTCAGTTGCAAGTGTTTTAGCTTCTTCAACAGTGATAACACCTTCATTACCAACTTTATCCATGGCTTTTGCAATCATGTTACCAATGTCGCTTTCTCCATTAGCTGATAATGTGCCTACTTGAGCCACTTCTGCATTTGTAGATATTTTACTCGTACGTGTTTCTAAGTCAGCTACAACGGCTTCAATCGCTAAATCAATGCCTCTTTTTAAATCCATAGGATTTAAACCTGCTGCAACAGCTTTTGAACCTTCTTTAACTATAGCTTGAGCTAAAACAGTAGCGGTCGTAGTACCATCACCAGCTACATCATTAGCTTTAGATGCTACTTCTCTAACCATTTGAGCACCCATATTTTGAAACTTATCTTTAAGTTCAATTTCTTTAGCAACTGTAACACCGTCTTTTGTTATTCTTGGAGCACCAAATGATTTATCAATAACAACATTACGACCCTTAGGTCCTAAAGTAACTTTTACAGCTTCAGCTAGAATATCAACTCCTTCTAACATTCTTGCTCGTGCATCTGCACCAAATTTGACTTCTTTAGCAGCCATTTTTTCGTCCTTTCAAATTATAAAACAATTATTCATTTAATGGATTAAATTAATCCATTATTCCCATAATATCGCTTTCTTTCATGATCAATAGATCTTTTCCATCAAGCTTAACCTCTGTCCCGGACCATTTCCCAAACAGAACTACATCACCTTCTTTTACATCTAAAGGTTGAATTTTCCCTGTTTCGTCACGTGCTCCTGAACCTGCTGCAACTATTTTTCCTTGCATTGGTTTTTCTTGCGCTGAATCTGGAATAATTATTCCACTTGCAGTTTTTTCCTCTGCTTCGAGACGTTCTACAACAACTCGATCGTGAAGTGGCCTAAACTTCATGCCTTATCTCCCTAATTAAATAAAAGTTAATTTTACAATAAAAAATTATTGCTAATGAGCTATAAATAGTAAACAAAACATCATCTTTCAAGATTAAATAAAAAAAATATTATAAAGATTGTTTTTTTTAAATTAAACATCATTTAATCATCATGAATATAATATCAAATAAACTTAAAAATAACAGTAAATCAATAATGACAAGATCATCAAAATACATTTCTGACTGGCTTATAATTACAATCATTATGGTAGTGCTCATGATTGTAATAGGTGGAATTACTAGATTGACTGATTCTGGCCTGTCAATGGTAGAATGGAGACCATTTTATGGTTTTCTTCCACCAATGAATGATCTTGAATGGGCAAGAATTTTTAATTTATATATGAATTCACCAGAGTATATTATTAAAAATAATGGTATGGATTTATCAGAATTTAAAAATATTTTTTTCTGGGAATACTTTCACAGATTATGGGGAAGATTAATAGGAATTATATTTATTATTCCTCTAATCTTTTTTTTCATTTTAAAAATATTTCCTAAGTTTTTATTTCAAAGAATTTTAGTCATCTTATTTCTTGGAGGTCTTCAAGGTATAATAGGCTGGTGGATGGTCAAGTCTGGATTAGTTAATGATCCAAGTGTTTCTCAATATCGTTTAGCCACTCATTTATCCAATGCCTTTTTAATACTTTTTCTTTTAACGTGGACATTTCTTGATTTGCAAGAAGGATCAGCTAAAATTAAACTAGATTTTGACTTTTTTATCTTAATAATTTTATCCACAACAATTATTGCAGGAGCTTTTGTTGCTGGCATGGATGCAGGGTTAATGTATAATGAATATCCACTTATGGGAGAAGGGCTTGTTCCAGAAAATTATGGTGAATATAACTTTCTAGATCCATTTGAAAATCCTGCTTCAGCTCAATTTCACCATAGACATCTTGGCCTGTTAACTACGCTCACTATTTTATTTTTTGGTTTCAAGAATTTCACTGCTATCAATGACACAAGAATGAGAAAAATCATTTTATTAATGGGAATTACTGTCTGTGTTCAGTTTCTATTAGGTATAGTCACTTTAATAAACATGGTTCCAATTCACCTCGGCGCACTTCATCAAACATGCGCAGTTATTTTATTCTTAATTGTTACAATAGGTATACACAGAAAATACTTATTAAAAAGCAGCTAATTCAGTTTAATTTTTTTATCTAATTTTAAACCAAGTTCTTTAAGTTGAAGCTCATTTATATCACTTGGAGCATTCATCATTAGGTCCTCAGCCTTACCTGTCATTGGAAATAATATTACTTCGCGTATGTTCGGCTCATCAGCTAATAACATTACGATTCTATCAATGCCCGGCGCAATCCCTCCATGAGGAGGAGCTCCAAATTTAAATGCATTAATCAAACCAGGAAATTTGTTATCTACTACTTCAGGTTTATGGCCCGCAATTTCAAAGGCTTTATACATAATTTCTGGAACATGATTTCTTATAGCTCCTGATGATAATTCAATACCATTACACACTAGATCATATTGGTAAGCTAAAATATCAAGAGGGTTCTTGCTTTCTAAAGCATCCATACCACCTTGAGGCATAGAAAAAGGATTATGAGAAAATTCAATTTGACCTGTATTATTATCTTTTTCATACATAGGATAATCTACTATCCAGCAAAATTTAAAAACATTATCTTCAATCATTTTTTTATCAGTTGCAATTTTGACTCTGGCTTTACCAGCTAAATTTGATGATTCTGCTTCTGTGGAACATGAAAAGAATAAAGCATCGCCATTGTTTAAATCAAACAATTCTCTCATACTCATAGCGTCTTGTATGCCTAAGGCATTAGCAATTGGTCCTTTTGCGGTATCATCATTATAAATTATATAACCCATACCTGGAGCACCTTCACCTTGAGCCCAACTATTCATCCTGTCTGCAATAGATCTTGATCCGCATCCTGGTCCAGGAACAGCTCTAACTACTGAGCCATTTTCTATAGACTTAGCAAATATACTAAAACCTGAACCTTTAAATATTTCAGTAACATCTTTGATTTCTAGTGCAAATCTTATATCAGGCTTGTCGTTTCCATACTTTAACATTGAATCTTTATATGTAATTTTAGGGAATATTTCATCCATTTTTTTTGAAGAAAATGTTTTAAAAACTTCTCTAATAACTGGTTCAACTGCTTCAAAAACATCTTCTTGTTCAACATATGACATTTCTAAGTCTAATTGATAGAATTCACCTGGAGATCTATCGGCTCTACTATCTTCATCTCTAAAACAAGGAGCAATTTGAAAGTATTTGTCGAAACCAGAAACCATTATAAGTTGCTTAAACTGTTGAGGAGCTTGAGGTAACGCATAAAACTTACCTTTATTTAACCTTGATGGAACCAAAAAGTCTCTTGCTCCTTCAGGACTAGACGCTGTTAAAATTGGTGTCTGAAACTCAATAAAGCCTAAATCTAACATTTTATTTCTAATGGTTTGTATGACATTTGATCTTAAAACTATATTTGAATGTGGTCTATTTCTTCTTAAGTCAAGGTATCTGAATTTCAGTCTAGTTTCCTCGCCATAATCTTCATCTGAATTAACTTGCAATGGCAATATTCCTGCTTCTGATAAAACTTCTAAGCCAGATAAATTTACTTCTATATCACCTGTCGGTATATTTTTATTAATTGTTTCAGCTGATCTTTCAACTACGGTGCCGGTAACCGTTATTACACTTTCAAGAGAAAGGTTTTCTACAATTGGAAAGTATTTATTTGAAGAATCTAGTACTATTTGAGTTAAACCGTAATGATCTCTTAGATCTATAAATATCAATTGTCCATGATCACGTTTTCTATGAATCCATCCTGATAACCTTACAACTTCTTTTACATTGTCATTTCTAAGTTGATCACATTTATGAGTTCTATATTTATGCATTTTTAAATATTCCTATAAATTTTTAACGTAATATTTTTTTTAAAAGTGTTCTATTTTTAGTTTCTTCCATAATTTGTATTGCTTTTTTATTATCAATTTGAGACCAAATAGTGATTTCTTGACTGGTTCTTAAGCATCCAACGCATAAATCACTCTCTAAATCTAATTCACATACACCAATACAAGGACTAATTTTCTTAAAAGAATTATTATCTTTCACAATAGATCTCTAATTACTTTTAGTTTCTTGAATGGCTTGAGCTAGCATATCCAAAAGTACAGAAATTCCTGCTTCACCACTAGTGGCACTTATTAAATTTTTATCTCTAACTGTAGGTTCATCAATAATT
>Ga0209403_10001511_pt1 | contig 30082 bp, 26 predicted proteins | sample ArcticOcean_MG_C_8_FD_187440 | JGI IMG/M metagenome (GOLD analysis project Ga0209403, IMG submission 187440) | Marine microbial communities from western Arctic Ocean - ArcticOcean_MG_CB11_86 (SPAdes) (version 2) | ecosystem: Environmental > Aquatic > Marine > Oceanic | place: Arctic Ocean...
GCAGCATGTTTGTCGTAGAAGCAGAGTCGCTGGCGGATGCCGAGGCCTTTATGGCCAAAGATCCCTACGTGGCCGCCGGGGTGTTCGAAAGCATCACCATTCGCAGGTGGCGGGTGGCTGCGGGCACCGGTTTGGAAGCCAAGGCCTTGTGAACAGGCCATCCACCCGACCCCTATGATCACCTTGCCCAACAAAAATGTTCCCTATGCTGGGACCTTTTTGGGTCGTCTGGAAGACATACCAAATCCTGGGGGTCAGGAGTTCATATTTGGTGATCCACCCACGCCGTTCGAAATGTTCGTGGTGCGAAAAGGCCCGAATGCCTGGGGATACTTCAATTCCTGCCCCCACGCCGGATCGCCGTTGAATTGGACCCCTGGAAACTTCTTGGATTCGTCCAAAACGTTGATCCAGTGCGCCACCCATGGGGCACAATTCAAAATGGAGGATGGTGCCTGTGTCAGTGGCCCGTGCCCCGGATCGCGGCTGACCGCGGTTCCAGTTGTTGTTAAGGACGGGAATATACTGATCGCCGGGCCGGGCGAATCATAGGATACTGAAGCCCAATTCCCGTCGGCGAAGTCCGTTGGGTTTGTTTTTTGCGAAGGGGTCGCTATGTCCGATGATCAAATTTTTCCAGTTCCCGATGAATGGGCCGAAAAAGCTTGGGCAAATTCCGGCAAATATCAGGAAATGTACGATCGTTCGGTTTCAGACGTTGGGGGATTTTGGTCCGAGGAAGGCAAGCGCCTGGATTGGGTCACCCCGTACACAAAGGTCAAGAACACCGATTTCAATCGCCCAGTTTCCATAAAATGGTTCGAAGACGGCACGCTGAATGCCGCGGCCAATTGCCTGGACCGCCATTTGGACTCCCGGGGCGATCAGGCGGCCATTATTTGGGAAGGCGACGATCCCAATGACTCCCGCACGCTCACCTACAAAGAACTCCACGAAGAAGTTTCCCGACTGGCCAATGGCCTGAAAAGTATCGAGTGCGCCAAGGGCGATGTGGTGACCATCTACATGCCGATGATCCCCGAAGCCGCCGTGGCGATGCTGGCCTGCGCCCGGATCGGCGCGCCGCATTCCGTTGTGTTCGGCGGGTTTTCGGCGGATTCTTTGGCCAGCCGCATTCAGGATTGCCAATCCACTTATGTGATTACCGCCGACGAAGGCGTTCGCGGGGGCAAAACAATTCCACTGAAAGTCGCCACTGACAAAGCGGTGGAAAATTGCCCAACGGTCAAACATGTGGTGACGGTTCGGCGCACTGGCGGCGATGTTTCGTGGTCCGAAGGTCGCGACGTTTGGTACCACGATCTGTTGGAACAAGCGTCTGCGGACTGCCCACCAGAGGTCATGGGGGCCGAAGATCCCCTGTTCATTCTTTACACGTCGGGCAGTACGGGAAAGCCAAAGGGCGTGTTGCACACCACCGGCGGGTACATGGTCTATGCCGCCATGACCCATCAATATGTGTTCGATTATCACGATGGCGACGTGTATTGGTGCAGCGCCGATGTGGGTTGGGTCACCGGCCACAGCTATATCGTTTACGGACCCTTGGCCAACGGCGCGACGACGCTGATGTTCGAGGGCATTCCCACCTATCCTACCGCGGCGCGGTTTTGGCAGGTTTGCGACAAGCACCAGGTCAACATTTTCTACACCGCACCAACGGCAATCCGAGCACTGATGCGGGAAGGCGAAGAGCCCGTGACCCGCACGTCGCGTAAAAGCGTACGACTGTTAGGTTCAGTGGGGGAGCCTATCAACCCGGAAGCTTGGCTGTGGTATCACCGGGTGGTTGGCGATAGCCGCTGCCCCATTGTCGATACCTGGTGGCAAACCGAAACCGGTGGCATTCTGATCACACCGTTGGCCGGCGCTATCGACCTGAAACCCGGGTCGGCGACAAAACCCTTTTTTGGCATTCGCCCGGAAATCGTGAACCAGGCCGGTGAAGTCCAGGAAGGTGAAGCCAGTGGTCTGCTGTGCTTGGCCGACTCCTGGCCCGGCCAAATGCGCACATTGTTTGGGGATCACGAACGTTTCGAACAAACGTACTTTTCTAAATACGCCGGAAAGTACTTCACCGGCGACGGCGCGCGCCGGGACGAAGACGGGTATTACTGGATTACCGGCCGGGTCGACGACGTCATTAATGTTTCGGGCCATCGCATGGGAACGGCCGAAGTCGAAAGCGCCTTGGTGGCCCATACCAAGGTGGCGGAGGCCGCCGTGGTAGGCTATCCCCACAAAATCAAAGGCCAAGGCATTTACGCCTATGTCACCCTGAACACCGGGGTGACAGCTGATGACGATCTGCGAACCGAACTGGGTAATTGGGTCCGCAAGGAAATCGGCCCCATCGCCAAGCCCGATTTGATTCAGTGGGCCTCCGGATTACCCAAAACCCGATCGGGGAAGATCATGCGGCGGATTTTACGCAAAATTGCCGCCGACGATTTTGGCAATCTTGGTGATATCTCGACCTTGGCCGACCCCGCCGTTATCGAGGACCTGATCGAAAACAGAGTCAATCCGGCCGACTAGGTTGGCAGTTCTCGTTCAGTAGGTGGGTCGGCTTCCTTGAAAAAAGACTGATCGTTCCACTTTATTAGAGCACTGGCGAATCGATTGTAAATGGTTGTGAACGGGCGTTCGTGCTAAACGTGATGAGCTAAAGATTACAAGTACGAACGTTCTGGCTATTATAGGAGTGGCAAGACAGACGATGGGCAAGGGTGCCAAGAAACGCGAAGTAATTTTAGAACGAGCGGTCAGTATTGTCAGCCAGTCCGGTTTGGCAGGTCTGACCATCGGCGGGCTGGCGAAAGAGCTCAAGCTTTCTAAATCCGGATTGATCGCCCATTTCGGTACGAAGGAAGCCCTGGACCTGGCCGTGCTTCAAGCCGGCGCGGCATTGTTTTCAGAACATATTTTGGTTCCAGCAAGCCGGTCGAAACCGGGAGAGCCCCGGGTGCGGGCTTTATTCGACGGGTGGCTGCGCTACGCCAACCTGAAACAGCTGCCTGGGGGCGATCTCTTCTTTGCGACCACTGCAGAACTGGACGACCGTCCGGGTGTTTGTCGGTACTACTTAGCGCGGGTGCAAAAAGACTGGTTGCAGTCCATCGAAAACGCCACTCGAGAGGCCATGGGCGAAGGCCATTTCCGCGAAACACTAGATCCAGGGCAAATTGCGTTTAATGTGGTATCCATTCTTCATGGGTATCATGTGTATTCGCGCCTGCTGAACGACCCCCTGGCGACCCGGCGATCCCAAACCGCATTCGAATCCCTGATTGCCCGAGCCCGCGATCCTGGGTACACCCCACCCATGTTGGGCGCATCTGCCCGTTTCATTCCGATTGCCCGAGCCCGCGATCCTGGGTACACCCCACCGGAAGAAAATTAGCTCCATATTCCAATAGGTTAGGCAGAAATTGGCTTCAGGCTCCGTCTGCGAGTGTCTCGCACAAAGACCCCCGGCTGCCACCGTCGTACGGTCGTGCTAAACCCGCGCTGATCAGGGCAGCCCCTAAATCCGGACCGTCAGCAAGGGTGACCCGGGCGGTGATGCGCCCGGCATATTTACCGTATCCGATGTCCCACCTCTGAACCCGCCCGCCCAGCGCTTGGCTGACCACTCGGCCTCTTGCTAAAAGTACTAACGATCGTTCTTTTCATAATCATCGCGCAATTCCGGCGCACCGATGTCCAAAATACGAACTCGAATTTCAACATCCTAACCCAGCCATATGCGTGCCCGAACGCCGATGGTGTCGCCGTCGACCGCCTCTGTCACCACAGCAGGGATCGGCCCGGACAAGATCTCTGCCGCCCAAACCACCCCAGCAGTGGCGACAACCCCCAGCGATGCCATTCCCGCACTTAGCCATCGACTTCGTCTGGTTTGAGCCCTAAATTTGGTGGAAATTTCCTGCATTTCTCGCGATTTCCGGTCGGAGCGCAGCATCCCAACATTGCATAAGTGATAAAAATTTAACGACTATACGATGTGCAAATCAAGAATATTTACGCAAATGATGTCACGTTGACCGGTGCGCGGGCGGCGGCTTTGGCGATGCTGGGATCCGTTACCGCTGGCAATTCATTGGACACCGTATTTGAAGGAGCAGGAGAAAAGCACTTCACTGGGATGGATCCTCGGGACCGCGCCTTCGCCCGGTTGATGGTTCTGACCACCTTGCGGCGGCGCGGGCAAATCAACGACGCCATCGCCAAATGCCTGAACCATCCCCTGGCCCCGAAATATCGCAAGGAACGCGAAATTCTGCGTCTGGGGGCGGGGCAGCTTCTGTTTCTGGGGACCAAGGCCCACGGGGCTGTGGACCAGACCGTTGCCTTAGCCGGACGCAGTCCCTTGCGCGGGATGATCAACGCTGTTTTACGCCGCCTAACCCGGGAGGGCGCAGCGATCGTTGAAGCACAAGACGCCCCCCAACTTTGTACACCCGATTGGCTGTGGGCCCAATGGACCAGGGCTTACGGAGAATCGAACGCCCGTGCGATTGGCCTGGCTCATCTGGACCATCCGCCACTGGATTTGACTGTGAAATCCGATGCGGATGGCTGGGCGGAACGCCTTGGTGGGACCGTCACCCCCATGGGGTCGGTGCGGGTGATGGATGCCGGTCCGGTACCCAAATTGGCTGGTTTTGATGACGGCGATTGGTGGGTCCAAGACACCGGGTCATCGATCCCCGCCCGTCTGCTGTTGGGGGCCCTGAAAAGCCCCAGCAACACCCGGATCGCGGACCTTTGTGCGGCACCGGGGGGCAAAACCGCACAACTGTGCTTTTCCGGCGCGGCGGTCACATCAATCGACCGGTCGGTCACCCGGCTGAAACGTTTGCGAAAAAATTTGGCCCGGCTGAAACTGTCGGCGGAAATCATGGCCAAAGACGCCACCGTTTGGAGCCCGCTGGAGCCGTTCGATGGGGTGTTGCTGGACGCCCCGTGCACCGCCACTGGCACGATCCGACGGCGGCCAGACATTCCCTGGGCCAAAGACCACGCCAGCGCCGAAAAAATGTCGGGGGTTCAGACCCGACTGTTGCAGGCCGCTGCGGCCATGGTCAAGCCGGGCGGCGTGCTGGTGTTTAGCACTTGCTCCCTGGACCCGCGGGAAGGGATCGACCAGATCGAAAGCTTTCTGGCCGCCCACCCAGACTTTTCCCGTGAAGCGATACGCCCAGTCGAGGTCGGGGACTTAAGCGAATTGGTGACCGAACGGGGCGATTTGCGGACGTTGCCATGTCATCTGGCGGACCAGGGCGGTATGGACGGATTTTTCTCCGCCCGCTTGCGTCGCAGGGCCTAAATCCACGCTCGCCTTGCCGGTCCAACACATTGCTGGTACAGACTGCGCCCCATGCAGCAAAATATTCGCATCGCCCCATCCATTTTGTCCGCCGACTTTGCCGAGCTGGGCGAAGAGGTCCGGCGCATTGACGCCGCGGGTGCCGATTACATCCACGTGGACGTCATGGACGGCCATTTTGTTCCCAACGTAACCATCGGACCGGCGGTGACCAAGGCCTTGCGCCCTCATTCCAAAAAGGTGTTCGACGTTCATCTGATGATTTCGCCGATCGACCTGTTCCTGGAAGATTTCGCCAACGCCGGGGCCGACATCATCACCGTGCACCCGGAAGCCGGGGCCCATTTGCACCGCACCATTCAAGAGATCAAGCGCCTGGGTAAAAAAGCCGGCACCGCCCTGAACCCGTCGACCCCCATATCGGCCATTGAACATGTGTTGGGGGATTTGGATTTGGTGTTGGTCATGAGCGTCAATCCGGGGTTTGGCGGCCAGGCATTTATCACCAGCCAATTGGAAAAGCTGAAAGCCTTGCGGGCGATGATCGACACCTTGGACAAACCCATCGATCTGGAAGTGGACGGGGGCATCAATTTTGAAACCGCACCCCTGGCCATCGACGCCGGAGCCGATGTGTTGGTGGCTGGCACCGCGACTTTTACCGGCGGGCCCAACGCCTATGCCGGCAACATTGAGCGGCTGCGCGGCGCCGCTTGACCGGACCCCCTGCTGACCGCACTCAAGACCCCACCGACGACCCCGGCCCGGCCGCGCCCATAGCCGAGCCAAAAGCATCTGGCCGGACCGCCGGTCTTACCGCCGGACCGCCGCCGCTTCGGCCGCCAGAGCCGCGACCCACCGCGCCTGGCAAACCCAGGCCTTTTCGCCAAGTGCGCGACGGGCTGATGCGCAATTTGTTTGCCACGTCTTTGTACCGATTGAGCCTGCCGCGATCCGGACCCACCGATCTGGCCGCCCAGCCCGCCGACCCATGGCCCGGGGACCCAGACGTTGCCAACGATATGTTCCAAGGGCGTTATCGGTTTGCCGGGGTGGAGCTAAGCCTTTCCAACCAGGCCCCATGGAGCCAACCGGCACCATCAGCGGATTGGCAGCGCCAGGCGTCGTCTTTTGGCTGGTTGCGACATTTTGGCGCGGGGGGCGGTGCCGCCGCCCGTCAGGGTGCTCGGGAATTGGTGCGTTCGTGGATTTTGGCCAACGAAGAATTCGATGCCTTGACCTGGGCGCCGGAGGTCATGGGGAGCAGGCTGATGGCTTGGACCAGCCATGCCGGGTTTTTGTTGGAAGACGCCGACCCTCCATTCCGCCAGCAATTTCTGGCGGCGCTGGACCGCCAGGCCCGGCATCTGGGCCGGGCTTGGTCCATGGCACAACAAGGAGCCGATCGGTTGGCCGCCCTGGGTGGCTTGATGTTGGCTTCGGTGGCCCTGGATTCATCCGGTAAGCGCGCCAATGCTCTAAGCCATCATGTGAACGCCGAGGTCTCTGCCCAGGTCATGGCAGACGGCGGTCATGCGTCCCGCAATCCCTCAGCGCTGTTAGAGGCAGTGCGGGAACTAATATGGTTGAACACGGGATTGGAGGCTGCGGGATTTCCAGTGCCCAGCGGCGTGCCAGAGGCCATCGCCCGGATGGCGCCGATGCTGGCATTTTTTCGCCACGGCGACGGCGGCCTGGCTCTGTTCAACGGATCAGCCGAAGACGACGGCCCGCGCATCGATCAAACCTTGGATATGTGTTTTGGCCCAGGGGCTAAATCCAAACGGCCGTTAGCCGTGGCCACCCACAGCGGCTTCGAGCGCATGATGGCGGGCAAATCCATCGCCCTGGTGGAAACCGGCAAACCGCCCATCGCGCCGTTCGACGGGATCGCCCACGCCGGGACTTTGTCGTTTGAATTTTTCGCCGCCAAGCACCGGATCATCGTCAACTGCGGCCACCGGTCTGGCGCCAATTGGTTGCAAGCATCCCGGGCCACCGCCGCCCATTCCACCGTCACCGTCGGCAACGCCAATTCATCTCAGGTTTCCGGCGACGGCCTGAGACCCGGGCCCATGGTGGTGAGCGTTCACCGCAAAGAAGACGACGGCAATTTGTGGTTGGATATGGAACACGATGGCTATGTGGCGCGATCCGGTTTGTACCACCGCAGGCGTCTGTATCTTTCCGCCGACGGTGGCCAGTTGCGGGGCGAAGACGTGATCGAGGGGGCCAGAACAGAAGGCCGGGTTGGGTTACCCATCACCGCGCGGTTTCATTTGCATCCCGATGTCCATGCCTCCCATACCGCTGATGGAGCTTTGCTGAAGCTAGCCAACGGCCAGGGTTGGCAATTCCGCGCGGCAGGGGGCGTCATCGCCCTGGAAGAAAGTGTTTATCTGGGAGCCCCAGGCGAAGTGCGCCGGACCGAACAGATTACGATTTCCGCCGAATTGGAACCCGGTGGCACCAGCCTGAAATGGGCCCTGGCGCGGATCTAGACGTCAGAACAAATGGAACGTACCGCCCATAACGGAAATGGGCCAGCGGCCCGCTTCGAACAGGGAGAATTTGTGGACAAAGGCGTGGTTGGAGCCAACGCTGGCGGCATCTTCCACCCCAAAGTCTTCATCGAGGAAATCTTCGTTGCCACTTCCTTCGCTACCAATGCCTTCTTCATCAACGGCTTCGGTGGTCAAATCCACCAGACCCCGCAGATGACAGGCTTGAACCGCGCCCCCAGCCGCTGCACGGATCAATTCGGGGTCTGACATCCCGATCAAGGCGATGGCTTCTTCGGCGGCCTGGGTGGCAGATTGGGACGCCCGTTCGGTCAACCGGGTCAGGGCCAAGTTGAATTCGCTTTCGTCGACGATTTCCAGGGCTTGGGCCGTCAGCCCGGCCCGCAGCATTTCTTCGGCTTCCCACCAGGGAGTGTTGAACCCCGGGTTTTCCCCGGCTTCGGCGGCCGCTTCCCAATCGGGAACCAAACCGATAGCGACATCCACCGCCCCCATGGCGATCAAATAGGCTTCAGCCGCTTGGATGTCGGTGCCGTCCAACGGGCGGCCGACGTTGGCGAACCAATGGACATGGTCCAGCCCGGCGCCAAATCGTTCCACCGCCAGCAACCGTTCCAGGCCATCAAGGGCCGCATCTTCATCGTCACGGTGAGGGGTCAGGGTCGTCCTCCACCTCTTCCCCGGCCACCGGATCCTTGAACACGAACAATTCCGGTTCTAAATCCGGGTCGATGCGCATGCCGGTCAAAACCACCACGGTCACCAACCCTTGGGGGTCGGTGACTTCCCAATAGCGCAGCTCTAACGGATCATCCCGGAACACCAGGGTAATCGAGCCATCATCGGGGCGGTCGGGATCGACCAACGTCAGGCGTAAAATTCCCGGTTCGGTTTCCACTGCTTGGCCGTGGCCGGAATTGATGAAATCCACTGTGCGCGCCACCAACGGCCCCAACGGCGTGGCAGCCACCGGCCAGGCGTTCACTTGGCCCAGTTCGTAGTCGTACAAAACCAGGCGAAAGCCATCGGCAACAATCAGCAACGGTACCGGCGGCGCGTATTCGAACCGCAATCTGCCGGGGCGGCGCAGATAGAAATCGCCCTCGGCCACCTGACCATCCGGGGCAATTTGCGAAAATTGCGCGCTGAGTGTGGTGATAGCGTTGAAATAGGCTTCCACCCGGGCGATGTTGGCCAAATCTTGTTCGGACAATTCGGCCTGGGCGGGCAACGCGGCGAACCCAAGAGCCAGCACCAACGCCAGCCCCAGTCGTTGTACGAAGGGCACTGGCTTTAATTGCCCATCAGGATTTCACGCTTGCCGGTGCGATTGGGTGGGCCCAATACGCCCTCGGCCTCCATGCGCTCAATCAGTCGGGCGGCGCGGTTATAACCGATTTGCAATTGCCGTTGGACAAAGCTAGTGGACGCCCGTTGGTCGCGCAACACCAAGGCCACAGCATCCCGGTACAGGGCATCGCCATCGTCGTCGCCGCCACTGGAACCAACTGCGTCGGTTTCGGGTTCCGGATCTTTGGTGACTTCGTCCAAATAATCGGGCTGGCCTTGACGCTTCAAGGCCTTGACCACCCGCTCGACTTCTTCGTCCGACACAAACGGTCCGTGCACCCGTTGGATGCGGCCACCGGATTCCATGAACAACATGTCCCCCTGGCCCAACAGCTGTTCGGCCCCTTGTTCACCCAAAATTGTACGGCTGTCGATTTTCGAGGTGACCTGGAACGACACCCGGGTGGGGAAATTGGCTTTGATGGTGCCGGTGATGACATCCACAGACGGCCGCTGGGTAGCCATAATCAGATGAATCCCTGCGGCCCGGGCCATTTGCGACAGGCGCTGAATTGCCGCTTCCACCTCTTTGCCAGCCACCATCATCAGGTCGGCCATTTCGTCCACCACCACCACGATGAACGGCAGGGGCTTCAATTCCAGATCTTGTTCTTCATACATCGGCTCGCCCGATTCCGGGTCATAGCCCGTTTGCACGGTGCGTGTTGGCTTGCCACCGCCAGCCATGGCTTCGGAAACCCGCTGGTTATAGCCCGCCACATTGCGGACCCCCAGCAACGACATCGCGCGATAGCGATTTTGCATTTCCCGCACCACCCATTTCAGGGCCACTACGGCTTTGCCCGGCTCGGTGACCACGGGGGCCAGCAAATGGGGGATATCATCGTACACCGACAGTTCCAGCATTTTGGGATCAATCATGATCAACCGGCATTGCTGAGGCGTAAGGCGGTACAGCAAGGATAAGATCATGGTGTTCACGGCAACCGATTTGCCCGATCCGGTAGTGCCGGCAATCAGCAAATGCGGCATGCGCGCCAAGTCGGCGACCACAGGCTCACCAGCAATGTTTTTCCCCATTGCCAGGGACAGACTGCCCGACGTGCTCTCGTATTCCGGGGTCGACAACAGCTCGCGCAGCAGCACCATTTCGCGGTTGGAATTCGGCAATTCGATGCCGATCAGATTTTGTCCGGGGATCACCGCGACCCTGACGGAAATTGCGCTCATGGACCGGGCGATGTCGTCGGCCAAGCCAATGACCCGGGAGGTTTTTGTGCCCGGAGCCGGGTCCAATTCATACCGTGTCACCACCGGCCCGGGATTAACCCGGGTGATTTCCCCGTGGACGCCGAATTCCCCCAGCACCGTTTCCAGCAGCCGGGCGTTTTGTTCCAGCGAAACGTCGTTCAGGAATTCGGCCCGGCGGGTGGTGCGGCCAACGGATTGAAGCAACGACAACGGCGGCAGCTGGATTTTGCTGGAGGCATCCAAATCCAAAGCCGGTTGAGAGTCGGATTTCGCCCGTTTGGACTTACGCAACAACGGCGCCCGAAGGGCAATGCGTGACGGCGCGGTGCGTTCCGCCGGTGCCGCCGGTTTTAGCCGTGGAACAGGGTCTTGGAACACCGGCGGCGGCGCGGCGACAGACATCGGGGCAAACCTTGGCTCGGCCCGGGCCGGAGTTTTCGTCACCGGGGCCCGAACGGGTTGATCGGATTCCTGGCCCCGGACCATCGACCGTGTCTCAAGTGCGGTGGCTCTCAAACCACGGCCGCCCAGGCGCGCAAGACCCCGGACTCCGCGGCCAGCGCCCGATGCCATGGCCCACCATTCCCGCCGAGCCAACCCAAGGCTGAACAACAGGAATGCCAAGCCGATCGCCCCCAGGCCATAGCCCCAAATCATGGGCGGCACAGCCGGCACAGCCTTTAAACCCATTGCAGCCGTGGATGTGAACAATAAATCCCCCAACCAGCCGCCAAGACCGGCTTCGATGGGCCAACCGCCAGGGGCGGTCAACGACGACGCAAACCCGGCGGCGAACAACAAGGTCGGCGGCACCAGGGTCAGGTTCAGCCACACCCGGGGCAGCCCTTGGTGGGAGAACAGCCGCCATGCCCAGGCAGCGAACAGCACCGGCACCAAGGCCCCGACAACGCCTAAGGTTTGGATCACGATATCGGCCACATAGGCACCGGGCAGACCGGCGATATTTTCCACCGCCCGGGCGGTGGCGTTGCTCCAACTGGGATCGCCAGGGGAATAGCTGGCCAGGGAAACCGCCAGCAGGCCGCCCGTGGTTGCCAAAACCGCGCCAGTGATTTCCAGCGCCCGTTTGCGGAAAAATTCCGCCGCACCAGCGGGCAGCAGGGTTGAAGAATCGCGTCTGGTGTCCTGGGTCATCCGTTATGAAAGCGTGCTGTTGATGCGTTGCAGAGCGTCGGCGGTTGAGTCCATGTCAGTGACCATGGCCAATCGCACATAATCATTGCCCGGGTGGTTGTCACCATTGCCAAGGTAGCCTCCGGGCATGACCTTCAAAGAACTGTTGCGCCACAATTCCGTGGCTGCCACCTCGCTGTCCCCCGTGCGCAGCCACAAAAACATCGCGGCCTGGGGCCGATAGAATTCGAATTTTCCTGCAAGTTCACGTTCCGCCAAATCGAATTTGTTGCGATAAGACTGGCGGGCATCTTCCACGTGATCATCGTCGGCCCACAGGGCCGCTGACGCCGCCTGCACCGGCAAGGAAACCGATGCCGCAGCATAGGCACGCAGTTGGACAAACGCGTCGATCACCCGTTCGTCCCCCGCCACAAACCCCGACCGCAAGCCGGGGACGCTGGATCGTTTGGACAAAGAGTGAAACACCACAAGGTTTTCTAATCCCAGGCCATCTTTGGCGCAAATCTCCAACGCCCCAACCGGCGGCGTGTTGTCATAGATATCAGCGTAGCATTCATCCACCGCCAGCAAGAAATCGTGTTTGCGAGCCAACCGGATCAGGCCTTCCAAATAGTCTGCCCCCGCCATGGTCCCCTGGGGGTTGGCCGGGGAACACAAATAGCAAAGCGCCGTGCGCTCCAACGTTTCTTCTCCAACGCCTGCGTAGTCCGGCAAATGTCCGTTGTCCGGGTCGGCATCCACGAACACCGGATCAGCACCGGCGCAGACCGCTGCCCCGGCATAGGCGGGGTAGTACGGGTTGGGAATCAGCACCGCCGCCCTGGTGTGGCTGCCGGGATCCGGGACAACCACTTGGGGGATCAAAAAAAGGCCTTCGCGGGAGCCCGACAAGATTATCAAATGGCGATCGGGATCGATGAAATCTTGGGGCAGGTGGTAACGCCTGGTCAGCCAACCAGCCGCCGCGCCGCGAAATTCCAGGGTGCCCCGCAACGGCGGATACCGCCCCAACAAGGCGCGGTTTTCTTCAAGAATATCCCCGACAAAATCCGGAAACCCATGGCGCGGCTCGCCCAGGGACAAATCTAACACCGGTTTCGATGGGTTCGGTGGAATCCCATCAAGCAGGGTGGCTATTCGCGCGAACGGGCCATCGCCCAAGACGTCCAAGCGACGGCTCAGCACGCGCGAGGCTCAATCAATAGCCCAAATGTCTGCATCGACCGCAGGATATGGTGGTCCCAGGGAAATTGGAAGGGGCTGGGGGCCGGTTAAAGCCCGGGCGCCACGGCGAAAAAAGGGCCGAGCATACATGTCCGGCCCTGTGAGTTCGGAGGCCTAGTGCCCTTTTGGGCCTCCAGGGAGATGGATTGAACCCTCACAATTTAAGGTAGGTTATTCGCCGCCTAAATCACACTTTCTCCGTGCAGGGCGATATCCAGGCCCTGGCGTTCCTCGTCGTCTTCGACGCGGATGCCCATGGTGGCCTTGATCACCATCAACAACACCAAAGTCGCTACGCCGCAGTAAATGATAGTGGAACCGATTCCGTATATTTGGGTCAGGACCTGACCCCAATTGCCTTCCAGCGCGCCCGGTGTGCCGCCGATTGCTTCGATTGCGAACACATCCAAGGAGTCGTCATAGCCGAATATGTGCTTCAGGGAAGTTGCGCCCCAATAACACACCAAGCCAACCACCACCACCGACTGGACAAGACCGCCCCCAAGGTCCACCCTTTACCCATGGAAACCCGCGCAAAATCTAGCTTTGACACCGATGTGTTGGTGGTGGGCGGCGGTCTGGTGGGCCAAAGCTTGGCCATTGCCTTGGCCAATGCTGGTGTTGGCGTGATGGTGCTGGATCGCATGGTTCCAGAAACCACCCTGGCCCCAGAGTACGATGGCCGGGCGTCGGCCATTTCCTTTGCTTCCCAGGAAATGATGCGGGCCACCAGCGTGTGGGACAAGGTTTCGGAGTCCCAGCCCATTTTGGAGATCCGGGTTTCCGACCGCCTGTCCCTCCTGCACATCCATTTCGACCACAAAGCCCTGGGTGGTGAGCCGTTCGGCGCCATGGTGGAAAATCGCCACCTGCGCATGGCATTGCACACCACGACAAAACGAACGACCGTACGAAATCTTGCGCCGGAGTCGCTGAAATCTTTTGATATCAACGAGTTTGGCCTCAACGCCATCTTGGAAAGCGGCAAAAAATTGCGCGCCAGGATGTTGGTCGCCGCCGACGGAGCCCGATCCCAGACCAGGGATTTGGCCGGAATTGGCACCCGGGGGTGGAGCTATGACCAGTGGGGGATTGTCACCACCGTCGAGCACGAACGGCCCCATCGCGGCATCGCCCACGAACGATTTTTGAACCCCGGACCTTTCGCCATTTTGCCACTGACCGGCAACCGCTCATCCCTGGTGTGGACCGAACCCCCTGAAATGGCGGCCGAGATGGTGAAATTGGATGGCAACAGATTCGGCCAAGAATTGCGAGCGCGGTTCGGCGATTTTCTGGGGAAAATTGAGGCCATTGGTCCACGCTGGTGCTATCCCCTGCACCTGCGCCTGGCCGACAGCTATGTGGCCGAGCGTTTTGCGTTGGTGGGCGATGCCGCCCACGCCATGCACCCCATTGCCGGTCAGGGCCTGAATTTGGGCCTGCGCGACGCTGCGGCACTGGCTGAAATCATCGTCGACGCCAATCGATTGGGCCTGGATATCGCCGGCCCGGACGTGTTGGCGCGCTACCAACGCTGGCGGCGGCTGGATGGACTAGCGTTGCTGTCGGTCACCGACGGACTGAACAAACTGTTTGCCCCGAACTCCGGCCCAATTGCCTGGGCGCGGGACCTTGGTCTGGCCGCCGTAAACCAAATGCCACCGTTGAAGCAGTTCTTTGTCAATCACGCCCGGGGCACAGTTGGCAAGCTGCCAAAGTTGCTACAGGGGACGCCGCTTTAGGGCGTGATTTCATTTTTGGGCCGATCAGAGTCACGCGCTCCAGTGGGCGCGGTCTGCACTCGGTCTTCCTTTATCGTTCAGATTCAAGCGGCGCGAAACCGCGCCACAATCTGCACTACTCCTCAAGACTCCGCGCTTCATCCACCAGCATGATAGGGATGCCGTCGCGGATGGGATAGGCCAGCTTGGCTTTGTCGCTGATTAGCTCTTGGGCCTCCGCATCGTATCGCAATGGCCCCTTAGTGAACGGGCACACCAAAATCTCCAACAATTTGGGGTCGACTGGGGTCGAAGACTCGGTCATTGCGATACGCCTATTTGTTCGCCGTTCAGATGCACGTGCCCGACAAGTGTCGGCCACGATCTGCACTAATGCATGACTCCCGGGCCGCTTTCGCCAGCCAGGGAGGACATTTCCAACAACGTGGTCAAAACCTTTGCCCGTTCCGCCAGGGTTCCGGCCTCTAATAACGCCTGTTTTTCCCGAGGCTCGAACGGGCACATCATGGCCAGGGAAGTAACCAAGGCTTCGCCGGCAAATGTTTCCAGGGCATCCCATTCGGTGCCAAAATCATGGACTTCGAAAAAGCCGCGTAACGCGTCGAACAATTCGCCGCGGTCCACGGGTCCTGAATCTTCGGGCTCTAGATCCCGCCGGTACCGAGCGTAGGATACCAGCGCCCGGCGGTAGCCCCGTTGCACCGGGAGTTCATCGACGATCGAAAATCGGCAAATTCCGGCTAGCGTAATGTGCTGGGTGCCGTCATCACCAGCCTCGTTCATCATGATCCACCCCACACAACCCGCCCGATACGTGGCCGGAGCCTTGAAGCCATCAAGCATGTCTTCGTTGGCATCCGCAGGTTGGACCATGCCGATCAGCCGGTCTCCTTCCATGGCATCGCTGACCATGGCCAAATAGCGTGGCTCGAAAATCCGCAAGGGCAGATTGCCGCGCGGCAACAACAAGGTTCCGGTCAGCGGAAACAGCGGGATGGTCCGGGACAATTCATCAAAGCCAACGCCGACCAAATTTGCGGCCACCATATTGGGGTCAACAAATTTGGGGAAATTCGGATCGGTCATGCAAAAATCTCGATCATGAAAACAACAAGGATGACAAGCGTCTGCGCCCGGATTGGGTCAATTCGTCTGTTGGGCCAAAGGCGTCGAATAGTGTGACAAGCTGCTTGCGCGCAGCGTCATTATCCCATTTTCGATCCATGGTGATCATGTCCAGCAAAGCCTCCACGGCATCTTCCCGGCGACCATCGGCAACATAGGCAGATGCCAGATCATAGCGGATTTGCTGATCCTTTGGGTTGGCTTGAGCGGCGGCTTCCAAATCGGTGACTTCCGCGCTGCTTTTGCCGTCGCCGCCAATTTCCACGGATTGTTGGCGCAGGGTCAATTCCGCTTGGGCCGCCAAGATCAACGGGTCGCTGGCATGTTCCGGGGAAACCAGGGCCAAGGTCTGGGTAGCCAAATCCAAATCACCGCCTGCGATGTAGCATTCGGCAAGCCCGGCGATGGCTCCGACGTTACCGGGCTCGGATTTCAAGGCCATGGCAAAGATGCCGATGGCCGCCCCCAAATCACCTGACTTGCGCACAACGACGGCTTCTTGGACCAATTCGTCGGCGGGGGATGGCCCCAAATCGCCAACGATTTTTTCGACAAAATCCTTGATTTGGCTTTCTGGCAAGGCCCCGACAAAGCCATCTACCGGTTCGCCGCCCTTGAAGGCGTAGACGGCAGGGATCGATTGGACTCGCAGCTGGGCGGCCAATTCTTGGTTGTCGTCCACATTGATTTTGACCAGCCGCACCGCGCCTTGGGCGTCGGTGACGACCTTTTCTATGATCGGGCTTAAGGTTTTACAGGGGCCACACCAGGGGGCCCACAAATCCACAATGACAGGGACTTCCTTGGAGGCTTCCACCACATCGGTGATGAATTCGGCGGTGCTGGAATCCTTGATCAGAGGCGGGCCGCTGGGGGGCGGCGCTGGGGTCAAATTCATTTCATCAGTCATACGGGCTCCTTGGTGCGTCGTGCGCACGCGATTTCCCGTAGCATGGAGCCATCGTCCCGGCGCTTCAAGCCTGGACTTGCTCACCTTGCAAAGCCGTGAACGGACACTATGATCGGCGCCCGACAAATACGGAGCGCGGGCGTAGCTCAGTGGTAGAGCATCACGTTGCCAACGTGAGGGTCGTGAGTTCGAATCTCATCGCCCGCTCCATATTTTTCCAACCCGCAAATCCCCTAGACCGGGCGGAAAGTCTTGCCGTCGTTGACTAAATCAACCGGAGTGAAGCCGTTGGCGGGAATACGCACGGTGCCGTCGTCGGCGGTCACAGTGCCAATGACCTGACCCGGCTTGCCATTGGATCGGGCCAGGGCCACCATGGCATCGGCGTTTTCCGGCCGGGTGATCAGGGCCATGCCCACCCCCATATTGTAGATCCCGTAAAGGTCGGATGTGGAAACGCCGCCCTGGTCGGCCATGACACGGAACACCGGCGGCACGTCAGGCAGGGTATCCAAAACAAAGCCCACAGGGGCTTCCACCCGGGTCAGATTCAAAAAGCCTTCGCCGGTGATGTGGATCAGGCCGGTGACAAGGTTTTGGTCCAAAGCCGCCACCGATTCCGCCACGTAAATGAAGGTGGGCTCCAGCAGCTCTTCGCCAATGGAGCGACCGAATTCGGCGACGTGTTGTTCCGCCGTCATCGCCAATTCGTCGAAAAACACCTTGCGCGCCAGAGTCATGCCGTTGGAATGGATGCCGTTGGAGCCAACGCCCACCACCACGTCCCCAGGCGCCACATCCGCCCCCACATTCACCGCATCCAAGGCCACGGTACCGGTGGCCATGGCCGCCAGATCGAACCCCAAACCCGGTTTCCAGCCAGTGATGACCCCAGGCATTTCGGCGATTTCACCGCCGGGAATTGAACACCCCGATTGGCTAGCCCCTTCGGTTAAGCCAATGGAGATTTGGTCCAACACAGCGGGGTCAGTGCGCTCCACCGCGATGTAGTCCACCAACGACAATGGTTTGGCCCCCACGCACACCAAATCATTGACGTTCATGGCCACGCAATCGATGCCGATGGTGTCGTATTTGCCCAGCATTTGGGCGATCAGCGCCTTGGTGCCCACCCCGTCGGCGCATAGAGCCAGGCCGTTGCCGCCCCCCAAATCAACGATGTTTGCGTATTTGCCGAAATCCAGCGCCACCCGACCCGGGCCGGTTTTCGGCCAGGTGGTGCGCAAGCGTTTGGTAATGCGAGAAAGGGCGTTTTCGGTTTGGGCCACATCGACCCCGGCCGCCTGATAGGCATCGTTTGTTTCGTCCGCCATCCCGGCCCTACCTCCGCGTTGTGTAGCCAGGGAATATCACGCTATGGGGCGCTTGTTAATCAGATGTGCTGGGTGAGCTCTTTGCTAATTGGCGATCAGAGTCACGTGCTTTCAGGACGATCTGCTCTTAACCAATCCGGCGAAGCCAATTTTGGCCAGCGGCGGGCGGAACCAAACTTCGAAGCAGTCCAAATGATCGAAGCACAAGCGAAATTCGTCTGCTCACGACGATCCCTCCTTTGATTAGAATTGGAGGATCGAGGAGAAGACTAGCAGCGCCGCGAGGTTGGCTGCGGTCATCGCCGCAATCAGTGTTGCCCAACCAAAAGCCGACCCGGCCATGCGCAAGGGAATTGCCTTGGCTGAGGTCCGTCGGCGATCGTTTGCCGCGCGGCGATCGGGGCCGAACCCCCGTTCATGATGGCCGATAAATCTGAACTGGACTGATGGCTGGCGGTGCGCCTGGCCGGTCCGCGATCCACCCGAGCGTCGCCCGACGCCCGGTCATGTGCCGTGTTGCCCATGGTCAGTTCCTCCCGAAACCGTGACGCCATTCGCGCCATGAACAAACGCTAGAAGCCAGCCGTAAACAACAGATGAACCAGCACGGTAAACAAAAAAAGAATTCTGCGAAAATCGCGGAAGTGTGATCGCTATATACATGCGGCAAACCGCTACTGCCCAGGCGCAATTTTGTTGCCAAATCGCGCACGAATTGACCGAGATATTTTCACCATGCACGGCATCCGTTGGGATTGTTTCCTACCGGCCCAAGCGCCGATCACATCAGTCGCGCTAAGAGCAAACAATCATTTTGTTCAATGGGTTGGATAGGTTTTTTTGGTCGTCGACCGACACTAGATAGAAGACATAGCCCCGCCGTACCAAGAGCTGGGCCCACAAATTTGAAGGTGAGGAAATCATTCTGTTCAACCCCACGATGATCACGACGAAAAGCACACCGGGATGAATTTTTCCATTGTCTTTGGCGTCGTCGTCGTATCGATAATGGCGTTTATCGCCGCCCTGTCCTACCTGTCCAGCATCGCCTATTGATCCACCAGGAGAACCACGGTTTTGGGCAAGGCCCATCAGAGTAACAATGGCCCCGACGGGTCTTGCCCAACCGACCAATGATGTGACTAGACTGGCATTGTTGTTCTGACACTAACCAGTTGCCCGAATGGCCCCCGCCAGTCCTCCCACCGCCGAATTTTTTTTATATGAATTGCGATCCGTTTCCGAAGCAGCGGCACGGGCGGCTGCGCGTTGGACGGGCCGTGGGCCCGGCGAAGCAGGGCCGGCTGCGGCAACAGCCATGCGTGACGCCCTGAATCAGTTGTCGTTGGATGGCACGGTGGTCGTCAGCGACGCCGGCCGCGAAGGCGCTGACTTCATGTTGGAAGCCGATCGGGTGGGGGATCCGTCGGCGGATCACAAACTTGACGTGGCGGTGGACCCGGTAGAAGGCACACGGTTTTTGGCCCGTGGCATGACCAACGCCATGTCGGCGATCGCCGTGGCCCCCAAAGAGTCGTTATTCGAGCCGGGTCCAGCGTTGTACATGGAGAAAATCGCGGCGCCCGTGGCGGCGTTCGGCAAAATCGATATTAAATCCCCAATCCCCGATCGCCTGGGGGCCTTGGCTGAGGCCTTGGACAAACCGATCCCGGACCTGACCATTTATGTGCTGGAGCGCGACCGCAACAAAAAATTGGTGAAACAAATCCGCAAGGCGGGTGCACGGGTTTCGTTGTTCGCTGCAGGCGATATCGCCGGCGCCCTGATGGCAGCCCTACCGGGCACCGGCATCGATGCGCTGATGGGCACTGGTGGGGTGCCCGAGGGCATTTTGGCGGCTTGCGCCATGCGTGCTTTGGGTGCCGAATTTTTGGGGCGCTTCGACCCCCAACAGCCTCAGGAAGCCGAGGCCTTGCAAGCGGCGGGCATGGACAAGGATCGCTGGTATACCCGTAATGAGTTGGTGGGATCCCACGACGTGCAGTTCTGCGCCACCGGCATCACCAGTGGGTCGTTGCTGGATGGGGTCCAACGGTTGGACGCCTATGAGCGCACCCAGACCATGCTGCTGTCAGGCCTCAACGACGGCTATGAGATCTTAACGGCCTATCACCAGCGCGAGGCGAGCTAATTCACCCTTAGTTCTGCACGAAGATTTTTGACTGCCAAAGCGAAACAATGACGGCGATTCCCAGTGTGACGGTGCTTGAATCCTTGAAAAGCGGGCTTTTGTCGTTGGCGGCGCCCTTATAGAAATCAAATCGTAGGGCCGACAAAATGCGGATGCGCGGGCCAAATCTGCGACTCGCTGAAATCTGCAATTTCGATCCCAAGTATCCGCTTTTTGCCACATAGGCGGGCCGGGTGACGGTGGCATAGGCGGTCGGCACCCCATAGAACAGCGATTGCAATTCCGCGTTGGCAAAGGCCGCCGACACGCCAATTTTGAATTTGCCGTCGGACCCTAAGAAATCATCGTGCTGATAGGCCAGCTCTGGCACCGCGATCAAACCTTCATATTTAAATCGGCTACCAAAATTTGTGGAAAACACTCCGCGCACCGGCAGTTCGAATTCGATCCTGACATCGCCGGCCTGGGCCAACGTGAATTCTAATCGCGGGCCGATTTCCCCCAGCCAATCCAAGTCCGGCATGCCAGCCCGGGCCCGGTTGTCGGCGGAGTCCACATCGAACGTGCCCGACAAACTGATGTCGATTTCCATGACCTCGGACTTAAAGAACCGGCCACGCAACAGGCCCTTGTCATCAGAGCGAATGACCTCACCTCGGTATGTGAAATACGGCAAAGGCAGGACTTCGAACCGGGTTTGATCGGCGGCCGGGTAGGTGGGCAGAACCCCAATCCCCACCATCGCGCTAATTTCCCACAAGGGTTGGGGGTGCTGGTCGGCGCGCGCCGCTGGCGTCAGCCCCGTCAGGACCAGCACCGCTAGACCAAATACATGCGCCCACAAAAACACAAACTTTGCGGGAAACCCTGAAATGAACACGGTGGGGTTATACATCGGATTTATGGCCACACCCAAAGCACCCCGTGACCTTTGTTCTTTTGTTAACCATAATCCGCGCATTGTTTGGTTGAATTTAAACGCTGCGGCCCTGCTGCAGCACTGTCCTCGGGGGACCCCCATGGCTCGTCAATCCCGCACGCCGACTGAAGAACACGTCGATAAAATTGTTGGCTATCTGCGAAAGCGGTCATCCAAGGCCCAGGCCGGGCCCTTGGAACGCTTTGTGCGATTGATGTACGCCCGGGCCAGCGCTCAGGATCTGTTAGAAACCAAAATCGAGGACCTGTACGGGGCCGCCGTTGGTTTGTGGAAGTTTTCCGAAACCCGCAAACCTCGGTCGCCCCGATTGCGGGTGTTCACCCCTGATATGAAACATGACGGCTGGGCGGTGCCCCGAACGGTCGTCCAGTTGGTGACCGAAGATCAGCCGTTCTTGGTGGATTCCGTGGCCGCCAAACTGGCCCATGCCGGACATTCGGTGCTGTTCCAGGCGCATGCAGCCATGGATATTTTGCGCAGCCCTGACGGCAAGCGCCGGGATTTATTGGACCAACAATCCCACAACCCGGGCAAAATCTGCGAAGCGGTGATGCATTTGGAAGTCCAGGGGGTGGCAACCCCCGCCCGGGTTAAAGAAATCACCCGCTTGATCCGCGATGTGGTCGCGGACATCCGCAGCGCTGTCGAAGACTGGCGTCCCATGCGGGACCTGCTGGACCGCACAATCGATACCATCAAACGGTCCCCACCACCGTTAGGCGAAGAAGGGGTGGCGGAATCCATCGCTTTCTTGGAATGGATGCGCGACGGCCATTTCACCTTTTTGGGCTGCCGGGAATACTCCTATTCATTCAAAAAGAACTCCGACGCCTTCAAGGCCACCGAAAAAATGGGCTTAGGCATTCTGCGCGACCCAAAGGTTCATGTGCTGGCCGGAGACAATGGTTTAGCGGCGATTTCCGACGAAGTTCGGGATTTTTTGACCCGGCCAGAGCTGCTGATCGTCACTAAGACCAAGGCCCGGTCCCGAATTCACCGCATCGTTAACATGGATTACATCGGCGTCAAGCGCTACGGAAAAGGTGGCCAGGTTATTGGCGAAATGCGGTTCGTGGGGTTGTTTACCGCAACGGCCTATAACTGCACCGTAGATACCATCCCACTGCTGCGCAGCAAGGTCGCCCACACCATACGCCTGGCTGGATTTACCCCGGAAAGCCACGACGCCAAGGCGCTGTTGTACGTGTTGGACACCTTCCCCCGGGACGAGCTGTTCCAGGTTTCCGACGATTATTTGCTCCACACCGCTCTGGGCATTTTGGATTTGCGCCAACGACCGCGAATCCGCGCGTTCCCCAGGCTGGACCGGTTCAAGCGATTCGCATCCGTGCTGGTCTATATCCCCCGAGAATTGCACACCACGGCATTGCGCGAGCGCCTGGGCGGCATCTTGGAGGAAGCCATCAACGGCGAAGTTGCCATTGATTACACCCAGATCAGCGACGATCCTTTGGCCCGGGTGCATTACATTCTAAGCACCAAGCCGGAGTCGGTCATCGAGCCAGACCCCGTAGCGTTGCAGAAAAAGCTGACCGATGCCGCCCGCCGTTGGGAAGACGGTTTGGGCGATGCCTTGGCAGACCAGTGGGGAGAATCCCAGGGCGCGCGCTTGGCGGCCCGGTATGACGCCACGAGTTTTCCAGCCGGATACAAAGATATGTTTACGGCGGAAGAAGCCCTGAAAGACATTGAAAAGATGGAAGGCCTGAAGGGCCCTGATGACATGGGGATGATCCTGTATCGGCCAGACGACGCCGCGGCCAGCTCATTCCGATTGAAGGTATTCAACCCCGGAACCGCTGTGGATTTATCTGACATGCTGCCCATGCTGGAACACATGGGATTGAAAGTCATCGACGAGCGGCCCCACCGGGTGTGTCCGGTGGGTGGCCCGGTCCCGGTGGTGTGGATCCAGGATATGGGCCTTGCCGACCCTGATGGCAAACCTCTGAATCTGTCCAATTTTCGCAATCAGTTCCGCGAATCCTTCGCTCGGGCTTCCCGTGGCCAAATCGAAAGCGACGGGTTCAACCGGTTAGTATTGGCGGCAGGTCTGCAATGGCGGCAAGTGGTGGTCATCCGCGCCATTTGTAAATACCTGCGCCAAGCCGCCATCACCTTTAGCCAGGAATACATGGAAGGCACCCTGGCCCGGAACCCCGGCATCACAGCACTTTTGGTGGCGCTGTTTGAAGCACGGTTTGACCCAACTGAGGGAAAAGACCGGTCAAAACGCGTCAAATCCATCGAACGCCGTATCGCAAAGCGCTTGGACCAGGTGGAAAATCTGGATGAAGACCGTATTTTACGGCGCTATTTGAACGTCATCCAAGCCATGTTGCGGACCAATTTTTATCAATCCGGCGATGACGGCGACCCCAAATCCTATGTGTCGTTCAAGATCAGCAGCGGCGATGTGCATGAATTGCCCTTGCCCCGGCCCCATGTGGAAATTTTCGTGTACAGCCCACGCATGGAGGGGGTCCATCTGCGCGGCGGCAGAGTTTCCCGTGGCGGCATCCGCTGGTCAGACCGCCGGGAAGATTTCCGCACGGAAATTTTGGGGCTGATGAAAGCTCAGATGGTCAAAAACGCAGTGATCGTGCCCTTCGGCGCCAAAGGCGGATTCGTAGTCAAGCGCCCACCGACCACTGTCGGCCGCGAAGCATTTTTGGCCGAAGGCATCGCCTGTTACCAAATGCTAATGCGCGGGTTGTTGGACGTCACCGACAACCAGGCTGCCCGGGGGGTTAAGCCACCGGCCCAGGTCACCCGCCACGACGGCGACGACACGTACTTGGTGGTGGCCGCCGACAAAGGCACGGCAACGTTTTCCGACATCGCCAACGCCATGTCGCGGACCTACGGATTTTGGCTGGATGACGCCTTTGCCTCCGGTGGCTCAGTTGGTTATGACCACAAAAAGATGGGCATCACCGCCCGGGGCGCCTGGGAATCTGTCAAACGCCATTTCCGCGAAATTGGCGTCGACACCCAGCGCGAAGATTTCACCGTGGTTGGTATTGGCGATATGGGCGGGGACGTGTTTGGGAACGGCATGATTCTGTCCAAGCACATCCGCCTGTTGGGGGCGTTCAACCACATCCACATTTTCGTCGATCCCGACCCGGCGAACCCAGCCAAATCCCTGACCGAGCGCAAACGGCTGTTCCGGATGCCGCGATCCTCGTGGACTGATTATGAAACCGCGTTGATTTCCAAGGGCGGCGGGGTGTTCGACCGCAAGGCTAAATCCATCGCCATTTCGCCACAAATGAAACAGGCGTTCGGCATTGCCGCATCGGCCCTGGCCCCCAACGATTTAATTCGCGCCATGTTGGGTTCTGACGTTGACCTGCTGTGGATCGGCGGCATTGGCACCTATGTGAAAGCCAGCGACGAACGCGACGGCGAAGTGGGCGATCGAGCCAACGATGCCTTGCGCCTGAACGGTGTCGATCTGCGCTGCAAGGTGGTAGGCGAGGGCGGTAATCTAGGATTCACCCAGCGCGGCCGTATCGAATTTGCCGAGGCAGGGGGCCGTATCAACACCGACGCGGTGGACAATTCCGCCGGGGTCGATTGCTCGGATCACGAGGTCAATATCAAGATTCTGTTCGGCCAAATCATGGCCAAGGGGGATTTGACCATGGCCCAGCGCGACAAAGTGTTGGCGTCCATGACCGATGAAGTCGCTGATCTGGTGCTGCGCGATAACTATCTGCAATCCCAGACCATCACCGCCATGGAGCTTCGCGCCCCGGCGTTGTTGGAGCCCCAGGCCCGGTTCATGCGCGAACTGGAACGGGATGGGCGTCTGGATCGAGAATTGGAATTTCTGCCCGACGACGAAGTGATTGCCGAGCGATCCGCCGCCGTTGCAGGGTTGTTGCGCCCAGAAATTTCGGTGGTCATGGCCTACGCCAAAAACACCCTGTTTGAGGCATTGTTGGAAAGCGATCTGCCGGACCAGCCCTATTTGGAGGGGGTTTTGCGAGATTATTTCCCCACGCCCATGCGCAAAAAATACGACGGCGCCATCAAGGCCCATCGGTTACGCCGGGAAATCGTCGCCACCGCCGTCAGCAATGGCATGATCAATCGGGTCGGCGCCACGTTTGTCAGCCAAATTTCCCAAGAAGGCGGGTTCAGCGAAGCCGCCATCGCCCGAGCCTACACCGTGGTGGTGGAAGCCTTTGCGTTGGAAAACCTGTGGGCAGGGGTGGAAGCCTTGGACAACAAGGTGCCCGCGGATTTGCAAACGGCCATGCTGCTGGAGGCCGCCGATCTTGCCTACAACATGACCCTTTGGTTTCTCAACAACGAAGTGCAACCCATCGCCATCGGCCCGACCATCAAGGCCTATCGCCCGGGGATCGCCGAACTGGAAGCCGACCTGGATAAAATGCTGTTGGATTTGGAAGCCGACGCCTATGGCAAGCGCCTGGAGTCCTACATCGCCGGCGGCGCACCGGCGGAAATCGCCAAGCGCGTTGCGGGTTTGGGGGCCATGCGCTCGGCCTGTCACATTGTGTTTGCCGCCAACACCGCCAAACGGCCGGTGCATGAGGTGGGCGAGATTTTCTTTGGGGTCGGGGCTTTGTTGGGGCTGGATTGGCTGCGCTGGGCCGCCGAACAAACCACGTCAGACACCCATTGGCAGCGTATGGCCGTGGCCGCCATCGTCGATGACTTCTATGGCCAGCAACGGGCACTGACCACCCGCGCCATGCTTACAGGCAACCGCGCCACGGCGAAGGAAACCATCGAGCTGTGGGAAGAGGAAAACCGCACTGACGTGGAGCGCACCAGCACCATGATCAGCGAATTCCGGGCCACTGGGTCCGTTGATATCGCCCGCCTGGCTTTGGCCAACCGTATCGTCCGCAGCATGCTAACCGCCCGATAATCGGCTCTGGGCTTCCCATTTAGAGACTAGAGGGGAGTAAATCGGCCCCGGAGTACCTATATACTCTGTTGTCTCCGAGTTTTCGCACGTCTCCAGATCACGCAGAACGCCTTCTAAAAAGGCGGGAAAGGAAGAAGTATGGACGTGATATCAGGATTTGTACTGGCGTTTGTGGTGGTCGCGGTCATCTTGGTTTTTTCCGGGGCCAAATCGGTCAAACAGGGCTGGGAATTCACGGTCGAACGCTTTGGCCGCTACACCCGCACCTTGCGCCCGGGATTCCATTTGATCATTCCGTTTATCGACCGCATCGGTGCCAAAATGAACATGATGGAAAACGTTCTGGACGTGCCGCCCCAGGACGTGATCACCAAGGACAACGCCATGATCAGGGCGAACGGGGTGCTGTTTTTCCAGGTGCTGGATTCCGCCAAAGCCGCGTACGAAGTGAACAATTTGCAACGCGCCACTCTGAATTTGGCTTTGACCAACATTCGTACGGTCATGGGCTCAATGGATTTGGACGAATTGTTGTCTCAGCGCGAAATCATCAACGCCCGATTGTTGTCGGTGATCGATGAAGCCACCCGCCCGTGGGGGGTCAAAGTCACCCGCGTGGAGATCAAGGATATCGAACCGCCCCGGGATTTGGTCGAAGCCATGGCCCGGCAAATGAAGGCGGAACGGGAAAAGCGTGCCAATATTTTGGAAGCTGAAGGGTTCCGCCAGGCAGAAATCCTGAAGGCCGAGGGCGAAAAACAGGCGGTGATTTTGGAGGCCGAGGCCCTGCGTGAAGCCGCGTTCCGGGCCGCTGAGGCCCGGGAACGTGAGGCCGCCGCCGAGGCAAAAGCCACTGAAATGGTGTCCAACGCCATCGCTGCCGGGGACATTCAGGCGGTGAACTACTTCGTCGCCTTGAAGTATGTGGAGGCTTTGGGGCAGTTCGCCGCAAGTCCCAACCAAAAGACCATGTTCTTGCCCATGGAAGCGTCAGGAGTGATGGCAGCAATTGGCGGTATCGCCGAAATTGCCAAGCAATCCCTTAGTAAATCTAGGCAGTCATGAGCGTCTTGAGCGAGCTGGTGTTCTGGCACTGGTGGATTCTGGCCGCCGTGTTGGTGGGCCTGGAAATGTTGGTGGCCACCACCTTGTTGCTGTGGCCTGGGTTGGCCGCCGCCGTCACCGGGTTTGTGCTGTTGCTGGCACCGGGCATGGAATGGCAGGGTCAGGTGTTCGTCTTCGCCATTTTGGCCGTGATCGCCGTAGCGTTGGCCCGGGTGTATTACCGCATGCGACCCCAGTCCACCGAGGATAGCGGCCTGAATCGCCGGGCTGAACGCTATATCAACCAGCAGTTCACGCTCGACGAGCCCATCGTCAACGGCCAAGGAAAGCTGAAAGTGGACGACACCACCTGGCATGTCACCGGTGACGACATGGCCGCCGGGGCCCGGGTTCGGGTGACGTCCGTGGACGGGGATGTGCTGCACGTAGAGGTTTAAAGCCCGCGCCGATTTCTGTGGTTGCACCATGGCTCCCAACCCTCCAACATGTCGAGGGATTTGGTAATGAGAGGGAGCCATGAGCAAGCTACTGATCGCGGCCGCCACATTCGTTTTGGGGCTTTTTTTCGCAAGCGCGGCCATGGCCCAGGCCACAGCTTTTGGGATTTGGGTCGACGAAGGCGGGCTTTCCCACATCGAAATTTTCGATTGTAGGGGCCAGATTTGCGGCAAATTTATCTGGTTTGAAGAGCCTAACGAAGAAGACGGCACCCCCAAGCTGGATGACGAAAACCCGGACGAAGCGATGCGAACCCGCCCGTTGATGGGCTTGCAACTGCTCGAAGGGTTTGACGCCAGCGGCCCCACAGCATGGGCTGGCGGCACCATTTATGACCCCCAAAGCGGTAAAACGTATTCCAGCACTATGGAACTTCTAGACGACAACACCATCGAGGTGCGTGGCTATGTGGCGTTGCCGATCTTTGGCAGCTCCCAAACCTGGACCCGGTATATTCCGTAATCTGACTCCTGTAGGGTTCCAGAAGCTTCGACGATGGTGAGACTGGGATGACAGACCCCGTAAAACCAACAACCACCTCCGGCGTGGTGAGCTGGGCACTTTACGATTGGGCCAATTCACCCTTCACCACTCTGATCGTCACATTCGTTTTTTCCGTTTATTTCAGCCTGGGTATCGTCGGCGACGAAATTCGCGGCACCCAGCTGTGGGGCAACGCGGTCAGCATCAGCGCCCTAATCATCGCCGTGCTGGCCCCCATTTTGGGCGCCATCGCCGATGCCGGGGGCCCGCGAAAGCCTTGGCTGTTGGGGTTTACCGCCCTGTGCGTGGTGGGCTCCGCCCTGTTGTGGGGGGCGGGGCCCGAAGAACGCTTCATCGCCTGGGCACTGATTTGGTTTGTCATCGCCAACGTGGGGTTTGAATTTGGTGTGGTCTTCAACAACGCCATGTTGCCCGATTTGGTGCCCCAGGCCCGACTTGGACGGTGGTCCGGATGGGCGTGGGGTTTGGGATACATCGGTGGCTTGGCGGCCATCGTCGTTGCCCTGGTGGCGTTCGTGCAAGCGGACCAGCCCCTATTCGGGCTGGATAAAGAGACCCAGGAACATGTGCGGATCGTGGGTCCTCTGGCGGCGGTGTGGCTATTGATTTTCGCAGTGCCGCTGTTTTTGTGGACCCCTGACCGGCCGCGCACCGGCACGGCTTTGGCGCACCAAATTTCAGGGGGTTTGCGTTCCCTTTCCAGCACCCTTAGCCATTTGCGATCCCAAGGCAATATCGTGCGATTTTTGATCGCCCGGATGCTGTACACCGATGGCCTGATTACGGTTTTCGCCATGGGTGGCCTGTTCGCCGCCGGTACATTTGGCATGGAAATCGAACAGGTGCTGATTTTCGGTATCGTCTTGAATTTGACCGCCGGGCTGGGTGCAGCCGGGTTCGGCTGGATCGACGATTGGATCGGGGCAAAACGTACGTTGTTGATTTCAGTGGCGGGATTGTTGATCACAGCTGGGGGTGCCGTGTTTGCCCCCACCGCCACTTTGTTTTGGATTTTTGGATCGGCACTGGGAGTGTTTGTCGGCCCCGCCCAAGCCGCCAGCCGGTCGATGATGGCCAGGCTTTCCCCAGCCGCCCACCGCACCGAATTTTTTGGCGTTTACGCCCTGACCGGCAAAGCCACCGCGTTCATGGGCCCAGCGTTGGTGGCGTCAATCACCGCTGCCACAAACAGCCAACGATGGGGATTATCCATCACTTTGGTATTTTTTTTGGTGGGCGGCGTGCTATTGCTGGGGGTGCGCGAGGATGTGGAAACGCCGACTCCGTAAAACGTGTTAACACATTATTATCCATAATCGCCGAGGCTTGGGGCCATGGTAGATCGACCCCCGACAGCAAAAGAACTGGCAGAAATTCTGGCAAAATTCCGCCGTGCGGGTAGTGGCCAGATTATGTCGGGTGGCGCGTTGAGCAAGCTGGCCAGCGAATTCGGCCTGGAAAAAAAGGACGCAGAGTCCGGGTCGGAAGAGCCCCCGGCTTCAGACCAGAAGCCTAGTTAATGTCTGAAGTGGCGCATGCCGGTGAAGACCATCGCCAAGTCGGCGGCGTCGGCGGCGGCGATGACCTCGCCATCGCGCACAGAGCCTCCTGGCTGAATGACTGCGGTGGCCCCGGCCTCGGCAATTGAATCAAGGCCATCGGCAAACGGAAAAAACGCGTCAGACGCGGCGACGGATCCCTGGGTCAGAGGTTCGGACAGGCCCGCTGCTTGTGCGGCATCTGCGGATTTTCGCGCCGCGATTTGGGCGGAATCCCAGCGGCTCATTTGGCCCGCGCCGATGGCCGTGGTGGTGGCGTCCTTGGCAAAAACAATCGCGTTGGATTTCACATGTTTGGCCACCGACCATGCAAACAGCAGGTCGCACATTTCCCCATCTGACGGGGCACGCTTGGTGACCACATTCAAATCATCCGGCCCGACGATGCCGGTGTCCCGGGTTTGGGCCAAAATCCCCCCAGCGATGGAGCGAAACATCAGCCCGGGGTGATCGGCCACGGGCATGGATCCGGTCAACAGCACCCGCAGATTTTCTTTTCCA
>Ga0209403_10001513_pt1 | contig 30062 bp, 20 predicted proteins | sample ArcticOcean_MG_C_8_FD_187440 | JGI IMG/M metagenome (GOLD analysis project Ga0209403, IMG submission 187440) | Marine microbial communities from western Arctic Ocean - ArcticOcean_MG_CB11_86 (SPAdes) (version 2) | ecosystem: Environmental > Aquatic > Marine > Oceanic | place: Arctic Ocean...
GCCGCCTTCGGGCTTCTCTTCCATAGGTGCCTCCCGCTCTTGAGGTTGATACTCGTCGGCCTCCCCTGGTCTCTCAGCGCGCTATCGCTCTCTCAGGGCACTATGGCTCTCTCGAGGCGGCTCTCTCAAGGCGGCTCTCCCAAGGCACTATGGCCGTCGGCTAGGTGCACCGGGAGAACAACGTTGATTCCAGATGCGACAACCGGCTACAGTCTTGCCACGGCTGTGTGGTCCTCGGCCGACCTAACCTGTAAGGAGCGTGAAGAATGGCCAACGTTACATTGAGGGTGAACGGTAACACGCACACCGTGGACATCGATCCCTCGACACCTTTGCTCTATATCCTGCGGAATGATGTAGGCGTCCAGGGACCGCGTTTCGGCTGCGGCCTCGGCCAGTGCGGCGCATGCACGGTCATCATCAATGGCGCAGCCGTTCGCTCGTGTATCACACCCACGTCGTCGGTGACGGGCGAGATCACCACGCTCGAAGGCTTGGCCACGGACGGCAATCTGGATCCGGTGCAGCAAGCCTGGATCGATGAGCAAGTGCCACAGTGCGGCTTCTGTCAGAACGGGCAGATTATGACCGCCAAAGCCCTGCTTGGCCGTAATCCCAGTCCCACCGACGCGGAAATCCGCCAAGGCATGGCGAATACACTCTGCCGCTGCATGACGTACTACCGCATTCAGGCGGCGATCAAGCGCGCGGCGACGTCGATGGCCACCGCCAGTACCGCTCCCGCAGACACAGGAGGTGTCGTATGACGACATCGGCACGCGATCAGTCGGCGCGTATTCCGAAGCAGGTCGAACAGGTGCTGGAAGCGTGGGACGGTGTCTCCCGAAGACGCTTTCTCAGGGACTCGGGCCTGCTCGTCGTAGGCTTCAGCGCGGCAGCGGTCGTCGGTCCTCTCGGCTCCGGGTCCACGGCGGTGCTCGCCCAGGCGGCGGGGCTCTATCCCAACCCCGACTTCAGACAGCTCGATGCGTGGATCGTGATTCACGAGGACAGCACGGCCACCTTCTACGTCGGCAAGACCGACTGTGGTCAGGGAACCGGCACGGCGTTCCGCCAGATGATGTCCGACGAGCTTGACATCGCCTACGACCAGACCAGTCTGGTGATGGGAAGCACCGACGTCACCGTCGATCAAGGCGGCTCCGGCGGATCCGATGCGATCCAGGTTGACGGTTGGCCAATGCGGCGCGTCGCCGCCGAGGCGCGGCGAGTGCTTCTCGAACTTGCCTCCGAACGGTTCGGGGTACCCGTCGGCCAGCTCACTGTTCGCGAAGGCGCGATTACCGTCACCGCCGACCCCTCCAGAACGGCCACATACGGCGAACTGATCGGCGGACGTCGCTTCAACATCACGCTTACCGGCGACACCATCAATGCGACGGCTGGCGTGGCGGCGGTCAAGGCGGTTCAGGATCTCAGCATCGTGGGCCAGTCATTGCCCAGGTATGACATTCCGGCGAAGGTGGACGGATCTCTGCAGTGGGCCGTCGACATCAAGCTCCCCGGCATGGTGCATGCGCGTAACGTGAAACCGCCGCTCGCGGGGGCGACGCTCGTCAGCATCGACGAATCGTCGGTCCGCGATCTCCCAGGTTTCGTCAGCGTCGTGAGTCGAGGCAACTACGTCGCCATCGTCTGCGAGCGTGAGGAGCAGGCGATCAATGCCGCCAGACAGCTGAGCGTCGAGTGGCGACGACCGGCCACGGCGCCGTTCCCGACATCGGAGAACCTCTTCACCTACATGCGGAGCGCAACGCCGACGTCCGTGAGAACGCCGGAGGTCGTGGGTAACCCTGACGCCGCGCTCGCGGGCGCCGCGCGCATCGTGGAAGCTGACTATCACGTTCCGTACCAGGGGCACACCGCGATCGCTCCCGCGCATGCCACGGCCGACCCGTCGAACGGACAGATGACGATCTATTCCAACGACATGAAGTCCTATGGCATGCGACGCGGCGTCGCCGAGTTTCTGGAGATGCCGCAGGATCAGGTGCGCGTCGTCTGGATGGAGGGTCCCCAGGGGTACGGGCGCACGGCCGCCGATGACGCGGGTTTCGAGGCCGCGTTCCTGGCCAAGGAGATCGGCCGGCCAGTTCGAGTGCAGTGGATGCGAGACGAGGAGACGGCATGGGACACGAAGGGCCCGGCGTACACATTCACATTGCGCGGCGGGTTGGACGCCCAGGGACAACTTGTTGCTCTGGAGTACAACGCTCGAGCGGCCGACTACTACCACCTCGGCTACAACGAGCCGGACACCGTCCTGATCGCGCAGTTACTCGGCATCAGACGGCCAACCGGGGCCAGTGGCCGAGCCTCGTTGCCAGTCAGCATGTACGCCATCGACAACCAGCGAATGACCGGGCAGGTCGTGAGCATGCCTCTGGCCCACGAAACACCCCTGCGCACGGGCAACCTGCGAGACCCCGATGGACCCCAGGTCACATTTGCGTTCGAATCGTTTATCGACGAGTTGGCGGTAGCGGCCAACGCTGATCCCGTCGACTTCCGGCTGCGCCTGCTGACGGCCAGCACCGAGGACGACAGCGGATTCAAGCGCGCGCGATCGATCGCCACCGTCAGGGCGGCCGCTGAGGCGTTCGGCTGGGACACCCGCGCCTCACCCAAGCCAGCGGGCAACGGCAACGTCCTCACCGGCCGCGGCGTCGCGTATACGTACCGCAACCAGACCGTTGTCGCGCAGATTGCGGAGGTTGAGGTCAATCGCACAACCGGTCACGTGTGGGTGAAAAGGCTCGTCTGCGCCCATGATTGCGGGCTCGTCATCAACCCGGAGGGGCTGCGCCGTACGGTGGAGGGCGCCATGATGCACTCGTTGAGCCGAGCGCTCCACGAGGAAGTCTCGTTCGACACTGAGAAGGTCACAAGTGTGGACTGGGTCACGCATCCGACGCTGACGCACGGCGACACGCCGGCGCAGATCGACGTCATCATCGTGAACGGCGATCCGAATCCCGACCGCCCCGACCTCCCCCACTACGGAGCCGGGGAAACGGCGTGCAAGCCGTTGCTGGCGGCCGTCGCCAACGCGGTCTACGACGCGACGGGTGTACGCATCCGCCGGGTCCCACTCAGAGACGCACGGGTGCTTGAGGCACTGACAGCCGCACGCGTATAGCTGGCTGCACTCCATGACATCCAGACTGCCGAAGATGCTCATCGTCGGGGCGAGCATCGTGGTTGTCATCGCAGGTCTGCGGGCGGGTGTCACGGTCCTGATACCGCTGATTCTTTCCGCATTCCTGGCGACGGTGCTCTACCCCACCGTCGCGTGGATGGTGGCGAGGCGGGTACCGTCAGGCGCCGCGGTCCTGCTCACAACGCTGATCGTGCTTGCCGCCTTCAGTGGGCCCGGCCTCATCGTGCAAAGGGCGGCGCAGACCTTTGCCGTCTCGGCTCCCGAATACCGAGCGGACATCGAGCGGGGCGTGATGCCCTGGCTGGAGCGACTCGGCATATCGGAAGCCGATGGTCCAACCTGGGTGTCGATGATCGACCCAGGCGCCGCGTTCGATCTTGTCCGCACGCTCTCGTCGGGAGCCGCGTCACTGCTGGGCAATACGTTCATCGTGCTGCTGACCACTGCCTTCATACTGCTCGAGACGAACAATCTGCGAAGACGAGTCCCTCTGGCGCTCCGCCTCAACCCCGAACAGGTCTCCGGAGCCGAACAGGCCCTCGTGGCTGTCCACCACTACTTGCTGATCAAGGCCCTGGTCAGTCTGGCAACCGGCCTGGCGGTCTGGCTGTGGCTGCTGCTGATCGGCGTGGAATTTCCGATTCTGTGGGCTCTGCTCGCCTTTGTTCTGAACTTCATTCCAAACTTCGGATCCCTGTTGGCAGCGGTGCCGCCGGCACTCCTGGCGCTAGTCCGATCGGGACCGACGGACATGTTGGCTGTGTTGGCCGGGTTCGTTGTCGTCAACCTCGTCTTGGGCAGCATCCTTGAGCCACGCATCATGGGCCGCCGACTCGGGTTGTCTCCCCTTGCCGTCTTGTTTTCGCTGATCTTCTGGGGATGGGTGTGGGGCTCTGTCGGCCTGCTGCTCGCCGTTCCGCTCACGATGGTCGTCAAGATCGTACTCGAGCACTCCGATGTGCCGTGGCTGGCGCTGCTGCTGGGTGATCCGATCGCCAGCACCGCCGGCGACACCGAAACGCGCCCGCGCACCGAGCCGGGCTAGGGTTCGGCTGGGAATCCTATTCCCCCTCAAGCCCTTGGTCCCGATCGGGACGGAATTCCGCGGACGCATTTGATCACCAGGACCTAGCAGGACGTAGAATGTCGAGCATGTACCCGACCGCGCTCACGCTGCACTCGATCCTCCGCTGGGTTGTCTTGTTCGCCGGACTTCTGGCCGTCGCGCGCGCCTGCGCGGGGTGGCCCGGTCGGCGGTCGTGGACGGCCTCTGACAATCGCGCCGGCATCTGGTTCGTAGCTGCGCTGGATCTTCAACTCTTGGTGGGACTCCTGTTGTACGTGGTCCTCAGCCCCCTCACACAGATGGCCAAGGACAACATGGCTGCCGCGATGCGGGATCCGAGCCTGCGATTCTGGGCGGTCGAACATCCGCTCGGCATTGTGGTCGCACTTGTCCTCGCGCACGTGGGCAGAGTTCGCATTCGAAAGGCGAGCACGAACGATCGTCGTCACAGGGTCGCAGCCGTATTCTTTGGCATCGCCCTCCTCGTGATCCTGGCATCAACGCCCTGGCCAGGGACACCGAACGCCCGCCCACTCTTTCCCTGGTGAGCGCGCCCGCGCGTGCCCGGTTGACATCGCAGCGCGTAGCAGCCGAGTCAACCGCCCCCCCTTCCCTGGGATGTCGCACGCTCGTGGGATAATCGTCAGTATGCCGTTGAAATCACTGCGCGCCTGGTTGGGAGTTGACGGCGCGCGAACGCAGCCCGCCACGAAACCGCAGGACTTTGCACCGCTCCGGGAGACGCTCGAAGCACTGGACCATCTCGACCCGGCTCAGGCGCGCTATCTGGCCGCGTTTGCCTACCTGCTCGGCCGCGTCGCCCATGCCGATCAGGGCGTGTCCCCCGAAGAGACCACCGCCATGGAAGTACTTGTGTGTGAGCAGGTGCATCTCTCTGAGGACCAGGCCAGGGTGGTCGTCCAATTGGCCAAGACCAGCAACCTTCTATTTGGTGGCACGGCCAACTATCTTGTCGCGAGAGATTTTTCGACGCTGGCCACCGACGACCAGAAGCTGGCGCTGATGCGGTGCCTCTTCGCCGTCTCCGCGGCTGACGAGCTGATCTCGCTCGCCGAAGAAGGCGAGCTCCACCGAATCGCGAAAGAACTCGGGATCGACCATTCACACCTCCTCGCACTCCGAGTGGAGTATCAGGAACACCTTCCTGGCCGGTCGCGCAGGTGAAGCGCCGGGGCACCGCGCGCGTGCTGACTGCTCATGTCGGACCCGTCGGGCCATCCTGAGGTGGCTCTCGGCGCGACGATCTACAAATTCGACATTGAGCTCGCTGACGCGGACAGGCACGTCTACGAGTCGCTCTCGTTACGAGTTGCCCGCCATCCCTCGGAGGCTGAGGAATATCTCGTGGCCCGCCTGCTGGCGTATCTGCTGGAGTTTGCAGACGGCATCGAATTTTCGCGCGGTGTGTCAGACCCGAACGAGCCTGCAATTGCTGTACGCGATCTCACCGGCGCCATCAGAGTGTGGATCGACGTCGGCACACCTGACGCGGCGCGCCTGCACAAGGCGTCGAAAGCCGCGGGCCGTGTCGCCGTCTACACACATAAGGACCCCGTACGGTTCCTGAAGCAGCTGAGCGGCTCGAAGATCCATCAATCCGACGCGCTTGAGCTGTACGCGATCGATCGCGGGTTGGTCGAGGCGCTTGTCGCGCAGCTCGACCGGCGTGTATCCTTCAGTCTGTCAGTCACAGACCGGGAGTTATACCTCTCAATCGGCACGGACAATCTCACAGGCGCGATCGTGCGCCTGAACCACGACGGCTGACAGAGGTATCTGCACGCGGCGCCGTGCGCCCGCCTGTTGTGGCTAGAGGCCGATGGTCTCTGGCGCTTGACCCACTACGCGCGCCGGACCAAAATCGTTTTCAACAGTTTTGCCAGAAAAGCCCCCTCACAACGACGCGTCGGCGCACCGTGCGCATGCGTTCGATGCGCTCTTCCTCGACACTGAGCGCGCGGCGTCCGATTTCTCCCTATTCCCGCGTTCGTCAGACCCTTCGGTGCCGCACAACATCCAGGGACTGGTATCCGATCGTCTCGTGCACGAGCGACTACAGAAGCTTCGCCAACTCGACGTCGATGAGTATGTCCTGGCCACCGTCGCTCCTGCCGAGAATCCCTCACGCGCAGGGATCCGGGACGCCATCGAAGCACTGCGCTGGCCGGTCACGCGCGAACTTGCGCGGGGGGCGCTCTATGCCGTCGAGGTGCTCGTCACGATCGCCGGTGAGCAACGGAAAGTCGGCCTCCTGGCCCAGGACCGCACCCACAACAACGGAGCGTGGCTGCCGGAGCAGCATGTGCAGGCCGTCCAGATCGTCCGCGAGTTCGCGCTGCAGCTGACGCCGATCGTGACCTTCATCGATACGCCCGGTGCGATGGCTGACGCCGACTCGAACCGATCGAACCAAGCCCACGCGATTTCCCGGCTCATCGCTGAAATGGCTCAGCTCCACGTGCCGACGGTGGGCATCATCTATGGCAACGGCTACTCGGGCGGTGCGATTCCGCTCGCAACGACGAACATCCTCCTCTCTGTCGTGGACGGAGTCTTCAACACGATACAGCCGAGGGCACTCGCTCATATCGCTCGCCGCAACAATCTGTCGTGGCAGGAATGCGCCAAAGCTGTCGGCGTCTCAGCCTACGAACTACACGCACAGGGGTATCTGGACGGCGTCATCGACTACACCCCGCTCGCGGGCAAGCGAGGCATCGACAATCTGGAGCGAGCGATCTCGTCGAGCATCGAGGCCGTTGAAGACCTCGGGAGCCATTTCGCCGAGACCAGTGACGGCCTGTTTGTCCACTACGGACGCTCAGTCCGGCGTTTCGTCGCGCCGACGGGACGCGTCAGGGCGCTCAGTGCCCGTAAGGCACTGTCGACCATCGACAACCCGACGCAGCAACCGAACATCTACGGAGTCGCCTACCGCCATCTCCGCTATCTCGGCCTGAGAAAGCGCATCCGTTTCACGACCGTCAAGAAGTACGGCCGCGTGTCGCGCATCGAGCCGGACGGTGACCTTGAACAGCGGGTTGCGCGCGCGTACCGTCAGGCCTTCCTGCACTGGCTGGAAAGTCCGCTCAAGATCAAATACGACGACGCGATCAATCAGGCCTGGACGAAGTTTCAGGAGCAACGCGCGGCGCTCACACGAGACCGTGGCACGGTCGCCTCCTTCTTTCTCGGCACCCGAGAGAGCAACTTCACGACAGCGCGCGAGACGCTGCTGCTCGAGCTGGGCTTCCATGTCTACAACGCCTGGAAGAGCCGTGCCCAGGCGCACCTGCGGCTGCTCGTGGACCACCTGGAGCGCACCGGCGACGCACCGACCCGCGATGAGGCGGACCTGGACATCCTCGATTTACTGCTGGATCCGGATCTTCGGAAGGCGTTTATTCGCGAGTGCCGTCTCCTGATGCTCTTTGATGCTGTGTACGACCACGTGCTCGCTCAGCTCAAGTCCGTGGCGTTCGAGGCGATGGAGACCAACAGGATTTCTCACGATTCGGTGCGTACCCTCATGACGGCATCGGTGGCGCATGTCGTTGCCAGCGGCGTGGCGACTCCGGGATCTCCTGGCGTGGCCGGCGACGAGGCACTGGCCGATCGCTTCTCCATGTGGCTTCGTCGCCTTGTCGGGTATCGACGCCGCAACGTGTTGATGAAGCTGGTCGCTGATTGGAAGAAGGCCGCGTCGCCATCGGTGTCCGAGCCGCTGTTCGGGCTCATCACCTTCTTTTTCGATCGTCTTCTGCCGAGCTACTACGACGCTGAGCGCGGAAGCCGCTACGACGGGCGGATCCGACCTCGGAATATCGGGATCAAGGACTTCTGGAATCGGCTCGATCGCGCCTACAAAGACCTGCTGATCCAGGAGATTCTGACCAACACCAAGCGCCGCGGCACGATCGCGCCAGCACGGATTCTCGATACCTTCTTCACCGACGTCGAGGAACTCGACAGCGACATGATGACGGCCGATCCGGCTGCCTTTCCAGGGTTCCGAGCGGCGATCGAACGGGCCTTGGAGAACGGCCTCGTTCCCTGCGGCACCGTGAGCGCCCTGGCGAGCGTCCGTACACAGGAGACCGGCACCCAGCGTGTTGGCGTGCTCGTGTCCAATCTCACGTTTCAAGCGGGCTCATTCGACATGGCGAGCGGCGTGAAGGTCTGTCGCCTGCTCGTGCGGTGCGCCGAGCAACGGCTGCCGGTGGTCTGCTTCGTGTCGTCCGGTGGGATGCAGACCAAGGAGGGGGCGGGCGCGCTCTTTTCCATGGCGATCGTCAACGATCGCATCACGCGATTCGTCCGCGACACTGGACTTCCCATCCTCGTCTTCGGGTTTGGGGACTGCACCGGCGGCGCCCAGGCCAGTCTCGTCACGCATCCGCTTGTCGAGACGTTCTACTTTTCCGGCACGTTGATGCCGTTTGCGGGGCGGATCGTGGTGCCCTCGCACCTGCCGACCACGTCGACCCTGTCGAACTACCTGTCTGACGTGGATGGAGCCATGGAGGCTCTCGTGACACACCCCTTCGCCTCGGACCTCGACAGAGCGCTGCTCGCGGTCGACCCGGATATGCCGCTTCCGCGCCTGCACGTGGCCGATGTGATCGCGAGTGTCGTTCAAGGAAAGTCCCCGCGCCAGGTGGACACGGCGCCGACTCCACCGCCCCGCGCCATGAAGATTTTCCAACCGGTGGCGAAGGTGCTCATTCATGCGCGGGGGTGCACGGCCACCAAGCTGGTCGCGGCGGCGCACGAACACGACGTGCGCGTGGTGCTCGTGCAGTCAGACCCCGATATGGATTCGGCTGCCGCTCGACATCTCCTACCGTCTGACGCCCTCGTCTGTCTCGGCGGGTCCACACCGGATGAGAGCTATCTCAACGCACACTCGGTCATTCGCATCGCAGAGGCTGAGGGGTGCGATGCCCTGCATCCTGGCATCGGCTTCCTGTCTGAGAGTTCCGCCTTTGCCGACCTGTGTTCGCGGCACGGATTGAACTTCATTGGCCCCGATGTCCCAAGCATGGAACAAACCGGGAACAAGTCGAACGCTGTCCGGACGGCGCGTCGACTCGGTATTCCGGTTGTTCCTGGCAGCCATGGCGTCGTGACTGGGCCCGAGGCTGCCGCGGGCATTGCCGAGGCGATCGGCTATCCCGTGGTGCTGAAAGCCGTACATGGCGGCGGAGGGCGAGGCATCGCCATTGTGGACGCACCGGAGGACCTGCACGATACCTTTCTCCGGATGGGCGCCGAAGCGCAGTCGGCATTCGGGAACCGCGACCTCTACATCGAGAAGTTCGTCGTGCGATTCCGTCACGTCGAGATCCAAATCCTGAGGGACCGATACGGCCACGCGCACGTGCTCGGGCTGCGTGACTGCAGCGTGCAGCGCAATCAGCAGAAGGTCATCGAAGAATCCGGCTCGACCTTACTCACCAATGAGCTTCGCGACGCAGCGTTCGCCCATGCCCGCGCGCTGGCCGACGATGTCGGGTACGTCGGCGCGGGAACCGTGGAGTACATCTTCGACCTCGATGCGCAGCAGATCTATTTCATGGAGATGAACGCCCGTCTGCAGGTCGAGCACCCCGTCACCGAGGCGACGACCGGCATCGACATCGTGCGAGAGCAGTTCAGAATCGCGTCGGGCGAGTCGCTCGAAGCGCTCGTCGTCGCGGAGCAGGGATATGCGATCGAGCTCCGGATCAACGCCGAGCGCTTTGTGCCGGACGCGGAGCACATCGTTCGAATCGTCCCTGACCCAGGCGTCGTCACGGCGTGTGTCCTCCCAGAGACCCCGAACATTCGCGTGGTCTCAGCCGTCGAGGCGGGCGACCGGATCTCGCCGTTCTACGACAATCTTGTGGCGCAGATCATCGCGCACGGTTCGAGTAGAGGCGCGGCAATCGCCTCGCTCCTCGAATGGCTCGACGGCGCGCGCATCGAGGGCATCGGTTCCAATATCCCGCTCCTGAAACGCATCCTGTTGGACGACGAGTTCGTCGCAGGGCGCCATGATACCGGCTACGTTGCTCGCCTGTTCGAGCGCCTCGACATCCACGCACTGGTCGAAGAGGTTGACGCGCTTCGCGGCACTCGAGGTGCGCTGGCGCGATCGTCAATCCAGATCGAGGGAAGCACCGAACTGAAAGTTGTGGCACCAGGCTCGTGCATCTTCTACGCGGCTCCCGGACCCAACCGAGCGGAGTTTGTGACGGTCGGCGCTCGCATCCGCACCGACACCACGCTCTGCCTCACAGAAGCGATGAAGCTCTACGAGGAGGTGTCACTCGGGACGTTCAACCGGGACGACATCCTCTACCCGACCGATCTTGAGTACGAAGTCGTCCGCGTGCAGGCGCATGATGGACAGCTTGTGACCGACGGCGACCTGCTGTTTGTTGTCCGGCCCCGCTGAGTCAGCCGACTCTTCCGCGCCGAAAAAACTCTGACGAAGAATTCATGAAGTCTTCAGGCCCCGCTGGGGCCCTCTGTTGGTATCGTGCCGGTAGCGTGACACGATCGCCGTAAATCCATGACCACGTTGCCGTTCTACGCGTTAGGCATGCTGTGCGGCCTTGGCGCGGTGGTCTTCGCCGCCGCCCCTGGCCCCTCGCGAAGGAGCCGTGTCTCGGCTGCGGCGTCGTTCTGCATCGGCGCGGGATGGACGGCGGCCTTCGGGGTTCCTCCGACGGAGGTGATCGGATGTCTGGTGGCTGCTGGAGCAGCGATGTTCCTGGTGCGGTCGACATGGGGAGCATCCGTGGCGGGGCTCGGCGGCGGGCTCGCCGGGGTCTGGAGCGGTGTCCTGGCCACGCAAGGTCTGACGAGGTGGATTGCGGTCCCTCTAGCGCTTGCCTCAGTGACGGCGGCGATGCGTGCGCGACGTGATCCGGCATTTGCGCCGCCTCAATTGCGTGATGAAGCGCTCGTCCTGATCTGTGCGCTGGCCCTCGGTGTCGCGATGCTCCCTGGAATGCTCGACGGCTGGGGCGCCGCGCAGAACCTGACGGTGCAACCCGCAGACTTGCAAACGCAGATCGTGCCGACCTGGACACTGGCGATGACGGGCACGGCGCTCGGTCTGGGCGCGGGCTACGCCCTCTGGAGTCGACGATGAACCTGCTTCCGATCCTGGAGAACGGGCTCTTCGCCCTGGGGCAGGTGCTGCGATTCCCCATCATGATCCTGCTGTGGGTCTGCGTGGCAGCCGCCCTCTTCATGGCCGGACACGCGGCTGTCGAACTCGTGGCGCGGCGACGCGAGCGCCGTGGCTTCGACATCAAGCGCTGGCTACAGTCCGGCACGGTGCTGGACGCCAGCGACGCCAGGCTGGCGGAACTCCCGGCGTTGCTGAGGCGGCTGGCAGCCGACGTTCAGGACGGTCGTCGCGATGGTGCGCTGGACCATGGCGGCCTTGAACACCTCTTACTTGAACGCGAGGAGCAGGTCCGCCACACACTTCACGCGCCCAGGGCGCTTGTCAAAGTTGGTCCGAGCATCGGCCTGATCGGCACGCTCATTCCGATGGGAGCTTCGCTGGCATCCCTGGCCACGGGCAACCTCGAGGTGATGGCCGGCCAGATGGTCGTGGCCTTCACGAGCACGATCGTGGGTCTCACCACCGGCACGCTTGCGTACGTGATCGCGTCGACCCGACAGGCCTGGGCCACCGAGGTGGTCAGAGAACAGCGCTTCCTTGTTGAGCGGATCGCGATCGAACTGGACGCGCCATCGACAGACTCGACTTCGGGTCCGGGGAAGGGCTGAGTTGGCTCGTTTTCTTCACCTGCCGTCACCGGAAGAGCCGATGGAGGAGGATCCACTCGCGGGGATCGCCAATCTGTTCGACGTCTCTATCGTGTTCATCGTTGGGCTCATGGTCACGCTCTTCAGCGTGTATCGGATGGGGGACCTGCTCGACCCGACAAGCAACGTGACGATGGTCAGGACCAACGCAGAGGGTGAGCGCGAAATCATCGTCAAGGAGGGCACGACGATCGAGGCGTACCGCGTGAGCGGAGAGACGGCTGAAGGAGATGGCGAGCGGCTCGGCACGGCGTACCGGCTGGCTGACGGACAGATCATCTACGTACCGGAGGACGACGATGAACCGCTTCGCTAGCGTCACGCTCGTGCTGGCTGCAGCCGCAGCGGGGCTGCTCGCGCAGGAGCCGGCCGATCCGCAGGTGCGGATCGGCTTCGTCTACTCCGATGGCAACCTCCCCGGCACGCTCAGGGCCTACAAGGCCATCCTGGAGGAGCGCCCTGACCTTGTGGGCCAGGTCACCTTGACCTTCCTCACCGAGTCGATGTTCGATGATATCGAGGCCGAGGAGATTGCCACCTCGAACGTCGTGGTGTTGGACACGATGAACCAGCAGATGCTGGATCGCTTCAACGCCGAACACGACATCGATCTGGTCGGCGCCGTTGGGCAGCGAGGGCAGGTGTACGCCGTCGGCGAAGGATTGCTCCCGCGCGAGCAGTACGTCAGCCAGGGCGCTCTCTACGACGAGACCCCTCGTGCCTTCTGGGCGGAGTCCGGATTCAACAACCAGGTGGGCCTGCTGAAGTTCGTGCTGGCACGGGCCGGCATTTCCGGTTTGACGGTCCCGGCCCCCGAACCCAGCTTGAGCTTCGGGTACTACTATCCCGACGACGAGAGCGGCCAGGTGTTCGCCAACTGGGACGCTTTCACGGCCCGACGCGAGGAACTGGGCAAGGCGCGTCCTGATGCGCCGCGCGTCGCGGTCGGATTCTACAAGTCGTCCTACTACACAGGTGAGACCGAGCTCATCGATGCGGTGATCGCCGAGGTGGAGCGGCAGGGTGCCGAAGCCGTGCCCTTCTTCGGCTACCCGGACGCCGTGGCGGCCGAGCGTATGCTCCTGGACGAGGACGGGCGATCGCGCGCGGACGTTGTGCTGTCGCTCCTGTTCCGATTCGCCGGACCGGAAGCCTCACCGATTCTCGAGGGTGTGGACATTCCCGTCATCAACTTAATTAGCCTCTACGGGCGTACCGAACAGGAATGGCGCGCCTCGGCCACGGGCCTGTCGATGTTTGAAGGCACCTTCCAGGTCGCCGTGCCGGAGGTCGCCGGACTCGTGGCTCCGACGGTCGTGGGGAGTCAGGAGAAGGTCACCGACCCTGACACCGGACTGTCGGTCGTGGTCCGCACACCAATCCCAGATCGGGTACGGACGGCGGTGCAGCGTGGGCTGCGGTACGCCGCGCTCGGGGCCAAGGCTAACCGCGACAAGCGCGTCGCGATCGTGTTCTACAACTACCCCGCCGGCAAAGCGAATATCGGCGCCAGCTACCTCAATGTGGCTGAATCGCTTGCCACCATCCTGCGACGGCTGGCAGCGGAAGGCTACGACGTTGGCGACACTCCGATGGATGGGAATAAACTTCTCGACAAACTCCTTGCGAAATCTACCAACGTGGGAAGTTACGCCCCAGGCGAACTCGAGACGCTGGTCTCACAAGGCACCACGGTGCAGATCGGCATGACCGACTACCACCGCTGGCTGAACGCGTTCTCCCCCACCCTCCGTCAGAAAGTCATCAAGGACTGGGGCGCGCCCGACACGTCGCAGTTGATGATGGTGCAGGGCGATGCCGGCCCCAGTTTCGTGATTCCCGCCCTGCAGTACGGCAACATCGCCCTGCTGCCGCAGCCCGCGCGGGGTGCTGGAGAGAACCTGGAACAGCTGTACCACGCGAATGATCTGGCACCGCCGCACCAGTACATGGCGACCTACGCGTGGCTGCGCGACGGGTTCCGAGCTGACGCGGTGATCCATGTCGGGACGCACGGGACACTCGAATGGCTAGACGGCAAGGACATCGGCTTGTCGGCCGACGACGCCTCGGACGCGCTGATCGCAGATTTTCCAGACATCTATATCTACAACGTGGATGTCGTTGGCGAGGGCCTGGTCGCACGCCGGCGCGGCATGGCGACGCTGGTGGATCACATGGTCCCGCCGTTCAAGAAGGGCGGTCTCTATCCAGAGCTGTCGCTCCTCAGTGAAACGATCAGCGACTACGGCGAACGGCAGGCTGACAACCCCGCACTCACGCGCGCCTATGCAGAGCGGATCCGGGAGCAGCTCATTGCGCTCGGTATCGCCGCCGATCTCAGCCTGGAGATCGATGAACCCAATAGCCTGACGGAAGAGACCGTTCACGAGGTTGAGGAGCATCTGTTGCTTCTCCGCGGGCAGAACATTCCCTATGGCCTCCACACCTTCGGCGTCACACCAGGCAAGGAGATGCGTGATTCGACGATCGACGCGATCGTCAGCGTGGACCGCAGCCTTCTTCCCGACACGGCGCAGATCCTGGCCGACGACATGGAGAGGCGCATCGTCGAGTCAGGGCCGCGCGAACTCGACAGTCTGGTACGGGCGCTCCGTGGCGGATTCGTCGGCACTGGCGGCGGCGGCGAACCGCTGCGGAATCCCGACTCCTATCCGACCGGACGCAACTTCTACGGCATCGACCCCGACAAGGTGCCGAAGCCCGCGTCCTGGGGCCTGGGGGTGACACTCGCCAAGCAGATGCTAGCCGACCACCACGAGGAGAACGGCACATACCCGGAGAAGGTGTCGTTCGTCATCTGGGGCGACGAGACGATGCGCCACGAGGGCGTCATCGAATCGCAAATTTTCTATCTGCTCGGCACGATGCCAGTATGGGATGTGCGTGGCAAGGTGGTGGGCGTCGACGTCATTCCACAGGCGCAGTTGAACCGGCCACGCGTCGACATCGTGATTGCCAGTGCCGCCGAGGGCATGTTCAACAACGTTACGCGCCTGATGGACGAGGCCGTTCAGAAGGTCAAGGCGCTCGACGAAACAGACAACTACGTGCGCCGGAACTACTTGAGCACGAAGGCGACGCTCATCGAGCGCGGCTACTCTGAGGAGGACGCCGATCGGCGCGCGGGTGTCCGAATCTTTGATGAGGCGCCCGGTCAGTTCAATCTGAATACCTCGACGATTGCGGCAGCCAGTGGCACCTGGGACACCGACGCCGGCATGGCCGACGACTATCTGCGCAAGCTCGGTCACGCGTACGGCAACGGGTTCTGGGGCGATCCGATGGAGGATGTGTTCCGGCTGGCGCTGTCGGGTACCGAGAAGATCGTGCACAGCAGTTCGACAATGCTGTACGGCGCGCTCGACAACGACGACTTCTACATGTACATGGGCGGGCTGGCCACAGCGGTGCGAAACATGGACGGCACCACCCCAGAGATGGTCGTCACCAATACCCGTGATCCGGGTCGTCCCGAGATGACCGCTATCCAGAAGTTCATCGGGACCGAGTTCCGCTCCCGGTACGTGAACCCGACATGGATCGAGGGGATGCAGAAAGAGGGGTACGCCGGCGCCGGTGAGATGCGCGCGTTTACCGAGTATCTCTGGGGTTGGGACGCCACCGCGCCGGAGGTCATCGACGATGCGAAGTGGAAGGAGACGTTCGACGTCTATGTGGAGGACAAGCACAACCTCGGCATGGAGCAGTTTTTCGAGACCAACTCCCCGTTCGCCTACCAGGATATGACCGCCCGGATGGTGGAGACGATCCGGAAGGGCTACTGGGAGGCTGACAGAGCGACCGAGACGAAGCTGCTCGAGGAGTACGTCGCAAGCGTAAACCGTAATGGCGTGGGGTGCGCGGAGTTCACGTGCGGCAATCCCCAGCTCCAGAAATACGTGCTCGACGAGGGCCTCAGGGCGGGCATTCCCGTACCGGCACTCGACGGATTCCGGCGTGCGATGGAGGCCGCCACCGGCGCGGGCATCGAGTCCGGCGTCGAGGACGCCGAGAGCTTCGTGGCGGAGAACGACGCAGAGATGGCGCGCAATCTCGAGACCATCCCGGCCAGGAGTCGCATCGCCCGTCAGCTCGAAGGCTACGTGATGGACCAACAGGCCGACAGCGAGCAGTCACCCACTCGGCCGAACATCGGCGCGACGCGAACCGAATTTGTCGTGCTGCTGACCAGCGCGCCTGTTCTCCTGCTCCTCCTCCTTTGGCGAAGGCGTCACCGTGGCGGCGCACGATAAGCGCGCGTTCGGTACATCTACCGCCGTCCTCGCGGCCTTCACAGTTCTGGCCGGCTGCGGGTCCCCTGCCACAGCGTCGCTCGATCCTGCGTTGCTCGATGTCAGCGAGACCCCGGCTGCATTCGGCGCGCACGAAGCCAGCCTGAGCGTTCTGACCGACGGATACGCGGTTGCGTGGCACGACACGCGCAACGGGCACCCTGAAATCTACGCGCACACCCTCGACAGGTCCGGCCAACCCGCCGGTCCCGCACGTCGTCTCACTGGAGGTACCGCCGCCGCGTACGAAGCCGACCTGGTCTCTGACGGAGAGCGGCTGATCATCGGCTGGTACGAGAAGTCGGCTTCGGACATGCTCACGCCGAAGTTGGGGGTCTGGAGTCGAGATGGCGAGCCCCAATGGGCAACGGCGCTCGCCACGTCAGGGCGCAATACGGTCGTGGGCATCCACGAGGACAGGATTTTCGCGGCATGGATTCAGGACGAGACCGAGACCGAGTCGTCGGTGTGGGCCGGCTGGTGGAACGTGGCCGGCACGGTACTCGTGCGACCCACGCGCCTGGCACCTGCGGGTCGAACCACCTGAAACCTCAACGCCACACTGGACGACCAGGGGACCGCCTGGCTCGTGTTCGATGCGATGGCTGGGACGCAGGCAGAAGAATTGTTCCTTGTTCGCACGCCTGCAGACGGCGTGCCAGTCGTGTGGTCACTGACGCCAGATGACGGCTTTGCGTCGAAGTACCCCGATCTCGCGCTGGCCGATGGCCGCGCCGCCGTGACCTGGTTCGACGAACGCGACGGCAACCAAGAGGTCTACCTGGCGGTGGCGCTCATCGCGGAAATCGGTGCCGGTCTCGAAGACGTCGCCCACCGTGTGACCGACACGCCGGGACATTCCATAGGCGCCTACCTGAATTGGAACGTCGATCGCCTCGGCCTGGCCTGGAGTGACGACAGCAGCGGACAACACGAGGTCTTCGTTCAGACGTTTGACGCGCTCGGAGGCAGCATCGGCGAGCCGCGGCAGATCACGCACACGCCGAGTGCTTCGTTGATTCCCGCCATCCGCCCGTGGAACACGGGGTTCATCCTCGCGTGGAACGAGACGGACCTGCCCGCCGACTCAACCGGACACTCCGGAATCCTCAGCTCACAGATCGTCTCGGCGCTGGTGCCCTAAAGCGCTTTTCACAGCGCCGTGGCGCCGGGGCTTCAGCCCCCACGCTAGGCACGGTCGCGCGGGCTGAATCCTGCGCGCCACGGCCCAATGAAAAACGCTCTAACCGGCCAGTCCACCACGAGAGGACGCTGGCAACTGCCAGGCATCACGCAAAATGGGCGCTGCCAGGGAGCAGTCAGGGTCGCCCAAGAAGTCTTCCATGAACTCTCTGGAGTCCGCTAGTGTCGGCTATCGTCCGCGGGCAGGTCGAGGAGTTCTGGGAGCGGGCGTGTCACGAAGGCGAGCAGGACGCAACCGAGTCATCCAGCCAGACCCTCGACTCGGACTCGGGACACAGAAAGCAGGAGCATTCTTCTGGACTCGCTATCAGCGCCAGGGCATTCCGGGCCTTAGGGTAGAGCCCAGGTCAGCGTCATCGTTCCCTGCCCGGCTGGTACGGTCCAGCTAATCGGCGTGGTCCCCGTTACCTGCGCATTAAGCTGGAGGCTTGGCCCGCCATCCTGGCGCATCCACTGGCCCAGCGCAACCGCCGCCATGTTCGGAAACTCGAGTTCGTTTTGTTGTCCGGTGGTCAGCACCGGGTTCGGCGTTTCCTTGAACACGAGTAGATGTTTCGAGCCGACCGCGCCCAGGTTTGGAAACTGAATCAGATAGCCAGTCGGATCAGATGGGCCTTGGGGATCCGCCGGCATATCTGGCAGAGCCGGGAACTGAGTATCCGTTGCTGACAGCAGCAAGCCTGAGACCTGACTGTTCGTTGGCACATGCCTGATAATCGCCTCCTCGTCACGAATGAGGACATCGAAATACCCCGAGACATTCCAGCTCCAATCATTACCGCTCATATCAGCGGTGTAGCTCAAACTGCCGACGCGCGGGCACGCGTAGTTACCGCTCGCGGCGAGCGATGCTATCGCTTGAGCGACCTGATTGACCGTCGCTTCCAGGCCGGCAAGCCCATCTGCTTCGGTGATCACGGCGGAATGCTCATAGACGATTTCCTGCGAGTCGGTCCTGGCGACGCTGACCGATACGTCAACTGGAAGCCCCCCGGACAAGTCGGCCTCGGCCAACACGATAAACTTCGCCATCAACAGGCCCTCGCCCGTCGAGGCTGTCGCCGGGTCCAAGTACGGTGCCAGCGCATACTCAGCCAGAACAGCATCCAGCTGCGCTCGCTCTACAAGCGAAATATCGCCATTCTGCTGTTCGTCTGTCTGGAACATCTCGGTAATCAGCATATCGGCGAGCGAGCCATAGATTCCAACCGTCGCGTTGCCTGGGCATACCGTTGCCAAATGCAACTCGGCGTTTGCCAGATCGAGAAGATCATCAGCCTGCGCGCTGCCTGCGGACAGCACCAACGACACGGCGAACAGCCAACAACACTTCGGTCGCTTGCGTACGCTCATGATCTGAATTCTCCCTTGCGAACTAGGACGATTCCCGTCGACGACTCGCGGCGCGACGTTCTCGCTGAAGAGCGTCTTGCATCTCCTTGAAGTCGTCCATCTGCGCGTGAGTCAACACCTGGCCCAGGCGCCGCTCCGTTCTCTCCCGCACCTTCTTCATGTCTCTCGCCAAGGACATTTTTCTAAACACGCTGAGTTGCTCAACATCCTCCGGGCCACCCAGGCCACGTTCGCGCAAGGCAGCCAGACGCTGCTCCGCGCTCTTCTGCATGATCGGCCTGATCTCATTTGAGTGTCCGTGAGGCCCAACCGTGTCTGCATCTCGGCCATCTCGGCCGAAAAACGTACCGCGTCAAATGTCACGCCTTGAGATACGGCGAGCGACGACACAGCCAAGGTCAGCGCTATCGACAACATTGTTAGTCGAGTCACAAACACTCCCTGAGGGTTCGTCAGTTTCGATCGGGACAGAGCCAACAACCGCGACATCGGTCGTGGACTCTACCAGTGTACAAGCGGGTCTCAGCGGGGTCCATCGTTGACGCGGGTGTATCCGCCCTCCAATCAGCCCCGGGCGATCGACCGAGCGCCAGGGCGGAATCCGAGCCACAACAGGCGCCCCGACTGGAACGGGCGACGAGTTTTGTCTATGCTCTCAGCGACGATTGTTTCAGAGGGGGAACGGGGCGACCCGGTCGGCATCCGACCGGGCTCTGCCTGAGAAAGGAAGTATTACGATGTCGAGGACAATTCGATGCGCGTTTCGGGTGGCTCTGGGAGCGGCGTTGGCCGTTGCTGTATGGCAGGGGCAGCCGCACGCCCAGATGGGACCGAACCCGTACCGCCCTGTGGGCGGCCTGCAGGCAGGAGAGGGGCTCGGCCGAATCGGAGAAACGTGGGCACAGCTTCCTGCTGGGCGAGCCATGGGATCGCCGGGCGGCCTCGAGATCGATGTCGATGGGGAGCATCTCTGGGCCGTCATTCGATGCGGGAACGATGGCACGCCCCGCGGAAGTCAGACCTACTGTAACGGCTCCGATCTTGACCCGATCATCAAGTTCGGCCCGGATGGCAATGTCGTCACGATGTTCGGAAGCGGCATGTTCGTCTGGCCCCACGGAATCCATGTCGATCAGGACGGCAACGTCTGGGTCACGGAGGCCGGAGAGTCGGAAACTCCGGTGCCGGCCGGCGAGAAGGTGTTTGGCCACCAGGTCTTCAAGTTCTCCCCAGAGGGTACGCTGCTCATGACCCTGGGAGAGGCAGGGGTGTCTGGGGATGGACCGAATCACTTCAACGCCCCGAGCGATGTGATCACGGCTCCCAATGGCGATATCTTCGTCGTGGACGGTCACGTCACGGAGGGCAACAACCGGATCGTGAAGTACTCCGGCGACGGCACCTTCATCAGGGCCTTCGGGGAAACAGGACATGGACCGGGTCAGCTGTACGGCCCCCACGCGATCGCGATGGATGCCAATGGGCGGCTGTTTGTCGCCGACCGCCAGAACCAGCGAATCGTGATCTTCGACCAGGACGGCAACTACGTCAACCGGTGGACCCAGTTCGGCATGCCCAGCGATATCGCAATCGACGACAACGGCCGGATCTACGTCGCCGACTCGGAGTCGGACCTGACGCAGAATCCAGGCTGGGAGAAAGGCATTCGGATCGGGGACGTGGAAACCGGCTGGGTCGAGCATTTCATCCTGGACACGGGCGATAATCCGCCGATTACCGCCGGCGGCAGCGGAGCGGAAACCCTCACCGTCGCCCAGGATGGCAGCATCTTTTCAGGCGAACCGCGCCCACAGCGCCTCCTGAAGTACATCAAGGTGCGGTAGAGAGCATTCCTGCCGGACGGGTTGGGACAGGTGGCCTGATGGGCCATCTCCCGGGGCGGCTGCCCATTCAGACCAATCGGTTGCGGTGACTCGGGCGAGCCAGGTTCTAGTGGTCTGATGCCGAATCAGCTCATCGTTCGGCCCGCGACGCCGCCGTCTGGCGGCGTCGCGCCCTGGGCCTTCACGCCGGAGTGGCCACGACTGCCGTGGACGGGGGCAGACGCGCGCCGGAGACACGACCGGCCAACGTGGCAACGGGGAGATGGACACGAACACGCCGGATGCGGAACAGCGGCGTGCGCACGGCCGGCACCGCGCGGAGTTGATGCGCCGGACCTTCGGGTTCGGCGTCCCGGCCTGTCCGCGCTGCAACGGTCGCCTTCGCCTGATCGCCGTGATCGACCACACCTCAGTCATCCAGAAAATCCTGCGTCATCTCGGGTACCCTCCGAGATCCTCGCCCCCACGCGCGCTCGTGCCCCGGCGCACAGGCAAGGCCTGTCCGCGGCCTCACGCGGTGACAATCTGCGCTGTGACCGCTATCCATCATGCATAATGGGCAGCAGCTAGGGGTAACCAGGGTCGCGTAACAGGTAATGCGTTAACTTCTGGACTCGCTAATGGGTCCTAAATGCCAAGACATCGTGAATCACATAGCATAAAAGAAACCACATTATCAATAGAGGAGCGAGAAGGTATGGGGGAGACAATTCCCTACGGTCGGCAAGACCTTTCTGATGCAGACATCCAGGCGGTTGTGGATGTATTACGTTCCGATTATCTGACGCAAGGCCCTGCAGTACCCGCTTTCGAAAACAGCGTCGCCAACTATTGTGGCGCGAAGCATGCCGTAGCTGTGAATAGCGCCACTAGTGCATTGCACATTGCATGTTTGGCGCTAGGTGTAGGGCGAGGTGATGTTGTCTGGACAACACCGACTACATTTGTGGCCAGCGCTAACTGCGCTCTCTACTGCGGCGCGACGGTCGATTTCGTGGATATCGATCCACACACTTTTAACCTGAGCGTAGACCACCTAGCAGAGAAATTAGCGTTGGCAAAAGCCAGCAATAATTTACCTAAAGTCGTCATCCCAGTACATTTATGTGGCCAACCCTGTGACATGGCTGGTATTTACTCTCTTAGTCAGCAGTACGGGTTTAGGATCATTGAAGATGCCTCGCATGCGATTGGCGCTCGCTACAAGAATGAGCCGATTGGCATCTGCCACCATAGTGACATCACGGTATTCAGCTTTCATCCGGTTAAAATCGTAACATCTGGCGAAGGCGGCATGGCGCTCAGCAATGATTCTCAGATAGATAACAAATTGCGACTCTTCCGCAATCATGGCATCACTAGTGATGCGGCAGACATGGAACCCAGGACCTCGAAAGAACTTTGGAATTATCAGCAAATTCGTTTGGGCTTTAACTACCGTATGACTGATATCCATGCGGCATTGGGTTCAAGTCAAATGGAACGACTTGATGAGTTTGTTGCGAAAAGAAACATGATGGCGAAACACTACGACCAGGTGTTATCCGACCTGCCTGTGGTTAGCCAAGTCATTAATCCGGATGGTTATTCCAGTTATCATCTCTACGTTGTTCGTTTAAAGCTTGACGCAATCAGTAAGACACAGCGGCAGGTGTATGAAGCATTGCGAGATTCAAAAATAGGTGTGAACCTGCATTATATTCCAGTGTATCGCCAGCCTTATTACGAAGATATGGGATTCAAACCGGGGTATTGTTCAGAGAGCGAACGATATTATGCCGAAGCTATATCATTGCCAATGTATCCTGGCTTGAAGCAAGCGCAGCATGAAAGGGTAGTGTCAGTGTTGAGGGCAATCTTGAGCGAATGAGACTCGCGGTGATCCCAGCACGCGGTGGCAGTCCGCGTTCTCCCCGTAGAAATACAGATTCGTTTGCGCGTACATCCATGATTGCCCAGGGAATTGAGATAGCGCAGAATTGCGCATGTCCTGGTTTCGACAGATGATACGGAAATTCCGGCTATTTCCAGAAATTATGAAGCGGTAATCCAATTTGTACGACCGGCAGTATTGGCAGATGATTTCACAGGTACCGTTCCAGTGGTAGCCCATGCTGTTCATGCCAGCAAGGAACTGGGTTGGGAGTGTGATCTGGCATGCCGTATTTCCCTCGCCGGGCCTTTCTGTGACCGCCAGCCATCATGCATAGTGGGCAACAGCCAGTGGTAACCAGGGTCGCGTAACCGGTCTTCCATTAACTTTCGGGAGGCCACTAATATCGGCTATCGTCCAGCGGATCCCGATCCGAGTTGCTTGGCTTGCGGCCCTGATGCGACAGGGATAGACTCCAGCCTGATCGACCCAACATCAAGGAGAACGGACATGAGAGCCCGTATACCGGTCGCATGCGTCCTGTCCATCACTGCTGTCGTGAGTGCTGGAGCGCCTGTGAACGCGCAAGATCGCGTCCAGGATCGCGTTTTTGTTGACCAGTACATGCCGCTGCGTTCCGAGCTGATCATCGCTGATGCCGACGGGAGCAACCCGCACAAGCTCGTACCGGGCACCGAGATTGACCACAACGCGTCGTTCTCGTTTGATGGCCAATGGGTCGTTTTTACCTCGGAACGCAACGGATCAGCGGACATTTTCCGGGCGCGAGTGGACGGGACCGCTGTGGAGCGGCTCACCGATTCGCCAGCCTTTGACGATCAGGCAGCGCTGTCGCCCGATGATCGCTCCGTGGCCTTCGTCTCGAGCCGGGGGCACGGCTCGACCGATATCTACATCATGGACCTGGAGAGTCGCCATGTCCGGAACCTCACGAATTCGCCAGGCGGCGACTTCCGTCCGAGCTGGTCTCCAGACAGCCAAACGGTGGCCTTTAGCTCCGACCGGGGCACCGGATTCCCCCACCAGTCCTTCCCGGACCCCGACGGCAGGTGGGAACACGTGCAGGCGGCGAGCGTCTATCTGATTCGCACCGACGGCACAGAACTTCGCAAGATCACGACGGACCCGGGCATGATGGCTGGGTCGCCGAAATGGTCGCCGGATGGCAGGGAGGTCGTGTTCTATGAGATGCCGGTGCGGGACACGTTTCGGGCGCACTTCGGCGACTTCTCGTCGAGCATCATCTCGGTTGACGTGTCAACAGGCGAGCGCACGGTCCACGCCTCGGGTCCCGGTCTTAAAGTGTCGCCGCAGTTCATTGGACCGGACCGCATCGGTTATGTCACCAAGTCCAGGACAAGCGCGACCCTCACGTTTACCAGCGGTACAACGAGCGCCCCCCAAGACCTCGCCAATCCTACGTGGTCACCAGACGGCACACAGGTCGTGTACCACGCCGGCGAGATGGTCACGATGCACCATTACTCCAACGCCCCGGGCACGAAGCTGCTGGGCACTGTCGATGACCCAGGCTTCGACCTCGTGTACGCCAGCGGGTGGCCGGCTGTGTCGCCAGACGGCCGCACCCTCGTCGTGAGCGAGCGAGCACCGAGCAGCGACCGTATGGCCCTGGTCATGTGGGACACCGACGGCACCAACCCGCGACGGGTGCACAGCGATGAAGTGACGTTGATGGGACTGGATTGGTCACGCGACGGGAGTTGGCTCACATTCGGGGCGGGTAGTTTCTTCGAGCGGCGCACCATCGAGCCCGCCCAGATCATGATCGTCAGGCCTGACGGCTCGGACGCGCATCCGGTGACCACGGGGCCGGGCAATGCCGGATTCCCGAGTTGGTCTCCCGACGGAACGCAGATTGTCTATCGATACTGGACCGACAACGAGCGCGGGGAAGGTCTACGCATCGTCGATGTCGCCACCGGCACGTCCCGCGTCCTGACCACGGAATACGATACGCTGCCGAACTGGTCCCCCAAGGGAGACGTGATCACGTTTTCCCGCTACGCCACCGATGATCGCTTCCCCTATGACGAATTCGACATCTATACGATCCGTCCCGACGGCACCGGTCTGAATCGGCTCACCGACACGGAAGGCAACGACGCGCATTCCTTCTGGTCCCCCGACGGCACGCGTATTTTGTGGAGCAGTTCGCGCTTTGGCTACAAAGACGAGTCGCCGCTGGTCATCAACCAGCCGCAGCCGTACGCCGAATTGTTCATCATGGACGCCGACGGCGGGAACCAAAGGCCCCTGACCGACAACCACTACGAGGAAGGGACGCCTGCGTGGCGACCTGCGGTCCTGCAACCGGAGTAAAGGCTCGGGTCTAGCTAAAGTTGCCACCTTGACTACCGTCTTTAGGCCCGAGCCCTAAGACCGGATATTAAGGCAGCATCACGGGACAGGCTCTTCCTGCGACAGTCCCAGCAACGTTGCCGGGTTGCGCCGGGACATCCGATCGACGTCATCTTCGGAGAAACCTCTCATCCGCATCGCCCCGAGAAACGCACCGAAGCCTGGCGCCGGCAGAGGATTCCCCACCTGCCCGAGATCGGACGACAGAATACAGAACTCCGGGCCGATCTGCCGGATCGCATCCGCAAACCTGTCCATTCGCGCGGGACCGCCGTCTTCGCCGATGTTGCTGCCGACGAATTCTATGAAGGCTCCGAGCGCAGCCGCCTCCTGCATCTGCGATACGCTCATCAAGGTCGGGGGATTCATCCCGTGCGTGACGACCATCTGGCGCACGCCCTGCCGACGGCCCTCGCGCAACAGCATGAGGCCTTCCTCGGGCGTCGAATGTCCAGTGGCCAGCACGAGATCGTGCTGCGCAATCACAGCGATCACCTCAATGACGGCTGGCAGGAGCGCGCCGTCCTGAGACACGCTGACAAACGGGCGATCCTCCTCCGAGAAACGCACCTGGTTTTCAGAGTCGAACGTCGGCATCCACACCATCCGGCCCTGACCCCCGGTTGTCGTGGCCATGTAATCCACCGCGGCCGCGTTGATGCCACCAACGGTGAGATTGAGGTCGACGCCACCGAACACATCGATCCCCGGCACTTCCCTGCCAACGATATAGGCGAGCCCCGCCGTGGACTCGTAGTGGTTTTTGAGCACGATGGCACGCATGCCGGCTGCCCTGGCCTGCCTCGCGGCTTCCACGGCGTCGAGCGAACGCGCGATGCTATCGGGCTCAGCATGGACGTGAATGTCTATAGCCCCGCCGAGCGCGCTCGCCGTTTCCGCGTTCTGCGCCCCTGTCGGCGCGCCACATGCGACGCCCATGGAGATGCCGAAAGCGACAACCAGCACAGTGAACATTTGCATGAGGTCTTTCACTCCAGAACCGGCCGCTGGTTGTGTACGCGGCCTCGAATCCCTCATCTTCGCACATGGCAATAACGGTTAGCGGCTTCGACATGCGGACGGCACAGCGTAGAAGGCACAGCGTAGAAAGCACAGGGTAGACAGCAGAGTGTAGAAGGCACAGCGTGGAAGGCTCACGGATTGTCTCGGCGTGTGTGCCCTGACCGACCCGTCCACCACGTGACGACACCGGTCACCGCAAGCAGCGGAAACGCAAGCCCAGTGACCATCCACAGCAATCTAATCGGCGTGCCTCCGAATGATCCAACGTGGAGTACGCCCAGCCACCGGATGACATCGTCTCCAACGCTGCGGCTCCTCTGATCATCAAGGGCGAGGGCTTCGCCTGTGTGCCGGTCAAAGTAGGCCGTCACCTGGTCGCTTGTATCAAAGTCGCCGTGCTCGCGTCGGGCCAGCACCACGCCGACCGACCCAGTGTCGGTGGCGGGCAGAGACAGTCGTGCTATCTGGGCACCGGGCACCAGGGCCTGTGCACGCGACACGAGGACGTTGAACGGCACATCCTCTCCGAGAGGACTACCCGCCGAGACCGGCGGTCGGGTGGTCGTCAGCGGCAGGACGACGTTGACAGCTTCGCGAAACTGGCCAGGGAAACAGAAATAGACCCCGGTGATAGCCCACAGCAGCAACAGGCCGGCCGTCCAGACACCGGTCACCCAGTGGCATTCGCGAATGACGCGCCTCCAGCCACGTCCGGCGTGGACCGACAGCGCCTCCGTCCAGCGGGAGACGCCCGGCCACCACAGGACCGGACCAGTCACCACCAGCAAGACAAGACACATCGCACCGATCCCGCTGACCACGTAGCCGGTGGACCCCATGAGTAGGTTGAAGTGCAAATCCTGCAGGCGCTGAATCCAGCCGTCCCTGGGCAACTCACCCAGTACGCGTCCGGTGACGGAATCGGAGAACACGGTCCTAAGATCTTCTCCGTCCTTGGCGACGTAGGCGAGGAAGCTGTGCCGGCGCGCTGTCGGATAATCGACGCCACTGAACCGGTAGCCTGGGTAGCGCTGGCGCAGCTGCTCCACGACCACGGTGACATCCGCCAGTACGCCACCGGCAGGGGGGCCGGTGAAGAACTCCGGGTAGGCACGATCCTGGAGTTCCGCGCGGAAGGTCAAGGCCGCGCCACTGAGCCCGATCAGGAGGGCGTAGCTGCTCACGACCAGACCGGTCCAGAGGTGGACCAGGAGCACCACCCGTCGGGTAACTCCGGCACTCGGACGCGAGAAGAAGGCCATGCCGAACCACGACTGTAATTGACCGGGTCCTCCGCTCACCTCTGAAGACTTCCTGAAGTTTTGTTCAGAGTCGGAGTCAACGCCCGTACGGCCGTCCTGCTGACTCCTGACGAAGAATTCAGAAACTCTTCAGATCCTCGGTCGCTGCGCCCCGACTAACATGATTTTCGAACGCAGCGTGACTCCTTCTCGCGAGGTAACAATGACGGTGACTGGTCGGCGATATTCCCTGACATGCGGTGCGCTCGCAGTCGCCCTCTTCTTCCCTGGTGCCGCCGCGGCGCAAGAGCAAGGCACCGTGAGCGGCACCGTGGGCGGCACTGTGGCCGGAACGGTGGCTGGAGTCGTGCTCGACGCCCTGGGAGCCCGGGTGCCCGGCGCCGCCGTCACCCTTCTGGGTGACCAGGGGCTCGTCGGGGAACGCACAGCCGGCGCGGAGGGGGCGTACGAATTTACCGGCCTCACGCCGGGCCGGTACCAGGTGGTCGTGGCCGCGGCGGGCTTCGCTCCCGCGTCGTCCGAGTCCGAGTACGTGGGCGCCGGCGGATTCGTCACCTTCGACGTCACAGTGCAGATCGGACCGCTTCTGCAGGCTGTCCTCGTGACGGCGTCAGCGGCTGATCTGCCCCAGGCGCAGACCGGCGCTCCGGCGACTGTGATCGATCTGGCAGGCATCGAGGCGCTCAACAAGCCCGACTTGCTCGAAGCGCTACGCCTCGTGCCAGGTTCGCAGGTCCAGCAGACCGGCGCCCGCGGCGGCACGACGTCGTTGTTTATCCGCGGTGGGTCGGCCAATTTTGCGAAGGTTCTCATTGACGGTATCGTGGCCAACGATATCGGGGGCGGGTTCGACTTCTCCCAATTCCAGACCACTGGAATTGAGCAGGTCGAGGTCCTGCGGCAAGCCAATAGCGTGATGTACGGCAGCGACGCTCTCACTGGAGTCGTCAACATCACCACCAGGCGAGGTCGAACACGCGTACCTGAGGCCACCTACTCGATCGACGGTGGCAACCTTGGTACCGTCAACAATTCGGCATCGCTCGGCGGCACCTATCAACGGCTGGACTATTTCTCGCAGTACTCGTACTTCAGCACCGACAACGACGTACCCAACAACGCCTATCGCAACCACACCTACGCGGGCAGAGTTGGTCTCGCCCTCGGGGGCAGCACGGATCTCAGCGCCACGCTTCGGAAGATCGACGGGAAGGGTGGGAGCCCCAACGGCTTCAACTATTACGGCCTGAGCGACGACTCCACATCCGCGCAGCAACTCACCTACGCAGGCATCTCGGCGCAATCGCAGTGGACCAACCGCTGGCAGAGTACGCTCCGATTCGGCTCCACGGGCCGAACGTTTGACTTCACGAACCCGACGCCGACCGGCGAAGCCTTCGACCCGTTTGGCTTCGGCGCCAACTATTTGGGCAACGAGGTAAAGATCACTGGGGCGAATGGTCACTCCGCCTCTGGGCGCGCGATCCTGGATTTCGGCGGCACATACCCGTCGGTCTTCATGAACCGATCGACACGACGGGGACTGTCGGGAGAGACGACCTACATGGTGGGCTCGGATGTGCACCTTTCCGTTGGCGGCCGGTTCGAGCGGGAACAGGGATACAGCGACCCCGATGGGGACCCGACGGCCACACGCGACAACGGCGGTCTGTTCGCCGAGGCCCGCGGCAGCATCGGTGGCCGGACCTACGTCGCCGTAGGCGTCGGGTACGAGCGAAATGCCGCGTTTAGATCGGCGACGACCCCGCGACTGTCCGTGGCGACGTATCTCCGCCAGCCAGGTCGTGGCGCGATGGGCGATACGAAGCTGACATTCAATGTCGGCAACGGCATCAAGGCACCCGCCGTATTCCAGGCGCAGAGCTCGTTGAATGCCCTCGCCCAGGGGGTCGGGTCCGCCGTCATTCCCGAACCCATCGGCCCCGAGCGCAGCCGGAGCCTCGACGTGGGCGTCGAGCAGGGCTTTGCCGACGGCCAGGCGCGCCTTCGCGTCTCGTATTTCCGCAATACCTTCGAGGACCTGATCGAGTTCGTCAGCAAGAACGGATTGCCGCAGGTTGGTATCTCGCCCGAGGCCGCGCAGGCCGCCACCTTCGGTGCCTACGTGAACTCATCGTCCTTCACGGCCCAGGGCCTTGAGGCGTCAGCCGAGGCACAGACGCGTGGTGGACTCCGGCTGATGGCGTCCTACACCTTTCTGGACGCCGAGGTGACCGAGTCGTTCGCCAGCAGCGCCCTGCAGCCGGCAATCAACCCATCGATTCCGGGTGTGGCCATCGGCGCGTTTTCTCCACTCGTAGGCGCGCGCCCGTTCCGACGGCCCACGCATTCAGGCACGCTGATGGCGAGCTATACGCAGGGTCCAGGACAAATCACGCTGTCTGTGTATTTCACGGGAAAACGCGATGGCAGCACGTTCTTGAGCGACGCGTCCTTCGGCAACTCGCTGCTGCTACCGAATAGCGAGCTTGAAGCCGGCTATCAGAAGGTCGATCTTGGGGGCGCCTATCGAGTACACCCGCGGCTCAAGCTGTTTGTGAGCAGCGAGAACCTGCTGGACGAGAGCTACGACGCCTCGCTCGGATTCCCGGCGCTTCCCCGAACAGTCCGCGCTGGTGTCACCGTGTTGTTCGGCGGCGACAACTAGAGCGTTTTTTATTTCGCCGTAG
>Ga0209403_10001515_pt1 | contig 30035 bp, 31 predicted proteins | sample ArcticOcean_MG_C_8_FD_187440 | JGI IMG/M metagenome (GOLD analysis project Ga0209403, IMG submission 187440) | Marine microbial communities from western Arctic Ocean - ArcticOcean_MG_CB11_86 (SPAdes) (version 2) | ecosystem: Environmental > Aquatic > Marine > Oceanic | place: Arctic Ocean...
ACAAGGATAGTAAGGAAGTGGCGTCCCCTAGGAGAGTCGAACTCCTGTTGCCTGGATGAAAACCAGGTGTCCTAACCACTAGACGAAGGGGACTAAAGAGCAGCATTGTATGGAGGACTAGCTATAAGGTCAAACCTAATTAGCTATTCAACTGAAGAATATTCACTCCTGGATCTGATGTAAACTATTGCTCCTATAAGCAATACGCTAATTAACATTCCGTACCAAAATTCTTGCGTCGCGAGCAACAAAGGAATATCAGCAATTTCAACCACTCTAAGCTCTTCGTACTGCTTTGGAAACGAAGACATGAGTGACCAAGGCTGCACCCTCTCTATTGCCGTTGCTAAAAACACTGCACTACCTAGAACGACCTTTTCAATGGCAATTATACCGACCAAAGGCAACACAGCTGCAACGATGGGTTTCCTGGAATAAGCTCCTGCTAGCATTAACCAAGCAAATATGGGCAGAGACCATAAGAGTTGCATCCACAGGCTGAATATTATTCTTAACCAATCAAGAATGGAATAAGCGTTCCAAATCCAAGTGAAGGGCACTATATCTGAAACGGCAAAGAAGATAGAAGCACTCAGTAATGCAACCATGTGCAGGAAGATTAAAGCCGGTAAAATAATTAGAGGCGCAACAAAGACCACGACAAATACTTTTGATAAAACGGTCTCCAAATCAGAGATTGGAAGCGATCTCCAAAAAATAATACTTTTGTCTTTTCGTTCTTCGTAGAACGTTCCTAAACTGTAAGACAAAACGGCAAATATCATTATAAAAGCAATCGGGAAGCCTAAAACAATCAAGCCACTTCTTATAACTCTTTCTTTTTGATCCACAGTAGCAGCACGCATCCACTCAACTGCCTCACCATTCTCATACACTGAGGTGGAGAAATTAAATTCGTTGGTTTTTATATCAGCGACACCAAAATACACCAGGACAATGACCAAGCTCAAGATGGTGGCAACAATGAAGGGTGCGTAAATTAATCCAACCTTATGTTCTTGCAGTTCTCTTTTAACAAGTGCAATCAGTACGTTCATGATTGCTCTCCAGATTGATCAGATCGATTCATGATGGCCACAAAAAGATCAGCTATGAAAGGAGGCCTTACTTCTCCCAAAGAAGAAAGCTTTTCGATATCCATGTTTTCATAAAGAAAGACTGTCCTGCCAAGCTCAGTTCTTATGTTGATGGGGTTTAATGATTTCGCTTTTTCATTGTTGTCTGCGTTTGGTCTTAGCTCTAAGAATCTTTGATTTAAAGAATCGATGGATTCCTTCATAACGGCCCGTCCTTTATCAAGAAACACCACGTCCGTTAACACCCCTTCTATTTCTTCAACTTGGTGCGTGCTTATTAATATGGTTTTATTTCCATCAAAGTAATCCTCTATTAGACGAGAATAAAACTCTTTCCTGTAAACCAAATCCAAACCTAAAGTGGGTTCGTCTAAAACCAAAAGTTCTGCATCTATGGCCATGATAATTGCCAGATGAAGTTGCACAATCATGCCTCTTGAGAGAGTCCTTATTTTAGACTTGTTTTTAATGTTGGTTTTAGAAAGGATGTTTCTTGCTTTTTTTGGATCGAATTCCGGGTGTACTCCTTCAACGTATTCCAGCATCTGTTCAACGGTCATCCATTTTGGCAAAACCGCTACGTCGGTTATGGAACAAACTTTCTTCAGAAGTTGGTGTCTGTTCTTAAAAGGCTCCAAGCCCATCACCTCTAGAGATCCTTCTGATTTGAGCAGCCCTAAAACCGCGTGCAAGAAAGTAGACTTACCTGCTCCGTTAGGGCCTATAAGACCTAATATCTGTCCTTGATGTAAATCTAAATCCAACCCATTCAAAGCATTATTATCTGAGTATCTTTTCTTTATGCCTCTCGCTCTGACCACAATATCGTTTTGCATAACTTAACTCTTCTTAATTAACTTGGATAAATCAATATCCAGTTGATTGGCCTTCTTTACCACCAAAGGCCAGTCTCCTTTCAAAAATTTGTCTTTCTCTAATTTAAACAACTGTTTTTTTGCTGAATCGGTAATGAACATCCCTAAACCTCGACGGTTTTCAACGATCTCTAAATCCACCAGCGCCTGGTAAGCCTTTGACACCGTGAGAGGATTCACGCCGCCTTCTACGGCCATTTGTCTAACGGAAGGGATGGGGTCGCCTGATTTTAGGACGCCGTCGATTATCAGAGAAACTACGTGATCTCTAATTTGTTGATATATAGGTTGTTGTCCTGTCCATTGCATAATAGCAATCTCCCTAACCACAGTGTATTGGTTTGCTAATACACTTACAAGCTGGCTTATTTCCTAAGATTTTTTTGGACGGCTGAGAAAAGACCTCTGAATATATTGGCTTCCATTTTATCTATTCTTGCTCTTTTAAAAAACCGTCGAACACGGGTTAATAATTTCCTTGGATTTTGAGTGTCATAAAAATCCACTTCTTGCATGAGTTCATCAAGATGCGTAATTAATCTCTCGGTTTGTTCGTTATCTGCCAACTCAACGTCCCACTCAGGTTTCTCTACAAGATCGTAATGTTCAAGCATTGCCAGTCGTGTTTCATAAGACAATATCTGCACGGCTTGGGATAGATTTAATGAGGAATATTCTTCATTGGTGGGTATGTGAACGTGTAAATTACACATACCAAGCTCTTCGTTGGTCAAACCTCTGTCCTCTCTTCCAAAAACAACTGCCACTTTATTGACACCCTGTTGTAAGGCTTGAACTATCTCCTGACTCGCTTCCCTTGGTGAAACAAGAGGCCAAGGAATTTTTCTGTTACGAGCACTGGTGCCAATGATTAACTCACAATCTTTAGTAGCGCTGAATAGATCTGGATGAATCTCAGCTTGCTCAAGAACGTCTTTAGCAGCTTTTGCTCTATAGAAAGCTACGTCATTAGGAAAATCCTTAGGGTTCACTAAGAAGAGCTTGCTCAACCCCATTGTTTTGATTGCTCTGGCAGACGCTCCAATATTTCCTGGATGCGTTGTCCCTACAAGAACAAATTTTATGGAGTCCGCTAATAATTGATGTGCAGTTTTTTTTTCTTCCATGCGTATATTCTATCAGGGAGTGTCGAAGCATATGTTAGGATGCGCGCCTAAAAACAAACTTATGGAACCAAAAGTAAACATAGCCTTAGAGGCAGCCAGAGCAGGATGCAAAGAATTACTAAGCTATGCGTACAGACTGGATCAGTTGGACGTTAAAGAAAAAGGGCCAACTAACTACGTAACTCAACTGGATAAAAAAGTGGAATCTATCATTATTGATTCTCTAAAGACCATCTACCCGCGTCACACCTACATCTCTGAAGAAGCCGGTAAACTTGAAGGATTCGGTAAGGATATTGATTCAATGTGGATCATTGATCCGCTGGATGGAACAACAAATTACATCCACGGCTTTCCCTACTACGCAATATCCATAGCTTACGTTGAAAAAGGTAAAACTCTTCATGCTTTAACCATAGACGTATCAACACAAAATGAATTCACCGCCAGCCTTGGCTGTGGTGCCTACCTTAATGACAGGAGGATTAGAGTCAGCAAACGCAACGGCTTAAAAGGAGCACTGCTTAGTAACTCTTCTCACGATACTGATTCCGGTAGGGTTCGCCATGACAACATGTCCACGTTTAAATCGTTGTACTCTGAAGGGTTAACCATCAGAAGGACAGGATCTGCTGCCTTAGATATGGCCAACGTAGCTGCAGGTAGGCTCGATGGATTTTGGGGAAGCGGTCTTGGAATATGGGATATTGCTGCGGGCGGATTGCTTGTTCAAGAAGCGGGTGGACTGGTCAGTGATTATTTTGGAGCACCGAACTATTTAGATGGAGATCATGTTATCTGCGCTGCTAATAAATGCTTCAAGCCAATGCTTCAATCAATCAAACCTTACGCTACCATCGTGGAAGATTAAGGAAGATCGTAAGGATCTGGATTTTCTGCATCTTCCACTTTCAGGTGATCTTTAGTCAGCCCCATCATAATTAAAGCATTGGATGCAATATAAATCGAAGAGTAAGTTCCTACAATAACGCCGAAAATTAGAGCTAAAGCAAAATTCTTTATTAACTCTCCGCCCATCAAATAAAGTGAAAAGAGAACCAATAATGTAGTCAAAGAGGTAATTATAGTTCTGCCTAAAGTTTGATTGAGTGATGTGTTTATTAATTCAGTTGTATTTTCGTCCGTCTCACTTCTTAAATTCTCACGAATACGGTCAGAAACAACAATGGTGTCATTCAAAGAATAGCCTATTACTGCAAGTAAGGCCGCCAATACGGTTAGATCAAAATCAAATTCAAAAAAAGAAAAGATACCTAAGACAACAATAACATCGTGAACCAAGGCAGTCACTGCGGCGCCGGCAAACATGGATTGGAATCTAAAAGCAATGTAGAGCATCATGAAAGCCAAGGCCAATATCATAGCCAAACCTCCGTCATCTCTTAGCTCATCACCAATTTGTGGGCCAACGTACTCTATTCTTCTTAAGTCAATTTCAGTTCCCGCTGCATTGCTCTTAAGTAAGGTAATTATTTCAGCCCCCAACGTATCGCTTAGACTTCCCGGGAGTTTAATGAGCACTTCTTGATTGGATCCAAAATTTGCAACTTGCGCTCCTGAGTAACCAGCAGTCTTTAAAGTGGATCGAATTGAATTTAAGTCTGCAGATTCCGGATAGCTAAGCTCAACTAAAGTACCGCCTGTAAAATCTAATCCGTAGTTTAATTCTTTAAAAACCAAAGAGGTCACAGAGATCAAAATAAGAATTGATGACACAACCAATGCGGGTTTTCTCCATGCCATGAAATCTACATTAAAAATCATATCGATAACCTCGAAAGATCTTTTTTACTTCCGTAAACAAGATTTATAAATGCACGAGTTCCCATGATTGCAGTAAACATTGAAGTGATGATGCCGATCATCAATGTAATTGAAAAACCTTTTATAGCGCCGGTTCCTAATGAATACAAAACAACAGCAACTATTAGAGTTGTGAAATTAGCATCCCAAATAGTTAAAAAAGCTCGATCATAGCCTGCATCTATAGCGTCCAAAGGTTTTCTGCCTCGAGCCAATTCTTCTCTTATCCTTGAAAATATCAAGACATTGGCATCAACGGCCATGCCCACGGTTAAAACAATTCCGGCAATGCCGGGTAGCGTGAGTGTTGCAGATAATATGGACATCACGGCTATCAATAAAACGATATTAAAACTCAAAGCTAAACTGGCAGCGATTCCAAAAACACGGTAATAAATAAGAATAAAAAGTAAAACTAAAGCCATGCCTAATTCCATCGATAAGATACCTGCATCGATGTTATCGGCTCCTAAGCTTGGCCCCACCGTCCGCTCTTCAACAAAACGCATTGGCGCTGCTAAAGCTCCTGCCCTAAGGAGCAAAGCCAACTCTGAAGATTCGCTCGGACTATCCAAGCCTGTAATTCTAAAAGTGGTGCCTAGAGCAGCACGAATCGTTGCAAGGCTAATAATCTCTTTTATTTCATAGGTCTCAAGAACCGGAACTTGTTTACCAGAATCATCAATTTGATATTTAGTTCTTGTTTTCTGCTCAACAAAAAGAACCCCCAATCGCTTGCCTATACTGCCTCTGGTTGCCCTGTGCATTCTACCGCCTCCTTGACCATCAAGAGTTATGTTAACTTGAGGCAAGCCGTTTTCATCAAAGCTGGCTTGGGCAGTGGCCACTTGATCTCCGCCCAAAATTACGGCATCTTGCAGATCCGCACCTGGGCCTTGTTGGCCTTTAAAGGGGTAATTGGTCTTTCTTGTTCTTGGGGTATCCAGTTGAGCTTCTAGGTGAAATTCTAATGTGGCCGTCTTTCCAAGAATTTTCTTTGCTTCTGCAGTGTCTTGAATGCCCGGCAACTGAACGACTATTCTTGTCTTTCCTTGTCTCTGGACAATAGGTTCGGAAACGCCCAATTCATTTACACGATTCCTTAAAGTGGTTAAGTTTTGATCTATTGCATCGGATTTAATTTGATCAATCTCCAACTCAGCTAAGACCAAAGAAATTGTTAATGGTTCTTTTGAATCAGGAGATCCTAAAAACTGAGAGTAATTATCTTCTATAAAATCTTTGGCCTCACTGAAAACCGCTTCACTCTGAAATTTTACTGAAATGGAAAGGTCTTCCTCAACAAACGCTCCTGAATATCGTATTTTTTCTTCTCTTAATCTTCTTTTAATGTCTTGCAGAGTTCCGTTTTGTCTGTTTTTAATCGCCGCGGCAGTGTCTACTTCCATTAAAAAGTGAACGCCTCCTCTTAAATCCAGTCCTAACTTCATTGGTTCAGCTCCTATATTAGAGAGCCATTGAGGTGTCGTTGGAGCAAGATTAAGCGCAACAATAACGTCTCCGCCTAAATTATTGGAGAGAGCACTTTTAACCTTTAATTGATCATCTGATGAGCCTGTTCTTATCAGAACATAATCATCCGTTGTTTCTATTCTTGTTTCAGAGTCTCCATCAGCAAGGATAGTTTCTATTCGTTCGGTTAGGTTGCTGTCCGGGCTTTGCGAACTGGAATTGTAAGATACTTGAACAGCCGGGTCAGGAGCATAAAGATTAGGCAAAGCGTAGATTATTCCAATACATAAGATTGAGATAATCAGTAAATACTTCCAAGTGCCGTAACGTTTCACAAAATACCTAGATTGAATTAATCGTTCCTTTAGGAAGCACGTTGGAGATAGCGCTGACTTGAACTTTAACCTTCATGGAATCATTTAAAGTAACTTCCAGAAATTGGTCTCCGATCTTAGTAATTTTTCCTAAAATGCCTCCTGCGGTAACCACTTCATCTCCTATCTCTAAGCTACTCAACATTTCTTGATGAGATTTTCTTCTCTTGTTCTCGGGTCGAATCATCAGGAACCAAATAAGCACCATGAAGCCTACTAAAAAAAGGAGTGTCGGATCAAAAAATGTAAATGAATCTTCCATAGTGTTTACTCTTTATTTATATTGGGGTCTTTGGAATTTTTCCAAGTAGACCTAAATTCGTTTAAGAAAGGCTGCAATGTACCTGTTTCGATTGCTAGTCGCAAATCTCTCATTAATTTTTGATAGAAATGTAAATTGTGTATTGTGTTGAGTGTGGAACCTAAGATTTCTTTTGTTTTATCCAAATGATGTAAATAGCTCTTAGTAAAATTAGAACAAGTGTAACAACTGCAGCTGTCGTCTAGCGGGTTAAAGTCATTCTTGTGTTTAGAATTTCTAATTTTTACTTCCCCTGTCGAGGTATACAGATAACCATTTCTAGCGTGTCTTGTGGGTATAACACAATCAAACATGTCCACTCCTTGCTCAACCGCGTTTGCAATATCCAATGGAGTCCCAACGCCCATGAGATACCTCGGAGCAGAAATTGGCATTTTTGGTGTTATGTAGCTAACTATCTCTTTTAGTTCTGACTTTGATTCACCCACTGAAAGGCCTCCAATAGCGTAACCTTCAAAACCAATACCGGTCAAAATTTCAAGAGATTCATCACGTAATTCTTTAAAAACGCCCCCTTGAATGATTCCAAAGAGCGATTGTTTGTCAGATACAAAGCTGTCTCTGCACCTTTGTGCCCATCTTGAGGACAGGCGCATAGAAGTCTCTGCGATGGATTTTTCTACCGGATAAGGAGTGCATTCATCCAACACCATGGCTATATCAACGCCATATTGTTGTTGTAAGTCCATGCAAGATTCTGGGGAAAGGAACAATCTATCTCCGTTTAAGGGAGAGTTAAATTTAACGCCTTCTTCTGTAATTTTTCTGTTCTTTGCCAGACTAAAGACTTGATAACCTCCGGAATCTGTAAGGATAGGCTTGTCCCACCCCATAAATTCATGAAGACCACCATGATCTCTAATGATATCAACACCCGGCCTTTGCATTAAATGATAAGTATTAGATAAAACTATCTCTGCGCCCAACTGAGATAAGTGTTCTGGTGTAAGAGATTTTACAGCACCGTAAGTTCCTACGGGCATAAAAGCTGGTGTCTGAAACGAACCGTGAGGAGTAACAACCTCTCCGCGTCTCGCGGAACCATCTTCTTTAATTAATGTGTACGTTAATTGTGAGGCCATCATTCACCGTTGGTTATAAACATAGAATCCCCGTAACTGAAGAATCTGTATTCATTTCTTATAGCGTGTAAATACGCAGACATTATCCTCTCACTCCCACCAAAAGCACTAACTAATAAGAAAAGGCTTGATTTAGGAAGGTGAAAATTGGTTAGAAGAGCATCAACTATTTTAAATTGATAACCCGGGTAAATAAATAAATCAGTTTCTCCTTCATAAGGCTCCATGACTTGAGAATCCATTGCAACGGATTCAAGGCATCTCAAAACAGTGGTACCGATTGCAATAACTCTTCTGCCTTCATTCTTGGCTTTCATGATGGTCTCAACGGCAATATCATCAACAGAGATTCTCTCTTGATGGATTACATGGTCTTCTATTTTATTTACCTTTATTGGCTTAAAGGTACCCAATCCGATATTCAAGGTTATTTCAGTAAATTGAATGCCTTTGGACTTAAGTAGATCAAGGTGAGACTTATCAAAATGCAATCCTGCGGTTGGAGCAGCAACAGAATTTAGCTTCCCTGGATCTGCATAAACGGTTTGGTAACGCTCCTCATCTACAGGCGCAGCAGGGCGCTTAATGTAAGGGGGCAAAGGCACTTCACCAAAATTATCCAATACGGAGAGCACAGGTTCTGAAAATTCAAACAGACAAAGGTAGTCTTTCTTTTCTTTTAGTCTTAGCTGGATAGTTTTTCCCTCCAGATAGACCGTATCGCCCTCTTTCAGTTTAGAGTTTGATTTTGTTTGAACAGAAGCGAGGTGAGAGTCCACGACCCTTTCTATTAAGATTTCAACTTTAGCGCCTGTTTCTTTAAAGCCTATCAATCTGGCCTTCAAGACCTTTGTGTTGTTTAAAACCACCAAGTCTCCTGGCGACAGGTGTTCTTCTAATTGATTAAACGCTTTGTCTTCAAATCTTTCTCCCATTACAAGCAGTTTGCTTGCTCCTCTTATTTTAGGAGGATGAAACGCTATTAGATCTTCTGGGAGATCAAAATTAAAATCGTCGAGATTCAAATCAAAGTCCTTATGGTGCCGAAGGAGAGACTCGAACTCTCACACCCAGAGGGCGGGGGATTTTGAATCCCCTGCGTCTACCAATTCCGCCACTTCGGCTATAAAATATATAAAATCCTAGTAGAAAGTTTACTATGAAAAGGTAAACTTCCGTTCTTAAAGTTAACAAGAGCGTATCTTATGTTTAGTTTTTGGATTAGGAAACGTATTTTTTCCTTAATCACATTTCTTTTAAAACCCGTCATAAAATTTGAAATAGAATTTGATGATGGCGTTTCTGTTGAATTGATGAAAGCAGCTGAAACGGTGTATGCCATTCCTACAGACTCAGTTACAGACTTAGTGTCATTACAGCTTGTAACAGAGAATCTTAATATTTTTAGACCTCTCTCAAAAATATCAAACTCAAGGCTTAGCAGATTCACTTGCCTAAAGGCTCCTGTGTTCAGCCGAAAGCAACAAAAGATTATTCGTCAGGCCAGTTATAACCTTGAATCAATCATTGCATTGGATGACAGTCAAGTCACCGTTATTCCTACCTCTTTCTATTGGGGCAAGCATCCAGACAAGCAGAAATCATTATTTAAGATTCTTTTTTCTCAATCCTGGACAGCAACGAGCCCAATAAAAAAACTTTTTAAAATTATTTTCCACGGAAGGTCTTTAGTCATTAAATTTCACAGACCCCTAGCTATCGATGAACTTAAAGATAAAGGTAAAAATACAAAAGATAACGCCAGATTAATAAGCAGATATTTAAGAGCGCTCTTCAGGCGATCTAAACAGGCCAAGCTAGGACCGGATATTTCACACAGACGAACACTTGTGCATTCTCTTAGCCAAAACGCCGAGGTAAAGAAAGAAATAGAAAGGCTATCTGAAGGTAATGCAAAAATTAAGAAAAGGCTTAAGAAAAAATCTTTACGCTATGCTAATGAAATTTGTTCCGATCTGAATTACCCCATTGTCAGGCTTCTTATCAGGTCTTTTTCTTGGTTTTGGAACTCACGCTATGACGGTATTCATATTAATAACCTAGAGGAGATAAAAAAGATTTCTAGTGAAAATTCAATTGTTTACGTGCCCTGCCATCGCAGCCATATAGATTATTGCGCTTTGTCTTATGTTCTTTATGAAAATGGACTCATGGTTCCTCAAATTCCTGCTGGAAATAATCTTAATCTGCCTATTATGGGCAGGATTCTAAGAGGTGGTGGAGCTATTTTCATGAGAAGGTCTTTTAAAAACCCTCTTTACAGTACCATTTTTTTTCAACACATAAGAAACCTGATCAGAAGAGGAAGTTCAATAGAATTCTTTCCAGAAGGAGGAAGAAGCAGGTCCGGGCTGTCTCTGCCATCAAGACCGGGGCTCATCTCTATGATAATCAGAAGTTTTGCTAGCCTAGAATCTGATAATGTAAAAATAGTGCCTATTTACATAGGTTACGAAAAAATTCTTGAAGGCCAAAGCTATCTTTCTGAGCTCTCAGGTAAATCAAAAAAGGGGGAAAGTCTCTTAGATCCACTAAAAGTTTTAAAAGATTTTAATAACTACCTTGGCAATGCATACATAAACTTTGGATCCCCTATCGACCTGGGAAGCTTTCTTAGAGAAGAAGTTGAAGAATCGGATTTAAAAAAGAATGCACTTAGTGAAAAACCTGAATGGTTAAGAAAGGCCACTACAAGCTTGGGTGAGTTAATCATTCAAGGTATTAATTCTTCAGTGGCAGTTACAACCACCAGTTTGTTTTCAATAAGCTTATTAACCGATTCAACTCAATCTTTGAGCGAAGACAAATTAAAACAAAGAATAAACCTGTATCTGGATCTAATTAAAAACTCTAAAACCTACAATCACGTCTGGCTAACCAACACCAATGCTTCAGAAATTATTAATAAGACGGAAGAATTAAAACTAATCAGTAGTCAGCTTGTTGGTAATTCTAGAATATTTAAACCCACTAACGATGAGACATCCATTCTTTCATTTTATAAAAATAATATTTCGCATATTTTTATACTTTATTCAACTGTATGCGAGTCACTCAGGTACGTTAATGAAATTTCTTACGATGAAGTTTTAAGGTTGGTTGGGTTGGTTTTTCCTTTCTTAAAAAGAGATTATAACCTTCTGGAAACTGATGCAGAACTTGATGATCTCATTAAAAGTGCTTTAAAAACCCTCATGAAATCTGGTTTGATAGAAGAAACTGAATCAGGAAATCTAACAAAACCTAACTCCGACACAGCAAAGTATGAAGATTTTATTGCTTTATCTAATATTAGCGAGCCTAGTATTAAAAGATTCTTCATAGTTTTAAACACCCTTTGGGAGCACCCTTCAATAAAAAGAGAAGAGTTAAAAAAGTTATGCACCAATATTGCCAAAAGGCTTGAGTCGGTTGAAGGTTGGCCTTATCCGGAATTTTCTGACAAGAATAAATTTGATGAGTTTATAGACAAGCTTTTATTGGATAAATTAGTAAAAGAGGATGGAGATCTTAACCTTCAGGCTGCAAGAATTACAAAGCGGGTTAAGAAAGATTATTTAAATTTCTTTAATCAACAATTTATCAACCTCATTAATGAGATGAACTAACGACGTACACGTCAAATCTAACCACCCTACCTTGGATTGAAAAACTAGGTTTTTGATTATTCAAATAACTGGAATTTTTATGTCTCTTAACTATTACCCTTTTTTTTGCGAAATTTAAGGCCTGTATGAGTAAATCCTCAGAAAGGTCTTCTTCCGATAGATCTCTTAAAGCTTGGATATTCTTTTTTGCTCTAGCACTTCCAGTGTTAGGAAACATTGGATCAAGATAAACAACGTCTGCTTCATTTTTCTTAATAGCAAAGAAATCTCTAGCATCCGATTGAATCAATTCAAACTTACTGACCAAGCTCAAAACGTATTCCTCAGTTGAATTCTTGATGCCATCTTGCAAAAGGTAATGCAACCATGGAACCCTCTCAATCAACACTACGGAATTAGAAACGGTGGCTAATTCCAAGGCATCTCTTCCGAATCCAGCCGTAGCGTCTACGACAGAACAGTCTGAAGGTAATCCCTTCATGCACCTTAAAAGGTTACTTTTCTTTTTATTGTTTGACCATTCCGTAAAATTACACAGAATAGGTTTTTGCTTACCTTTTAGCCCTATTTGTAAATGACTCTTTTTTTTACCCCTAACGAGATAATATTGATCATTAGCTAATTGGGGTTCCTTTTCTTCTTCACCTCTAATTAAAAGATCCAGTCCAAGCCTTGAGGCAAGATCTTGAATAATTAATTCAGATTCATTGGTTTCAGAAATCAATACAGGCAACATCAAACCCAGTAAGAAAGAAGCCAAACTCCTAATAAGACCCTATAAATAACAAACGGGGTAAAGCTAAAGCGATTCACTAATTTTAAAAAAGCATCGATGGTTAAGTAGGCGATTACAAAAGACACACATACTGCTAACACAAGGTCAGAACCCTGGTTTAGCAGGTCTTTTATGCTTAAATTCATTAATTCTGAGGCCGCTATTGCTCCTATCGTTGGAATGGCCAATAAAAAACTAAATTTTGCCGCTGCTTCTCTGCCAATGCCTAAAAAAAGAGCTGCCGATATGGTTACACCTGACCTGGAGGTTCCAGGTATCAAAGCAAAACACTGAGAGAGACCGATGATGAAGGCTTGTTGGGTGGTTATCAAGTTAATGTCGTTAGAGGTTGTTTTTATCTTATCCGACCACAACAGAATAAGACCAAAGAAGATTGTTGCATAAGCTATAATTTCAGATGATCTAAGATTCTGATCAACAAAATCTCTTAAAAGAAAACCCAGTATGAGAATTGGTAAGACGGCAACTAGAATATTGACCAGTTGATGAGTTTCCTCTTTATTCCTTTGATTGAAAGACAGCCCTCTTATCATTCCTATAACTTCTTTTCTAAAGTAAATCATCGCTGCCAATAAAGTGCCTAAATGCACTGCCACATCAAAAACGATTCCTGTATCGGTTGAATTAAGAAATTCACTAACTAAGATTAGGTGTGCCGAGCTAGAAACTGGTAAAAATTCAGTCAGCCCCTGGATAACAGATAGAATAAAAAGATCAACGATACTCATTTAGCTTTCTTCCACTGATCTTCACCAAAAAGATAGATGGGAAGGAGTTCGGCAGGTTCTAATAATTCATTGTTAATGTATTTATCTTTTGCAATTGACAGAAGATCTGAAGCCAAAGGCAGATTTAAAAAAATATTCTTTGATATTTCCTTAAGTCGCTTCTCGATCAGATCACATCCATCTCCAACAAAGAATGTATTCTCCTCATAGGCAGATAATTTAAATTCTTCTACTGGAATGACGAAAGTATCGGAAGTAACAAGTGCGTCTTTTGAATATAAGAATTCGCCGACGTAGAGCTGTTGCATTCGAGCATCAACAATAGAAACGATGCGATCAGCGCCTAATTGAGTATTAATATTTCTTGCTAACACTTCAAGACTAGAAACTTGTATGGTTTTTAGGTCATTACTAAATGCCAAACCTTGAGCTATAGAACACGCCAGTCGAATACCAGTGAAAGATCCGGGACCGCAACCAACAGCGATTGCATTCAAGTCTTGCAATTGAGCGTTTGCCAGTTCAAGTAAAGCTTTGATTTCTATTAACAGCCTTTCCGTGTGTTGTTTGGGTAAAATTTTATGGAAATGAAAATCATCATCGTTAAACGAAAGACTCAGAGAACAGGCATCGCTAGAAGTCTCTATGGCAAGAATATTTGCCATATTAAGATCTTTTTATTTGATCAAGAATAGCTCGTGAAACTTCTTCAGGAGACTGACTGCCGGAAACCTTGACGTAACTAATGGATTCTATTCCTTTTGAGTAGAACTTAATTAGCGGGGAAGTTTGGTTGCTGTAAACTTGCAATCTATCTTTAACCGTTTCAGGCTTATCATCCTCTCTTTGGACTAAAGGTTCACCGGTCTCATCATCAATATCATGTGCTTTTGGTGGATTGAATTCTACGTGATAGTTTCTTCCAGAACCAGGATGCATTCGTCTGCCTGACATTCTATTTATTATCTCTTCTTCGGGCACGTCTATCTCTATAACAAAATCTATTTCTATGGATCTCTTAACTAAGGCTTCTGCTTGAGGAATTGTTCTTGGAAAACCATCAAAGAGAAACCCTGACTGACAATCACTTTGGGCTATTCTTTCTTCTACCAATCCAACAATAACTTCATCGGAAACCAATATCCCAGCATCCATGAGTGCTTGGGCTTCTTTTCCCAGGTCAGTTTGTGCCTCTACTGCCTCTCTCAGCATATTTCCAGTAGAGATGTGCGGTATGTTAAAGGCTTTACATATAACATCTGCTTGTGTGCCTTTTCCAGCACCGGGAGGGCCTAATAATATTATTTTCATCTTTGTTCTCCTATTGCAAATGCCAAAGAGTAATCCTTTGTATCGGTTATTGTTAAATGAAATTTTTCCACACCCCTTTCCTTAGCCACCCTCCCTGCCTCACCATGCAGATTGGTGTAGGGAGCGCCCGCTTCAGATCTAAGGATTTCAATATCTTTTATTAAAACACCTTGAGAAAAGCCTGTTCCTAAGACTTTTGAAACCGCCTCTTTGCAGGCAAAATTATTACTGAGGTACGAAACTTTTTTTGTTAAGTTAATTTTTTTATTAAACTCATAAGACTCTTTCTCAGATAAAATCTTGTTAACAAACTTATTCCCAAACTTTAAAAACACATTTTCTATTCTAGATTTTTCTAAAAAATCTGCGCCAACACCTTTAATCATTGTTTTGCCTCGTTTTCGATTAAGTATTTTCTTATATTTAAGGTCTTATTGCCAAGTTGAAAGTCCAGTGCGCGTCTCATTATTTGCTTTGAGGCATTCCTTGAGCTTGTGCTGATAAGATCTCCTTTGGCAAAACTTAGGATATCTTTACCTGAAAAAGTATTTACCACAGATTTATTTTCATCCGCTCCTAAGTTGGTGAACCCTAAGGTAGGATCAAAGCTATAAAAAGAATCAGCATCTATAGACTTCCCTGTTAAAGCTTCGCTTTCTAGATCAATTCCGTAACCAAGCTCTTGGAGTAAAATTAGCTCAAACGATCTAAGTTGCAACTCGATTGCCTCTTGATTTTGTTCTTTTGATAAATTGTAATAAAGAGACTTGAGCTGTTGAAATATTTCAGGATGAGGATCTTCCTTTTCAAGTGTTTTTGTTAAAAGTTCATTCAAGTAGATGATGCAACTAAATGCCACCTTAGAAGACAACCTGAAATGGTCTATGATTTCGCAATGAGTAAGGTTCTTCAAGTCACTCTTCCCCACAAAAGAAATTGAAAAAACAGAAGAAGGTGTTTGAATAACTCTTAGGCTACTTTTGGGTCGTTTCGCCCCCTTCGCTACGAAAGAAATCTTTCCAAAATTTTCAGTGAAAGCGTCGACAATAAGACTCGTTTCTTTAAACGACCTTGTGTGGAGAATAAACGCCGGTTCTAAATTAGCTCGATTAACCAAGATCGTATCCCATTGTGCTCATGAAAGCTTCGTTATCGGTCCATCCGTTCTTAACTTTAACCCAGAGACTTAGCATTACCTTGGTTTGAAGCACTTCTTCTAGATCCAGCCTGGCTGCCGTACCAATGGATTTTAAACGCTTCCCTCCTTGACCAATAACAATACCTTTCTGACTCTTTTTTTCTACAAAAAGAGTTGCTTCAATGTGCGTTACTTCATTTTTTAATTGAAAAGAATCGATCATGACTGAAATGCGATAAGGGATCTCATCTCCCACTCTGGTTATGCATTTTTCTCTTATTATTTCACTCGTTAAAAACCTTTCAGTGGTATCTGCCACCTGATCTTCTGGGTAAGAATGAGCTCCTTTAGGAAGCTTAGAAAAGATAGAAGCTTCTAGGCTGTCAATATTTTGGTCTTTTAAGGCAGAAATAGGGACAATATCTGAGAAATTAAAATTCAGTGATAGTTTTTCGATAAATGGGAGTAACCTGTCCTTATCCAAAACTCTGTCCACTTTATTAATAACAAGGATGACATGATCTAAATTAGCAGGTATCTGGGCCAGCAATCTTTCATCTTCTTCATCAAACCTTAATGCTTCAATAACGTAGAGAAGAACATCTACCCCTGACATTGCATCCAAAGCCACTTTATTCATGTAACGATTTAAAGCTCTCTTCTGACCTTGATGAAAGCCAGGGGTATCTATAAATATAGCTTGAGCACCTGCCTTAGTTTTTATACCCAAAAGTCTATGACGAGTTGTTTGAGGTTTTCTGGAAGTAATAGAAACCTTCTGTTCAACTATCTGGTTAAGCAAGGTTGACTTGCCCACATTGGTTTTACCGATTAGGGAGACGTAACCTGTTCTTGAATCTTCTGATTTAGTCATTCTTTAATTCTATTAACTCTAACATTTTTTCCGCAGCTTTTATTTCAGCTTTCTTTCGTGTGCTGCCTTCGGTTTCAACGGTCAAACCTAAACCATCAAGACGACACAGAATTTTAAATTTCTTAACTTGATTATTATTCTCTTCGCCAACTAATTCATAAAAGGGTAAATCATCTCCTCTTTTTTGAAGATGCTCTTGCAACCTGGACTTTGAATCTTTTAGATCTTGGGAATGGCTAAGAGCACTTAACCTTTCATTAAATAACGTGGATACGATTTTAGAAGCTTCATGAAAACCTCCGTCAAGGTAAATGGCTCCTATTAATGCTTCAAACGTATTACCCAATATTGAATTTCCTTGAGCCGTCTCTCCTTTTCCTATTTTTACACAGTCTTCAAGACCAATTTCTTTTCCCATCTCATTAAGTAGTTCTCGACTAACCAAAGACGCCCTAAATTGGGTTAACTTGCCCTCAGACAAACTCTCAAATCGTTTAAATACCTCTTCAGCAATAATGAAATTTAAGAGCGAGTCGCCTAAATATTCCAATCTCTCATTATTATCAGATGAGCTGCTCTTATGGGTAAGAGAAAGTTCCAATAAAGCAGGGTCTCTAAAACTGTATCCTAATTTTTGACTAATAGAGCGCATGGGTCACTATTGAATCCTTCCGTTCCTACTAAAACCTGGAAACTCAGAGAAAGAACCCCAGTGCAACCATATGTATTCCGCTCTACCGATAAGATATTTATCAGAAAAATACCCCCAAGCTCTGCTATCTAAGCTGTTATCTCGATTATCTCCTATAGCTAAATAGCTGCCTTCTGGCACCTTCCATTTGTGCTCCTCATAGTCTGAAATACCTTGAGATTTAATGACATGAGTGCCCTTATCCAATGTTTCTTCTATTAAATCTCCAGTTTCATCTTTTCCAATTATCGTATGTGGAAGCTTCGTACCATTTATCCAAACTTCGTAGCCCTTAATTTCAACTAAATCTCCAGGAACGCCAAGAATGCGTTTGACGTATTTGATGCCTAATTCCGTGCATCGTTGTTTTTGTAAAGCCATGAACCTGTTCAAAAAAGACTGACTTTTTTGAAGAGATAAGTTGATGATATCCGGTCTTGCTTCTTGAGGGTTAACGTCACATAAACTATGGGGTGGTAAAAAAACAGCAACCTCATTTCTCTTGGGTGCCGTTAAATCAGACAACAAGTAATGGGTACCTGGAAATTTAAGACCGTAAGCGTATTTATTTACAAGCACAAAATCACCTATTTGTAATCCTGGTTCCATTGATCGTGAAGGGATTTGATATGGTTCGTAAGTGAACGATCTCAAGCAAGTAATAACAAATAATATAATAAAATACGATTTACTTTCTTTTCTAAGATCTTCTATTTTAATGAAGTGCCCAATCACCCATGAAATACCTGCCAGTAAAGTAGCAATGGATAAAACTAAGCCAAAATCTAAGTTTAATTGAAACACCCTCACTAGTATTACTAAAGCCAGGATAAACATTATAAAGCTCACAATATCCCTGCCTCGACTGTTTTTAGAGCGAGTAAAAAGAACCCAAAAAGAATAACCAATAAGTTCGCTAATAACAAATAAAACTAGAGCTGTATCCATCTTAATCCCTAACCTTTAAAACTGATAAAAAAGCATCTTGAGGTATTTCAACCCTTCCTATGCTCTTCATTCTCTTTTTGCCTGCTTTTTGCTTTTTTTGCAGCTTCATCTTTCTAGTCACATCACCGCCATATAATTTAGCTGTTACGTCCTTTCTGTATGCTTTAACTGTCTGTCTAGAAATTATCTTCCCTCCAATCGCAGCTTGTATAGCAACATCAAATTGCTGTCTGGGTATAACCTCTTTAAGGGACTCAGTAAATTGTTTGCCCTTTAAAGAGGCAACAGATCTATGTGCCATATGCGCAAGAGCATCTACACGATCTCCATTAAGAAGAATATCTAGCTTTATTACATCTGCTTCTTCGTATCTATCCAAAGAGTAATCTAGGGAGGCATAGCCTCTGCTGACAGATTTTAACCTATCAAAGAAATCCACTACTATTTCACTTAAAGGAATATCGTATGTCAATTCTGCTTGATCAGCCACGTATCGCATTGTTATTTGCTTCCCTCTTTTGTCGTTGCAAAGCTTCATCACCGAACCAATATAAGCCTCAGGCACTAAGATGTTTGCTCTTGCAATGGGCTCTAATATTGATTTGACCTTACTGTAGTCTGGTAGAGCGCTAGGATTCTCAATTCTTAGTGTTTTTCCTTCCGTATTAATTATCTCATAAGCCACCGTAGGTGCTGTAGCGATGAGATCCATGCCGTGTTCTCGATTTAATCTCTCAGAGACTATTTCCATGTGCAAAGTGCCGAGAAATCCGCATCTAAATCCTGCTCCCAGAGCCTCAGATTGCTCCGGTTCATATTGAAGAGCAGCATCGTTGATGCACAGTTTCTCTAGAGATTCTCTAAAAGCTTCAAAGTCATCAGCGCTTTGAGGAAAAAGAGCTGCATAGACTTGGGGATTCACTTCCTTAAATCCAGGGAGACTTGCTGTGTCTGAATTTGCCTTAACAAGAGTGTCACCAACCGGAGCTCCTCTAATATCTTTTATGCTTGCACAAATGAAACCAACTTGACCGGATTGCAGTTCTTTTAGGTCTTTTATTTTAGGGGTAAAAACTCCAATTTTATCCACATTATGTTTCTCTTTTTTTGAGAATACCTCAATGGAATCACCTTTTTTAATGGTGCCTTTTACAACTCTAACCAAAGACACGACACCCAAATAATTATCAAACCAAGAGTCTATGATTGATGCTTGTAACGGCTCTTCAATTAAGACCTCTGGTTCAGGAATCAAGGCAACTACTTGCTCAAGAACTTCTTCAATACCAGTGCCCATTTTTGCGCTTATGCACGGAGCTTCCGAAGCGTCCACTCCTATTATTTCTTCTATCTCTTTTCTGACTCTCTCTGGATCGGATTGATCAAGATCTAATTTATTAAGGACAGGTATTATTGTTACCCCCTCTTCTACGGCGCTATAACAGGTTGATAATGTTTGTGCTTCTACGCCCTGGGAAGCATCAACTAGAAGAATGGCTCCCTCACAAGCAGACAGAGACCTGGAAACCTCGTAAGAAAAATCTACATGTCCAGGTGTGTCGATCAAGTTGAATTGGTAAGTTTCTCCATTCTTCGCTTTATAAGAAAGACATACCGTCTGAGCTTTTATTGTAATACCCCTTTCTCTCTCTAAATCCAAAGTGTCCAGAACTTGTGAGGTCATCTCGCGACTTGAAAGGCCTCCGCACAATTCTATAATCCTGTCAGCAAGGGTAGATTTACCATGATCGATGTGGGCAATTATTGAAAAATTTCTAATATTCATGCATAGAAAGCAACCTTATAAGGCTGTGAATACTGAGAAGGATAACTACTTTGTAAGCTTTAAGCTAAGAATTCTTTTAATCCCATTACGAGCCACACCAATAGTTATGTTTTTATCGGATTCAAGTTTTTTGAGAGCATTATTAAAATCCGTTGTGTTTCTGACAGGAATGCGTCCTATTGAATAGACAACGTCTCCTTGTAAAATTCCTGCTGAAGCCGCTAACCCAGTGGGGTCTAATTCTTTAACTAAAACTCCAGGCATGTCGCTTTTAGACTCTTGATTCTTCACTATGACACCTAAAATATTAGCAAAAGAGTTGGATTGCGAAGAAAAAGCCAATCCTGGATCTTTAGGCAATTCCCCCACCTTCACTCGTATTGATTTCTTTTTTCCATCCCTCAAAACCACCGCAGTTACTTGTGAGTCTGGTTTAATGCTGCCTACCGTTTGCGGTAAATCAGCAGAATAGAATATTTCTTCTCCATCAAATAAAAGTATTACATCCTCTTCCTTAAGACCAGATTTTTCGGCCGGGCTATTTTTAATAATTTGACTGATTAGTGCTCCTTTAGGTATTTCCATTTCTAAAGCTTCAGCTAGCTCAGTAGTTACTTCTTGTATGCTAACTCCCAACCAACCTCTAGCCACATAACCTTTTTCTTTTAGTTGGTCAGCTACATCCATTGCATAGTCAATAGGAATTGAAAATGAGACCCCCATGTAACCACCAGATCTTGTGTATATTTGAGAGTTAATACCAACAACTTCGCCTTCAAGATTAAATAATGGTCCTCCAGAATTACCTGGATTTATAGCGACATCAGTTTGCAAGAAAGGCACGTAAGTAGTATCCGAACCATTTGGAATGCTTCTTCCTTTAGCACTGACAATTCCTGCTGTTACTGAAAAAGAAAGCTGAAATGGAGAGCCTATAGCCACCACCCACTCTCCTACTTTAAGTTTCTTTGAACTCCCTATTCTCAAGACGGGTAAGTTGTCCGCTTCTATTTTTAATAAAGCAACATCCGATCTGGCATCTAACCCAATTATTTCAGCCTTATATTCTCTTCTGTCTCCTAAACTTACCATTACCTCATCTGCGCCTTCCACAACATGGTTATTTGTTAACAGGTACCCATCTTTAGATATTATGAAGCCAGATCCAGTTGACTTAACAGGCCGCTGACGCTGCTGATTTGGTCCTTGTTCTCCAAAAAATCTTTTAAAGAATTCATCGTACCTTGGATCTTCAAAGCCTCTTTGTCCGAACGGACTTGACTGCCTGTTAGACACAGTTTTGGTGCTGGTTATGTTAACGACAGCAGGAGTAGACTCTTCAGCTAAATCTGAAAAGTTAGGGAGATCTTTTGATATAAGCTGGTAACTCACCAGCAAGGCACCCACGGTTAAGGTAAGAAATTTTATTTCGCGCATAATTTTTATTTAATTTTACTTTATCTGATTAGAGAAGTAATTTGCATTTTGAAGTATTCTAGATTTTTTTTCATCTGTTATGTTTCCGCTAACAGAAACAACAAACACTCCTTTGTCTGTTTTAATGAAAACTCTTCGTAATTCAGGTGCTTGCTTAGCTTTGTATTCTGATAGAACTGGAGACAAGCTTACCCTGAACTTTTTGCCATCTTTTGGAAATACATAATTTGCATGCATAGCCCCACCTGAAACGTAATTAAAATCTTTTAATTTTGCATCCATGCCTAAAACTGAATTGTTCAATACCTCCATGGCCTCTGGACTTGCTATTGCATTAGCGATTGTTTGGGATGCTTCTTCTGAAAAAGAATCTGCATCTGTATAGGATGGGGTTAAGAAAAAATTAACTCCAAATACCATTGCTAGGCCTGCTGTAGCGGCTAAATAGCTTTTATACCTCGAGTAAGAAAAATCCTCTTCTACCACGTGAGGTTTTCTTCCTGACAACTCCCTCCTTACACGGCCAGATATATCAATTCCTATATTGCCCAAATCTTCATTGGTTAGACTTCGACGCGTTATTTGAAGTAAATCCCAATAATTTCTTAGATCCGGTTCTTTTTCAATTTCATCTAAAACTCTTCGAACTTCAAACTCAGACAATTCTCCATCTGCCAATGCAGAAATCTTTTCTTTTATATTTTCATTCATATTATTTCTTTATTATTCCTAACTTTAAACTTATCTGTGATTGGTGAGATTAAATTCTCTAAAGCCTCTCGCCCTCTAAATATTCTTGAACGCACCGTGCCAACAGGACAGTTCATAATCTCTGCTATCTCTTCATAGTTTAGACCTTCAAACTCCCTTAAAGATAACGCAGTTCTTGTGTCCTCAGGGAGATTACTTAATGCATCATAGATAGTGTCCTTTAGACTCTGAGCCATAAGAATTTGTTCCGGAGAATCATTGGTGGGTAACTCATAAAAATCTTCATTTTCGGAAATGCTCATTTCTGAAATGGAAGACTCTTTTCTACGTCCTTTAGAGACTAAATAATTCTTAGCCGTGTTAGCAGTTATTCTATAAAGCCAAGTATAAAATGCACTTTCCTCTCTAAACGAATCAATGGATCTGTAAGCCTTTATAAAAGCTTCTTGAGAAATATCTTCAGCAAGTTGGATTTCTTTAACGAACTTAAAGGCAATAGAAACAATACGAGATTGATATTTTAAAACTAAAAGATCAAAAGCTCGATAGTCTCCTTTTTTAGCTCTTCTTACCAAAGCAAGGTCTGCTTCTTTATTCGTTTCTTTTTTTAATTGCCTATCAACCATAATGAAATAGACCCAACAATGAGATAAAAGTTCTTATTAATAATAGTTCTTTTAAAATTAAATAGATCTTAAAGCTCTCTTGCAAGCTTTAAGGCCCCTCTAAAACCAAGGTCTTGTGGTTTAACTCTGAATATAGGGGTTGCCTTAAGCAGGCTATTCATCGTCTCACTGTCTTCAAATATCTGTCTAAACTTGTTGTTATCTATATCAAATAATAAAGAATTCGTGATCGATCCCGCCAAGTAGACGCCTCCAAGCGCACCCCAAGCCAAAGCGATGTACCTTAAATAAGCAGCATAAAGGTAGTTCATACTCTCTTTTACTTCTAAGCAAACACCATCTGTATTGTAATTTGATAAGATTTCTTCGTTTGTAAGACTGCATTCTTCTTGGTCTGAAAGAACACAATAAAAGAAGTTCAATCCCTTACCAGATAAAAAATCTTCAAAAGTAGGCATCCTTCCTGTCTTGTTTCTAAAAACTTCTATGATTTGATCAAGGCTTTCTTTTTTTATCTTAGCAGGAATATTTAAATGTCCCGCCTCAGTTGAAACAACCTCTTCATTTACGATTCCAGCCATGCCCAAACCAGTTCCTGGCATTACTAAAATTCTTGGGCCCCTAGCATCTAGAAATTTTTTCCCTATACATTCTAGCTCGTCTTCTTCAAGAAAATTAACTGCATGAGCCTGCAAGGCCAGATCATTTACAACCTTAAGTCCTTCCGGAAATAAACTTGATTTCAACTCTGATTGACTAAATTCTAAATCACAATTTACAAACGTAATCACATCTCCTATTACTGGCGCAGCCACTCCAATAAAGCCTCTTCTTATATTGCTAGCGTTTATAGATGAAAGGTAAGCTATACAAAGATCACTCATCGAGTTGTATTCAGAAATCTTTAACTCCTTCGCATTTTGGTAAGAAAACCCATCCTCAGTTATTGCAAACCTGGCATTGGTTGCTCCTAAATCCGCAAGTAGTGACGGCTTAAAATCCATTTTGATTTTTCATGTGTTTATCAACAATTAAGAGAGCTAAATCCTTCATTTTATTTTCTTTTGGTTCAATCTTATTAACAAAGATATCAAAAAGCTCTATGTCCTCGTATTGTAATAATTTTTGAAAAAGCAGCTGATCTTCCTTTTTTAAATTTTCAAAATTATTTTCTACGAAAGGTAAAAGAATTTGGTCAAGCTCCCACAAGCCCCTTCTGCATTGCCACAATATTTTTTTCTTTAAATCTGTCAAGCTGTTTGCCCTATAATGTAAGTGATAAAACCATGAACAAGAAAAGATTAATAAACTTGAACTATTTGAACATACTTGAAATAGCAGGTGAAGGGGCAATGGAGTTATTACAGGGACAATTAACTTGCGATATGGACAAAGTCAGTCCTAAAAACCCCATCCTAGGAGCAATATGCAACCTCAAAGGAAGGGTTGTTAGCTCTTTTGTTGTTATTTCTCCTCATGAGCAAAACACAAACAAGTTTTGGTTAATTGGTCCTGAGTTAATGATGAAAAAAACACAGGAAGTTCTTAAAAAATATTCTCCTTTCTATCAAGTAGATATTTCAATTCTTGCAGATAAAGATATATACGGTGCCGACAATGATGCCTTGGAAAAGTTTTTTCCTGAATTCAATCTTAAAGATAATCAACATAGCGGCTTAATCTTAGGTTATCTGGATAAAAGTTTTAAACTCATCATTATCAACCAAGGCGATAATATTTATGATTCTGGTGATGTTACTTCAGATTTAAGTGACTGGTATTTAGATGATTTTCTTAATAAAGATGTTGAAATCACGGAAGATCTTTCTGAAAAACTAACCCCTCATGAAATAAATTATGACGTTTCCGAAAGGGTAGATTTTGAGAAAGGTTGTTACACAGGTCAAGAAATTGTTGCAAGAATGCATTATCGGGCTAAAAGCTTACCAAGATTATATTTAGCTGAAGGATCTAATGATCTTGCAGAAGCGAACATGTCGATTGAAGATAGAACAGGGAAAAGAATTGGCTCTGTAGTGAAAGTACTAAACCATCAGAAAGGGCATTACGCCTTAATATCAATTAAAGCTGACAAGATAGAAGGAGATTATAAAACTTCTGACGGTCGCACTTTACTAACAATTAAAAGGTAGCCCTACCATCTAATTTCTGTCAGGCCGTTTTTCTTTAAAAATTCATTACATTTCAAAAAATGACCATTGCCAAGGAAACCTTTGTATGCCGAAAGAGGCGATGGATGTGCGGATTCTAAGACCAAATGTTTTGATCTATTAATAATAGATCCCTTCATTGATGCATTTTTCCCCCATAACATGAAAACTAATTTATCTGATTGGTTTAATTTACTTATGACCTTATCAGTGAATTTCTCCCAACCTATATTTGCATGAGAGCCGGGAAGACCTTCTTCAACTGTTAAAACACTATTTAAGAGGAGCACGCCTTGTTTGGCCCATCCTGTTAGTGAGCCATCCGAAGATTCCAGATTCCCTGTGCTTGAGAGTATTTCTTTATAGATATTCTTTAGTGAAGGGGGTATTGCTGTTCCAGGGTTAACTGAGAAAGATAGCCCATTCGCTTGGCCAGCCTGGTGATAAGGATCTTGCCCTAGTATTACAACTTTAACTTCAGTAAAAGGGGTAATTTTCATGCATGAGAATAAGTTTTTTTCTTCGGGATAAAATATCTTTCCTGACCTTTTTACCTCTTCCAGGAATTGACTGATTATTACCATATAGTCTTTATTAAATTCAGATTTTAAAGCCTTTTTCCAGTCGGGTCCCAGAGAAGAGAATATATTTTTTTGAGAAGTTTTCATCTATAAGCACCCTATTCTAAAGAAAAAAAAGTTGTCGATAAACCAAAAAAAAATTAAGAATTTTATCCACAATTTCTGTGGATAAGTCTATGGATAAGTTTTACATATGTAGCAAATGCTTCTGTAACAAAGGAGTGTCAGCGAATTGTACAAATTTTGATCTAATAAAAAAAAACTCAATAAAAACAATAGCTTAGATTTTAAGCACTTTTTTTGTAAAAAAAATTATTAGTTTTTATAAGTTCATTGCTTAAGTTGGTAAAACCCTAGGTTTTATGTGCAAAAGATTGAGACTTCTAATTTAGTTAAATACATTAAAGACTTTTAATTGTTTTAATAACAAATACAAGTAGATAGCATTCTAGCTTAAATTAGATGGTCAGAAACTCTTAGAAACAGACTGGGAATTAATTTAATCAGAAATAAATTCAAATGCTTATTGGGCTAAACATTGAGCCTCTACTTCCAAGGAAATAGAAATAAAAAAGATATAATCACCAGGCGTTTATTGTTTTCCAGGCTGTTATTTAAGAAGTCTTACATTAATAACATTTTCAATAGAAGAAAGAGTGTTTATAGCCTCCTCTTCTACTGTGTTTTCTATATCAATTATGTTGTAAGCAATATCGCCCCTGCTGACATTAGTCATATCAGCAATGTTTAGACCTAAATCACCAAGGGTAGTGGCAATTTGTCCAATCATGGCAGGTACATTCTTATTGGTTATAGTGATGCGGTTAGGTGTTGTTCTGTTTAATTGGACGTTAGGAAAATTAACAGAATTTTTAATATTACCATTCTCAAGGAAATCAACCATTTGATTAACCGCCATAACTGCACAGTTTTCTTCAGCTTGAAATGTACTGGCCCCTATGTGAGGTAGTAAAATTACGTCTTTGTGTTGATTAGCTCTTTTAATTAAAGTTGGTGTTGGGAAATCCGTTATGAAGTTATCTAAATTATTGGAATCAAGAATTTCTAAAACATCCTCTGTATTAACAACCTCATGCCTTGCAAAATTGAGTAGTGAAACTCCTTCACAATGCTTCAAAAGATCTTTGTTAATAATCCCTTTCGTTGAATCTAAGGCAGGAATATGAATGGTTATGTAATCAGAATTCTTAAATAATTCTTCCAATGATTCTGCAGGAATAACTTCACTGGGAAGTTTCCAGGCTGCTTCAACAGAAAGAGCAGGATCATATCCAATAACATGCATTTCTAAAGCGACTCCCATTTTAGCTACTTTTGAACCAATAGACCCGAGACCCACAACACCCAATACGGAACCGGCTAATTCCTTTCCTTTAAACAACTTCTTATTCTCTTCCAGGTAAGGTTCAAGATCTTTCATTTCAGAAAGATGTTGTAAATTATTTACAAAATCTATGCTAGAAAAAATATTTCTACTAGACAGCATCAAGCCGGCAAGGACTAATTCTTTGACAGCATTTGCATTCGCGCCAGGGGTATTAAAAACAACAACGCCTCTGTCGGTACATAAATCAACAGGTATGTTATTCACACCTGCTCCAGCTCTAGATATAGCCATTAGAGTATTGCCAAGGTGTCCTTCATTCAACTTGGTACTTCTAACTAAAATACCGTCAGGTGTTTCAGAAGTTTCAGTCACACTGCAATTAGTTCCACCAAATTTCTCTAACCCAATGGGTGAGATATTACTGTAAGGCCTTACTTGAAAACTTGTCATTTTGAATGGTTGTCCTCTAAAAAAAGCGAAGGATATCATTAATTGCTATTATTCTCGATGAACTATATAGTCGACGGCTTTTTTTAAATGCACATAAGATGAACAAACACTTTTTAAATCTAAAAGAATACGGATCCACTGGGGTGAGAGATTTAGTTCATGGTGCGCTTGAATTAAAGAATGGATCACATCAAAAGAATCTCAAGGGAAAGTATTTGGCTCTCATTTTTGAAAAATCTTCTACCCGAACAAGATTATCTTTTGAAGTCGCCATGAACCAACTGGGAGGCAGAGCTAGCTTTCTTTCTGTAAATGACCTTCAGCTTGGGCGAGGTGAACCCATTTCAGATACTTCTAAGATTATAAGTTCAATGGCTGATGGAATAGTTTTAAGAACCTTAAAGCATAGTACTCTAGAAAAATTTGCTGAAAGCTCTAGTGTGCCAACCATAAATGGTTTAACCGATCTATCACACCCATGTCAGCTGTTGGCAGATATGCTGACTTTTGTAGAACATAAAGGTTCACTAGAAAATAAAAAAGTTTGCTGGGTGGGGGATTTTAATAATGTTTGTTATAGCTACATGGAAGCAGCAGAAATTTTTAATTTTAATCTGACTATTGTCTGTCCGGATGAATATAAACCAATAGATATTGAACTGAATAGCAATGTAGAGCTAACTAATTCAATTGATTCTGGACTTAAAGAAGCTGACCTAGTAACCACAGACGTGTGGGTTTCAATGGGAGATGAAAAAGACAGTGAAAGAAGGCTTTCTTTATTTTCGAACTATCAAATATCGCCAACAGTTATGAATAAAGCAAAGAGTGATGCAATATTTCTTCATTGCCTTCCTGCCATTAGAGGGCAAGAAATCTCTGCAGATATGTTGGATGACCCAAGAAGTAAGGTTTGGGAGCAAGCAGAAAACAGACTGCATGCACAAAAGAGTCTTTTACTTGCTCTTCTTTAAAAAACTAGGATAAAGTCCTCCTTATTGCTTCTTGCCATCTAAGGTATTTTTGATTTTCTTCTTCTTGATTTATTGTTGAGGGAACAAACTCCCTATCAACCTTCCATACATCTTTCAGAGAGTCAAAACCTGAATAGATGCCTGCATTAATACCTGCAAGAAAGGCAGCACCAACTGCAGTAGTTTCTATAACCTTAGGTCTATAAGTCTTAATACTTAAAACATTAGACAATTCTTGACTGAACCAAGAATTAGCAACCATGCCGCCATCAATTTTTAGTTCTTTCACTTCTGCTCCATCTTGTCTCATGGCCTCCAAAAGATCTTTTGTTTGGTAAACAATCGATTCAAGTGTGGCCTTTGTAATTTCGGCAACGCCACTATCTCGGGTTAAACCAAAGATAGCTCCCCTGGCTTCAGGATCCCAATGTGGTGCGCCCAAACCAGTCAGAGCGGGAACTACCACAACCCTAGAATCTGCATGGGCTTTTTGTATTAAAGTTTCTGTATCCGCTGCCGATTCAAAGAAATTTAAACCATCCCTGAGCCATTGAACAGCAGATCCTGCTACAAAAATACTTCCCTCTATGCCGTAAGTTATCTCTCCATTTATTCGGTAAGCAATGGTTGAAAGGAGCTTGTTCTTTGACTTTAAAAAATCTTTTCCTGTGTTTAAAATAACAAAACACCCAGTTCCATAAGTGCTCTTAACATCACCCTCTTCAAAACAACATTGGCCTATTAAAGCTGCTTGCTGATCACCAGCCATGCCACCTATCCCTATGGAGCCTCCAAACAAATTGGTCACGCCATAATCATGAGCATTGTCACACACCTCAGGGAGCATACTTTCTGGAATCTTAAAAAGTTCTAAAAGTTCAGGATCCCAAGAGTTCTCTGCAATGTTAAAAAGCATTGTCCGTGAAGCATTGGTTGCATCTGTTTTGTGTACCTTACCCTCGGTTAATTTCCAGACTAAAAAACTGTCTATGGTACCGAACAGTAAATCACCTCTCACAGCTCCTTCTCTTGCCCCATCAACATTATCAAGAATCCAAGCCAATTTAGTGGCCGAAAAGTATGGATCAATTAATAACCCCGTTTTTTCTTGTATCATTTTTTCTAAGTCTGGCGTCTTGAGATTATTGCAGAATTCAGAGGTGCGCCTATCTTGCCAAACAATTGCAGGGTAAACAGGCTTTCCTGTTTTTTTATTCCAAACCAAAGTTGTTTCTCTTTGATTTGTTATGCCTATAGATGCAATATCAGAAGATCTTAAGTCCAGTCTCCTTATTAAAGTTTCTGAAACGGAAAGAACCGAGTCCCATATTTCATCCGGGTCGTGCTCAACCCAGCCATCACTAGGAAAGAATTGTTTAAACTCTTTCTGTTCATAATCTATAAAATTTCCATCTTGATCAAAAATAACTGCTCTAGAGCTAGTAGTGCCTTGATCAATAGCCATAATCTTTTTATTCATACATTTACCAAAAAAAACAGAAAACAGAAAAGAGTAACTGTTTTAAATATAAACACTTATCCACAGCAAATACACAATAATTTTCTATATTTATAGTATTGTAATTTACTATAAAACACAGTATCTTGTGTCTAGAATTAAAAAAACCACTATATGTAGGGTTATAGTTAAAAAAAAGAAAG
>Ga0209403_10001517_pt1 | contig 29995 bp, 40 predicted proteins | sample ArcticOcean_MG_C_8_FD_187440 | JGI IMG/M metagenome (GOLD analysis project Ga0209403, IMG submission 187440) | Marine microbial communities from western Arctic Ocean - ArcticOcean_MG_CB11_86 (SPAdes) (version 2) | ecosystem: Environmental > Aquatic > Marine > Oceanic | place: Arctic Ocean...
TTTTTCATTCTTTTCGAGAAGCGCCACCCGCTCATCCGGCATGCCCATCCGCGAGAACCAACTGCGTCGGGGCGCTCGTGTTTCCCGAACCAGAACCAGCAACTCCATCTCTGTGCCACAATGCCGCTGCGCCATCTCGATTTCCCCCGCGTCGTATTCCTCCCGCGCCTCGACGATCGTCAATCGCGCGCCGTCAACCGGGCGCCAGCGACCGCCATGAGCGAACGAGCGCCTGGCGATTGCCTCCCACATCAGGCTAGCAACGCTATCTGTTCTCGCATCGCCACGAGGTCTGCGTGAAGCTCGCCAGATGTCTCCCAGGTCAACGCATCTTCAATCTGCCGAATCGCATAGATCACCGACGTGTGATCTCGATCAAAATATTCCCCGATGTCGCTCAGCGACCAGCCGGTCATCTCGCGGATTAAATACATCGCCGCAGACCTGGCTTGGAATGTGGCTTTTTGACGGCTGCGACCGCGCATTCTCTCAACCCCGATCGCCGAATACCCGCTCACGCCCTCGACGATATGTTCAACCCTAGCGGTCGCGGCCCTCTTGGCGACAGCGCGCGGCTCGACGTCTTCCAATTTTTTAACAACGGCTTGCAGGTAGACGCACAGGTCAACGGCCTCCTCGATTGCCTCATTAACCAGCTCAATCGGCGACATTTGATTTTCCGACATGGACCCGCCAAAGCGCCGGCGCCCCTCGACCGCGCGTTCACGGAAAATCCGCGCGACAACCTGCTCGGTGATGGGGTCGCGATAATCGATCGGCGGCATCCCATGATCAGCCATCGACTAACCCCAATTTTATCAGGATCTTCCCAGCACGATCGCGGAATTCAACGCGCATCCACTCGCCGGCCGTCGACGGCGCTAACCACTCAACCTCTCGGGCGTTGCATTCCGGACAATTCCCATTCAGCTCATGCAATATCTCGGCGAGGTTTTCGATCATCGCCGCCACATCCTCGACCGTTTCCGGCGTTGTCGGCGGTTTTTTCCCGTTCATAATGCTAACCTCCGGCGCTTGGCCTCACGATCCAGCTGGCGATGCAGCGATAATCGGAGGCGCATTTCTTTCTGGCATCCGTCTCTGATCTCGGAGACCGTTGGGCGCCACTTCTCCATGCGACGATGTTTGGCAAAAGCCGCATCAACAGCGTCGGGGGAAAACTCCGACAGATCCTCGACGAAGACCGCCATTCTCCCCTTCAGCTCTTGATCGCCAGCATCTCTTGCCTTGGTAACAATGTCGCATTTGGTTAGCGCTTGAATGATGTCGCGTGGCTGGCTCCGGGGGCTGGCCTCCCGCACCAGCCGCAGATTGGTCTCGATTTCTGTATCCGTCAGATCTTCAATGCAATTGATGCGCGCCCCGACCTTCTCGAATTCCCCCGTCGTCCTCCAGCTCAGCGAGGAATTCGAGCGCAGTGTCAACGAGGCTTCCAGTCGGCTTTCGATGGCCGCCGCCGTTTCCGCCACGTCCCCATTTCCCAAAGCCGGCAAGTTTTTCGACGTTGTTGCGCCAACATCGTGACCAGCCCGCCTCGTCGCGATGCTGGGAGGTGTCGAGCCAATAGGCTCGGAACTCACCAATCGCATTGATAATTTCTGCATCACTCGCTCCCTTTTCTGCGGCGTAATTTTTCCCCGCTACCGTCGGCTGCCAATCCTGCGGTATTAGATATTTTCGAGTCGATTTGCGCGGCGATGGCGCCGGCTTGGTCGCCTCTTTCTTAAGTTGTTTCTTAAGTTGTTTCTTAAGTTGTTTCTTAGTGTGATCGTGCGTCACACCCGGTGTGATCGTAGCGCACACCTCCTGTGATCGTGCGTCACACCCGGTGTGATCCTGCGTCACACCCTCTAATGATAAATGGTAATGACTATTCCCTCCCGCGCGGGCCTCGATTTTCACCAAACCTCGCTCGGCAAGACGCTTGATTACTCGGTTAACACTCTCTCGGGCCAGGCCGGTTTCGTCAGCCAATAGCTGCTGACTCGGAAAAATACTCGGCAGATGCGAGGCCAGAACAAAAAGCACCAGTTTTTCAGTCGGGGAAACGTCGCGCTTGTCGCGAATTTTAATCAGCATCGCGGCTCACCAATTCGACAAATTTTTCCAATGTCATAACGACCAAAACCGAATCGTGCGGCTCATCCACGGCAACGATATCGACCGGCGCCATCCAGGCGCGCAGTCGCTTAAATCCGCCAGTCACCCGCTTCACTTCTATGCGCAGCGGCTTGCCCCCAACACTCCCGACGATGTCGCAGCTCGTGGTTTTGCCTAGCTGGCCAGCACGTTCATCGACACGGTGCGCCGCCCAGGATGCCGGCAGCCCCCGGACCACTTTATTTTCTGAGTAAGTGCCGGCGCTTTTTCTGCTCATTCAGATGCACCGAGCAACAGCTGCTCACCGGCCGCACGATCGTCGTCGCTCATGTCGATTTCTCGGAGCAGATCGCGCAGCTCAAGGCGTTTGGTTATGGATTGCGGCAGCCCGGTCGCGCGCCAACGGCTGACGGCCTGTCGAGAAATGCCCAACCGTCGGGCGATCGCGCTGCCGCCGCCGAGTGATGAAATCAAGGTTGATGTGTTCATGTGTCAAAATTACACAGCTGTATATGCTTTGTCAACTTCACCTTTCCGGTCGAAGTGTAAATGTTTAGTTGACACATCCGCGCCACCGCCTTATCGTTGACCTCAATTCGGAGGTCGATAAATGCATCACAACGCCTACATCACGGCCAATCACCAACTTTTACGCGAGCAGTTCGCCGCCGAGCTTTTGGCCAGTGGCTATGATTTTAGTGAGCGTGAACGACTGACGCTCGAAGCCGAGATGGAATCTGACCTGCGGCAGATCGAGGCAGCTCGCCATGCCGCGTGAATTCACACTCGGCGCCTCCAACGCTTACTCGCTGCTAAGAGAAAATGGGCCGATGACGCTCTGGCTCGAAAAAACGGGCCGGCAGCCACGCGAGGACCTTGACCGAATTCTCAAAGTGCAGATGGGTATCTTTACTGAGCCGTTAAACCGTCGATGGTATGTGCAGGAAACCGGTCACCAGACGGCTGGTGCGGAACAGGAATATATCCACCGAGAATATCCATGGTTGATAGCTCACCCAGACGATCAGCGTGAGGCAGACGACGGCAGCCTAGTGGTGATTGACTACAAGCACACAGCTCAAGATATGTTCGAGCCCAGACTGCTCGATAATTACACACCGCAGATCCATATCCAGGCGGCATGCGCAGCCAGCGCGACCGGCCGAGAGGTCAAAACCGGCGAGCTTTCCGTGCTCTTCGGCAACGCGTTTTGGCGCCGCTACGTCATGGATATTGTTCCAGAATACACCGCGGAATTGCTGCGTCTCTACCGCAATTTCCACGCATGCCTGGTCAACGACACGCCCCCAGATCCGGCCGCGATGGCGCCGCCCAAAAACACGCCGCCACCTCCCGTGCCATGGCGGGTGCTGGATATGTCCGAGTCCAACGCCTGGGCCGAAAACGCGGCGGCTTACATTTCCACCAAACATGCGGCCGGGCAGCACAAAGCCGCTGACAAAGCGCTGAAAGACGCTGTCGCCAGCGATGTGCGATCGGCGCATGGCCACGGGGTCGAGCTGACCCAGACCGGCAAGCGCCGGGCTATAAAAATCCTAGAGGGAGGAGAGCACCATGTCCAAACCGATGAGCAGTGACGACAAAAGGCTACTGGAATTGTTACCCCCCGGCATCGATATCGCCGACGCCCTGTGGCCCCACAAACAAAGCGGCATGCGGATTATCAAACACCGATATATCGAGCTTCTCGCTGCCGCTCAATCGATCCAAGTGGTTGATATAGAGGTCAAATATTGGCCGGAGCTAAACACCGCCATGGCCAAGGCGACGGTGATTAAAGACGCCGTTCAATATATCAGCTGGGGTGAGTCATCGCCGTCGAATAACAAAAACGCTTACCCCGTCGCCATGGCAGAAAAGCGCGCAGTCGATCGCGCGATCCTTAAGGCCGTCAGCCTTCACGGTTTTTTCTACTCCCAGGCGGAGGCCATGGAGGAGGCCGGCACGGTCGATCAGATCGCCTCGCCACCGTCAAAAACCACGAAAATCACCGAGGTGGCAGACGCGATCGCCGCGGCAACCGGCGAGGCCACGCTGCAAAAATGGGCAACCCGGCTGGCCGCCGCGATGACCGTCGAAACGCTGCAAACGACCGGCACGGCGCTAGCCGCAGACCCAGATCATGGGGTGCTTTCCAAGGCTCAGCTTGCCGAACTGCACCAAATCTTCAGTGACACCCGCACTCAATTATCTAGCAGGGAGGCCGCCTGATGTCTGGCAGTGTCAACAAGGTCACGCTTATCGGAAATCTCGGGCGCGACCCTGAGATAAAAACCATGAAATCCGGCGATCAGGTCGCCAATCTCAGCATCGCAACATCCGAAAAATGGCGAGATAAAGACAGCGGCGACATGCGGGAGAAAACGGAATGGCACCGCGTGGTGATCTTCAATGAAAAGCTCGCCGAGGTCGCCGAGAAATATCTGCGCAAGGGCTCGTCAGTTTATTTGGAGGGCCAACTACAGACCCGGAAATGGACCGATCAGCAGGGCCAGGAAAAATATACCACCGAGATCGTTTTGCAGCGCTATCGCGGCGAGTTGACCATGCTCGGCGGCAAGGGAGACGGCGCCGCCGAGAGCCCCGATAGGCCGGGTGTGCCGTTTTGAATGATCCGTGCAATTGGATCGGCGTCACCGGCTTGATTGCCATCATAGCGGCCGCAGTGACGCTCGGTTTGTTCGGATTCGCCGAGGCTCTTTAGGGAGAATCCCATGCATGCAACCAATCGCCTATCTGCGCTGCGAGTCCAGAATGCTCTTTCCGGAAAATATGGTGATGGAGGCGGTCTGTGGCTCCATAAGCAGTCTAAGGATTCCGGGCAGTGGATTCTCCGATTCACGCTGAATGGCAAGCGACACGATATGGGATTGGGTGGTGTCAGGTCGGTTTCGCTCAAATCTGCGCGTGAGCTTGCCGACAAATGGCGACGGCTCGCGAAAACTGGCCTGAACCCGATTCGGGAAAGGAAGAAGGAAGCTGCCAAGCGCGCTCGCAGCGAGAATGCTTTCACAATTAGGGAGGGACTGATGATGACACACCAGCAGACTGAGACTCCGAAATGGCGAGAGGACACGCCCACCGAGGTGACATATTCTGCAATTCCATGCCGGATTTCAAAAACAGCGGTGTTCCGCGCGTATTTTGACTCGGGACTCCGATGGCCGCCCGGAGCCTATGTGCAAACCGCAGTGGCGCCCGACGGCAGGTTGCTCTTTACTCGGACAGAGCAGCCCATCATCCGCGGCAAAAAATCAGTCAAGCTGACCCGGTCTGGTAGCGACAGCGTTTATGTCCCCCTCACCGAGTGGACGCGGCGGCTCATAGCCCAAGCTCTGCGCGACCGCGTCCCGGAGGAGGGCACTTTCTCGGCATACCCACAGGCCGAGATATCTGCCGACGGCAGCGTGATTCGCGTTTCTCCGATCGAGGGTTGGGAATGGCACACATTTGAGAGGCATACGCGACATAGCAATAATATCGCGGAGGCGGGATTGGCTGCAAAGGTAGCAGCAGAGGCGGGGTTTTCCTTGGAGCCGCCGGATCTGACCGCTGTGAAAGTTGATCACCTGCGAGGCGCGTTGAAGAGATTGAACGCCGCTATCGCCGATCACGCCAATCTGGTAGTCGGGCTCGAGGGGAATCAAATCACCATATCGATGACCACGACCCAAGCGCTGTAGGTCTCAATGGATAATTCCTACGTCCAAAGCCGGTTCGACCGACTGCCAGACGACGGATATGCGACACTGGACCCGCGGTGCCTGATAGCGCTGACCTCGGCGTGGGACGTGCCGATGCCGGCTTTAGATCCATGCACCCGCACGACGGGAACCGGCCTGGCGGGGGTCATGCCCGGATCGATAACCGACGTGCGGCTGCCCCACATCCGGTCTGTGGTCACTAACCCGCCCTATGGGCGACCGGCAGTCGATGACATCACCAAGGAACTAATCCGAGCAGTAGCCACCAGACGGCTCGAGCTGGCTGCGATTCTGGTCCGGATACAGTGGGACTGTGCAAAATCCCGGTCGGCTTACTGGAAACCGCCATTTGCCGCCTCGATCCGACTGCAGTTCCGACCATGGTGGCACGAGGAGAGGCTGAAGCAGCCAATCCACAGTTATCAGTGGTTGATCTGGGATCGACGCCACCGGGTACAACCCCTGGTCATCCATGCCGGCGCTGATCTATGAACGAACTTTTGACGCCTTCCGAGGCCGTTCGGTTTTTAGACCCAACCGGGGCTTTTCGGTTGACGCGGAACCGGCTAACTCGTATCGCGACGGCCGGAGATCTTTCCGCCACCACATATTGCGGGCGAATTGCCTATGCCGTCGATGACCTCATCGCGTATCAAAAACAATGCCACTCACCAAAATCTAGGCGCAAAAAAAGGCCCCGACCGGAGCCGGGACTATCGCTGGGCGGCTTTTGATTTTCGCGGCACGGGAGCGCAGAACCCGACCTGCGGCGATTTTGCGTCAGTCGTGATCCTGATAGCCGTCGCCCAACACTCCTCGAGGGTGTCGTAGCCGATCTGATCTGACGGGAAAAAGATCACGCCGACCGGCGTCTGCATCAGCTGACCGATAATCAGCACCACGGCCACCGACAAGGGAGTCATGTTATGGGCCGGAGCATAGGGCTCGCCAGGCCGCATTGTGCTGGCCGATCAGGCGCAGCGTCTCCGCGGTATCAGCGCGGCTAGGCTCGATAATCGTGAACGCCAGGCACGAAACGTCGCTAATCGCGGAAGTCCGGCTGGTGCACCCCGTTGCTATCGCGGCGAGCGCGATTGGCACGGCCAATTTTATGAAGCTGCCCCGCATTGATTTCTGCCTCCGCCTCGCGTTTTCCCGCCTCGATCAATTGTCGGCGGCCCCACCAATCGGCAAGCGACTTGAACAGCCCGGCGATATTGCCGATCAGCGATAACGCGTTAAACATCGTCGGCGTTTTTATTCCGGCCAAAATTCATGGACAGAAAATTGAGCACCGCCAGCATGCCGTCGATCACGCGATCATCGACTTTGGTCGGCGTCAAAACCGTGATGGCATTGCATCCAGTGACCAACGCGGTAACCGCGAACACCCAACCGGCCACTTCGCCGCTCGTTAAAAAAGCAATGATCTCTTCCATGTCATGTCTCCTCGTAAAAGTTATGCCGGCCAATTGTGCAAATGAACCGCATCGTCTCCGCATCGCTCCAGCTGGGAGTGATTGATGTGGCGTGATAATGCGTTGGCCGATCGCCAACCCCGTGCCGCAACACATGTGTCAGATTGTTCAGCGCGCGGAGAAACTCGGGGTTATCAGGTTGCAGCGCCTCAAGAACCGGACGGTTCGGATCGTTGGCGTTCCAACAGGAATATTGCCATTTCTTTTTGCAGACGGTCCCCAGCGTCGAGCCCCACCAACCGCCGCGCTCAGCCCGGCAAACAATTGTCGCCGCGCACCATTGCTGGCCGATGTCCGGCTCGCCTCGGCTCTCGCCGTAAAGCGTTTTTGCGGCAACCTGCAAGTCGCCGATCGATGGAATGATTGTCACCGGAAATGCTCGTAGAGCCACGCGCCGACCGCAGCGAGTGCAGCTAGAAAAGCGCCGAGGCGCAGGATGGCGAAAAACCCGCCACGCCCCATATGCAGCGCTTTGGTCAGCTGCTGGCAGTCCCCGCGGATCGCCCGGATATCGTCGCGCATATCGGAGATGGCTTGCTCGGCTTTCGCGAGCCGATCGCGCTCAGCGGGCGTCACGGCGCGAGACCCTCGCCGCGATCACTCTGTACCTCGCAGACTGCGCTTTTCCTCGCGAGCGTCGGCTTGCACCTCATTTATCATCGAGATGACAGCCCGCGCGGCGAGTTTTGCGTTCGCGCCACCGCTGCCGCTTTTGGTCGCCAGGCCTTTTAGGATCTCCAGCCCATCGGGTCGCGTGAGGATTTCCCCCAGCGCCTGGTAGACTGCTCTCCGCCCACCCTCGAGGCTGGCAGCGCTAAAGCGCGAGAAAAGGAAATTTTTCGACCCAGGGGTCGCAACGTCAGCAAACGATGCCACTTTCGCTCCAGAGGTTGCTTGTGCGGCCTCCAACGCAGACGCCCCGCGGCCGGTTGTTGGAGATCCAATCGCCGGGCTTTCTGCCGCGGCCGAAAATACCTCCATGAGCCGGTGGAACCCGTTCACCAGGCCATCCGGGTCCTGGCCGGATGATTGCGCGGCCTCGCGCAAGAGCTGTTTCACCGCGGCCTGTTTGTCCTCGGGGAAATATTTCACACGGCTGTATTCCCGAGCCCCCTGCAACGTGTTCGGCTTGTTGAATGCCTCCTGCATTCGCGCAGCTAACATCTCCGCGACCAGCCGCCTGATCAGCTCATCGGCTCCGGGTTTTGCCGTCCCTTGCGCGAGCCCATCCTCGCCCAGAGATCTGTGAATTTTATCAATGATCGAGTCGTCGCCGCGCCGCAGGGTATCGAAGAATCCCTTGATTTGTTTCGGCGTAATCAAGGCATTGTTTGGCAGCAACAAGTCCGCGAATCCCTGTGGCGTGATCGGGTCATCGGCTCTCGACTTGGTCGACTTGCCTTCGTTCCAACCCGCAACTATTCCAGACCGGGTAGTCTTGATGTTCTCGAATTCCGGCTCATATTTCCGATATATATCCATCGCCGCTTTGAATTCCGGCGAGCGAGCTTCCAGGCCGCCTTCCAACTCTTGTTGTAAAGCGCTCAATCTCTGTTGGGGGACCACCTCGCCGCCAACTTTCTGTTTCTCGAGGGCCTCGCGCAACTCTCTATAACTGTCATGCAAAGCCCCGATCCTCAGCTGGTCGACGGGTTTAACCGTTGCCTTCCCCGTCTCGTCAAACTCAACATCGAGGCGTTGCAGCCCGTCAGCGAATTTTTTGTAAGCCTGGGCGATTTTAGACCCAGGCCCGGCGTCCCTCGATGCGGCCAATGCTCGCTCACCCAGCCCCGCCACCCAGTCAGGGTCCACCTCGGTGTCTTTCGCCTCTTCAAACAATTTACCGGCCGGCCCTGCGGCCAACCGCTCCCTTGCTGTGACGACGGCCTCGTCGGCTCTTCGCGCAGCTTCCGCCGCTGTTCCCTCAACCTCTAGTCCGTTTTTGCCGGCGACTCTTCCTGATAAGAAGCCATGAAGGGCCTTTTTCAGTTGCCCCTCCGCCTCACGCTTTTTCGCTAGCGCGCCCGGCTTGTTGCTATCTTGAAACGCGGTGATGTCGGCAAATATTTGATTCATACGCGCATCGCCAGCCGCCGCCAGCGCCTCGGCCGGGGACAGCTGAATCCCGAACTCCTCTGCTGCCTCCATGAGCTGCTCGGCTTTGCGCATCTCGAAGCTGCCGGCTTCAGGGAGCCGATTCTTGATGAAATTGCCCGCCGTCTGCGCACCCCCACGACCTAATAAGCTCGCGATCAAGGACCCGCCCAAACCGCCGGCCACCTCGTTGATGCCAAGCTCCGGATGCTGTTTTGTGTATTCATGCACGAAGCCCCCGACCGCCCCAGCGCCAGCGCCATATGGGTCCGGCCTCATCCCACGAAGGAAGGGCGGCTTCGGCGGCGGACCCGGAATGGACGGGACGCCAGGACGCATCGTTGGTGTCGCCTCATCCAATAGCCCTTGGGCCTGGACCGACGGTTGCCCGACAGGCCGGACCGGTGGCGGCGTGTCTCCCGCATATGCAGATAGCGGAACGTCCGGGGTTCTACTCACGGCGCCAGGCTTTTGGGGACCGCTAAGCAATCTTCTCAAGGCGCCGGCCCCTTTGACGAGCGGCGCTGTTCCCAACCCGACTGGCGTTCCCATCTCAGCCATGGTCCGGAAATATTGGCGCGTGGATTGGCCTTGAGGCACAACGGCGGAGAAATCGAAGCTCGGGTGTACTTTGCCGAGAGCCTCGCCCGCATGTTTGATGAAATATTCCGACCCACTAGCAAGGGTGGCGAGATCAATGTCCGTGCCGGGGATCTTGCCATAGGCCCCTTTTCGGAGCTTGTCGAACCAGGAGACGTCGTCGGCCCAGCCGAATTCCTTGGCAAGCATGTTCACCAAGCCGGCCATATCGCCGGCGATGCCCGGAGCGCCAACAATGGCGCGATTGACGCCTTCCCCGACGCCAACCATCGCGCCCGCTATGCCGTTGAGAAAACTTTCCAACGGAGGCTCGCCATCGGCGGCGGCTCTGTCTGCCGCATCCACCGCATCCTTGGTGTGTTGGGCCGAATGTGTCATGATGCGCCCCCATCCACTTGGTCTATTTGGTCTATTTGGTCTATTTCGGCGCGCTGTTTCTTGGCTCTTTTTAGCTCTGACAATATGTATGTCCAGTAATCGAGGTTCGCCGCCTCTTGTTTCTGCTCACGAGACAACGATCGCCACCAGCGCGTTATCTCGCCGGGAGATCTCAGCGCGTCGTCGAATTCGTATTCCAAGATATCTTTAATTGGAGCCCCCTCGAAGACCTTGCTATGGGAAAAATTTGCCACGCCGTGGGTTACGTCCAGTTCTTTCAGGTGTTCTGGGGTGATCGGCGTTGGCATCTCAGCGCCGAAGGCCTCGAACATAGGCCTATATTGCTTGTCGACGTCCTGTTGGGCCTCCAGCCGCGCTTTCATGCTTTTCTGCGCCGAGATGAGCATCGAATCACGCAGCTCTGGCGTCAATGGCTTGCCCGCAAAAGCGCCCCAGAGCTTCGCCTTGGCATTGTCTTCAATCGATCGGCCGGACGCCAGGCTTTCGGCCTCGGAGTCGGTGACCATCAATCCCGGCTCGAGGATGCCGAAAAACGATTTTACCATCGTCACCTTGGCCGAAGCGTCGGTCAGCATTGAGTTTGAGACCAGCGTTCGGTACGAAGTGAGCGCCTGACGGTATAGAGTGCCTTGCTTCTCGTATTGGCCGAACAACGGCATAGCCGCCTTCTGAATGGCTTGTGGGTCGATCCATTCTTTCAACAGTTTAAAGGACTGCATAATCCCCTCTTTGTGCCTCGACCCGATGGAACTTTTCAGAAGCGCGCGGAAGAGGTCTTTCTGGCCCGGCTTGAGCGCCTCAACCTGGGCAGCGAGAGGAGCAAAGGCGTTGTCGGACCCGGCTTGGGGCGAGGCCCCCGTTCCGACCGCGGCGGCAATCTGGGCGTCATCGCCTGATCCCATCATATATCGTCTGATCTGCGGCACAGGAGTGATCACCGGCCCCGGCATCCCCTCACGGCTGCTAATCTCCTGTGGAGCATTTGCCAACATCTCGACCGCCGTTGGGGCGAGCTGAGCAGCGCGCCACTCATCAAGGCTTCCCCCTCCTATGGGCCGTTCCATGGGAGTGTCATAGGGATCAATCACCTCGGGCATGTCCGGATATCGAGCCGGCCGCTGACCGGAGGCACTTTCAGTCACCTCGGGGATGCGATTCATCTCTGATGGCGAAGGGCTCCCCGTCGCCCGTGCCGCCGCCGCCTGAACCAAATTGGAACCGACGGTGACGTTATCTGAAAGGAATGCTCTCTCCAAAACCCCGTAGTATTTCGTCTCAGATTTTTCCGCTTCGGCCTTCTCTTCGGCTGCTCGGAGAGCGGCCGCGCTACGCGCTTGGCGGCTTTCAAACTCCGCCTGATCCCGGTTGGCTTTCCCCATGCTGGAGAATGCGTCGCCCAAGCTCCCCAGAGCGCCACCCAGGCCCATCTGCTGCTGACCACCCATGCTGGCTGGCGGCGCTTGAAGCCGTGCTGCCTGGCCGCCCTGCGGCGCCAGCAGACCCAAATTGACGTAGGGCTGCGGATTGGCCAACAACCCAGGGGTCGCCATCGGTATATTGATTGCCATCAGTCAGCTCCGTTAACTATTAAGCGGACGTGACCAATGAATGCGGTTTCAGTATGCCGGGCCTCGCGGATCTTCCGATCAACGACCAGGTCCATGCCCGCTCGGATGACCCGCTTTAGCAGCGGCTTATTGGCGATCCACAACGCGAACCGTTCGCCGTGGGCCAGATACAACGAGCGGAACCATTGCGGCGCCTCGTCGAGCATCCAGCGCTTGAAAATCAGCCATTTCGGGTTATCAATTCCGTAGACCTCGCGCGCGACCCAGCATCCCGGCCCGAACCCCATAGAGCCGAGGCCCATCGCCATCTTGCCGGCGCCGGCCAACAACCCTGGCAGCATGCTTTGCCGAGGCACTGCCTGGCGCGTCGTGCTCCCCATGGGTGTCTGACCTAAAATTGATTGGCCTATGCTCAAGGCGGAAATCGGGTAATTCATCTCTTCTAAGAACGCTCTATGTGCTAGGTCCAGACCACTTTGGTCCATTTGCTGATATGCTCCGCCGGCTTGCATCTGGGCGTTGATTCTGGATTGCTCGGCTGCATCTGCCGCCACAGACGATTGCCGGAGTTGATCCGCGGCTTGCATCTGAGCCTTGATCCTAGCGTGCTCAGCTGCGTTTGCCGCCGTTGACGATTGCTGGAGTTGGCTCGCGGCTTGGTTGCGCAATTGCGCGCCGCTTAATCCGGTAGCGATGTCCGCGCCGGCCATGGTCTGGGCATTTTGGTAACCCGCCTGGCGCAGTTGAGCCGCCGTGTCGGCCGCTTGCTTGCCGTAAGCCTCGTTCGTCAGCCCGGCTTGCACTCCGGCCCTGCTGCCACCAAATGCGCCAGCCGAGACGGCCTGATCATTCACGCCCTGCATCGCCATCTGGCGCGACCGGTCGATGTCGGCGAGAGAGCGCGCGACCACCTGGTCTTCGTAGGGGTTCTGATAAGCGGATAAATCGCTCGATGCGATAGATCCTGGGGTGTACCCGGCAACCTCCCGCGCGATTCCCCCACCGTACCCTCGTTGCTTTAAATCCTGTGTGGCGGCCATGCCCTCGCGCGCGATTCCCCCGCCGTATCCTCGTTTTTTTAGATTCTGCATGGCGGTCATGCCATCGCGCTGGATACTGTTGAACCCGGCGACCATGGGGCTCTCATAGCGAACATAGGGGCGGTTTTGCATCGTCCCCGCCGCAGCCAACTGGTTCTCGGCAAAGCGCCGATACGGCTCCGGGATCTCGGTCGTCGATGTGCTGGTTTTGGTGCCGCCCTTGCTCATGTCTTCAACCCCTTGATCAGCGACTCACCAGCCGCGTTGAAACCCCGTTTGGCCATCACCCGCCGCCACCCGCGCCGGCCCACGATCTCCATGCGCTCAGCGTCGTTACGCCGCGCCCACGCTTCGATATCGTCATACATTTTGAGGCACTCCCGCATATCGCCGCTCGCCAGCCACACTCGACAAGCGCGGCCGGACATCGGGTACTCGTAAAATTCCGTTAGGATGTCGCTGTTTTCGCCGCGCCACCATTCCGCCGTACCCTCTTTCACCGCGCGGGCCACGTCGCCGAGCGAGTGAGTATTCCCGCCGAAATCGAGAGCTTTTTGCAACCGGTCCAGCCGCTCCATCATCCCCCCTGGAGATCGTCGATTAACGTCGCCAACACATTCCCAACGTCAGCCAGCGACGCCGTAGCCACTGGCAGCGTTCGGCTCGTCGCCGTCGATGTCACTACATAATCACCGGCCACTCGTTCCGCCGTCCCGTCGAATGCTTGGTTCAGATCGCGGACCAGGTTCGCCGCCCACAGGGGCAGCAATGCCGGGTCCGTCGGCGGATCGGGGAAGCGCACGGCGGTCATCGCGACGCACCCAACAACTCGACGTCATAGCGCAGCTTTCCAACACGGTATTGCAGCTGGCTGCTGTTCGCCGAGATTTTCCACCGGATCTGGCGGCCGGTAATCCGCGTATCGACGGTGGCCGTATCCGAAATCACGGCACTCGCCACGCCGGAGGTCTCCGGCCCTTGAGGATACATGCGAGAAAACAGCTGAAAACTGAGCGCGTTGGACCCATTTGCATTCGCCATTTTGAAATCGGGATAGACCTGCCGGATCGCGTACAAATCCTCGCCCTCGCCAATGAAAGCGCCGCCGGTCTCGATATAAGAGGCCAGCGGGTTCCCATCATTTCCGGCGCCGGGCATTTCGTGATCGTACACAAACCCGCTCGCATCGACGCCAGACGGCGAAACCTCGATAGATCGATCGATGTAAGCGGTTCGCGATAGCTCGCCAGTCCACCACACGTTGTCGCCTTCGGCATACGACCAGACGACCACGCGGTCGATTTCGTCACTGGCGGCCGACGGATAAAACCACCCGACTTCGGCAAATTCGGTGTTTGAGAACGCTTGAATTTTCTGGCGCTGCGCCAGATTGATGCCAGGACCCTGCGTCGCGTCGAACACATGTCGCAGCACCGAGCACGGGATGGCGCGGACAACGCCGTCGCTGACCTGGAACTGGCCATCGGCCATCCAGGCAACAAACGTGTCATTCGCGATCGCGGCATTCTGGCCCAGGATTGGAGCCACCGACGCCAGCTTGCTTAGTTGAAAAACGAAGGCCCCGCCGATATGCCGCAAACTGTACGCGGCGGTATCCGTGAAGACAATAATCTCGGACTTGGTCCGCACCGCGCCACGCACCTCTGAACCATCGAGCAGCCGGACATCGCCGGCATCGTTCGTTGCCGCCGCCGCCCACGTGGTCGTCGTGCCTTGAGCTGCCCATTTAATGAGCATCGGGTCGTTATCCGCGCCAAACGCAATTAGGTGCCGGGACTGCGGATTGACGATAACAAAATTGCAATTGGGCGCACCCGTAATGGCGGCGGCCCTAACTCCCACACTGCTCGACGCATCCCAGTAGTATATTTTCCCCTGTTGCCCCGGCGCGGCGATCGCGTCCTCGCCATAGGCCTCGAGCGACCAGACGCGAGGCTGCAAAACAATGTCACTCGCCGATCGCGCCGTGCCATAGGTCCCCTCGCCATAGCCCCCGACGCCCCAGCCATACTCGAATGTGCCATCGGCCACACCTGGCACCAACAGCCCCTGGCTGGTCATGCTTGCGCCGCCGCCTGTTGCGCTAGAGCTGGCGGGGGCCAATGCCTCAAACGTAAAACTGCCAACGCCAGGCACTGTGGCCACCGTCCAGGTGCCATCGATGGTCAGGCCCCCGACGGCTCCAGAAGCCGCTGCCAGCACCGTCCGCTGGCCAACGATCAAACCATGCGTTCCGGTAATGGTTACTGTCGCGTCGCCGCTGGTGGTGCTGACAGGATCGGTGCCGAGGGCCACCGCCGCCGCCGAGATTGGCGTGATGTCATTGATCACACCGCCTTGCAGAACTTCCAGCGCAGTGTGGCTGCCAGCGAATAGGTTGCGTGTGCCGTTCAACTCCGCCGAGCTGAGCAACGCGCGGACCATTCCGGCAAACGGTGTGCTGGTTTTCTTGATCCAACCGCCAATCTGCTCCGCCCGCCCCGCATAAAATCGGACCAGGCTACCGCCCACATAGGAGAACGGCTGACCGCTCGCCCCCGACGCCTCATCTGTGAAGATGCCTGGCCTGGGCTGCAACGAGACCATCGTCATCGTAGGGCCACCGCGTTGATCTCGAACGCGTTGACCTGGGCGGACGCTGTCGAGACATTCAACTGAGCCTCGAAGGTGAAATAATCTAGGCGATCGGTGGACCCGAGAGTCTTGTTCGGCATGTGGAATAAGCCGGTCGCGAAAACATAGTTGGTCGCGACGCCAGCGCCCGATTGCGTTGTGCGCAACTGATATGGCATCCCGTTCGTGGAGCCCGGCGAACCGCTCTGCCACATAATCCCAACTGACGCCTGTGTCGTCGTCGGGATAATGACCTCGTTCATCAGCACATTCACCGTAATTTGAAATAACTCGCAGCCCGCCGGCGGAGTGATGCGATTGTTGGCGTGGTCGGCCATTCCCCACAGATCTGAGATTTGATCTGCCGCCGCCCAAGTCAGTGCGGCCGCATTGTCGGTATCGGCCAACGAGATGTGCGTGGTCGTGCCCACAGAGCAGAACGGGAGGCCGTTGACCGCCACGACGTTTGTGCCATCGCATCGAACCCAAACTGGACGACCGCTAGACGGGATTGTCACACCGGTGCCGGAAGCCGTTTTGATCGTCACCGAGAATTGATAGTCCGTCGTCTGTGTTGTCGAGTTCGTTATGCAGTAAAGTTTGGACTTGGCCGGGACCGTGATCGTCCGGCTGGCGGCTAAAGCGCCATTCGCGAGAATGTGGCTGGGGCGAGCCTGATTGGCCGCGTAATCGGTTGTCGTTAGCACGACGTCGGCACTGGCCAGAGACACTGTGGTCGTCCCGGCGATGGCCTCTTCTACAAGGTCCAGCTGGGTGTTTGCCACAACGCCCCAACTGCCACTATTGTCGCCTGTCCCTTGCTTCTGGAGCCCCAGAATCGCCGTTGGTGTACTGCTCATCGTTTTGTCCAATCCTCGGCGGGCGTCATTGTCGGCGCGCGGTTACCTCGTAGAGCCGGGTTTCAAGAACCGCGATGCGGGTTTTCAGCTCCATAAGCTCTCGCTCATGGGCGAATAGCTTTGTATTCTGCACATGATCGCTCGGTATAGGCTTATCTTGGTTTTCTTTTAGATCGGTCTCTATAGTATGTATTTTTGAGGCAGCGGTGCTTAGAGAGTTTGTGACGGTAGAAATCCGCGCGTCTAGTTGGCTGTATCCCCACACGGCAAGGCAGACCGTGGCCAACACCTGAATCAGGAACGAAAGGCTGAACTGGATGCCTGACTGCTCATTGACATCGAAGGCCTTCTTGGCCGGCGGTTTCATTGTTACGCCATGGTGACTTTAATAGTTCCGCTCGAACCAAACCCATAATAATCATAGGGGCTCATTGACATCAGCGAGAGGTCAACGATACCGCTATCGGTTATTTGGTTTGAGTCTGTTTTCATATGGGTGCCTCTGGCGATTCTAGTGTTTCCAGAACCTGTGACGGTGGTCACGAATTTAGTGGCACTGTGGCCCGCTCCATAGACCTCATAGGGAGAAACTAGCGATTGCGGAGCGGCAATCGTGACATATCCTGACCCACCCTGGCCTTGAGCGCCGCCGGACCCATTGCCGCCGGCGCCGCCGCCGCCCAAATTCGCTTTGCCGTCTCTGTCCGAGTTGCCACTATTGTGTCCAGCACCCGATGAATATGTATCCGTAGTATCATATTGATTGGCGCCCGCCCCGAACATGGGGCCTGCATTCGCGCCCGATTGCCAATACGACGTGTTGCTGGTGGCCATTATGCGATCTTTGCCAGTCTCAGACCAGGTGCCGCCTTTTCTGGTCCACGCTAGATTCAGTGGCGGACTGCTGTTCCAATACCATGGGTGGGTAATGCCCTCACCACCAACACTGCCGGACCAGAAGCTGTTCGTACCAGACGCAGTTTTCGGGAGCTGCCTATTATACCCACCGCCACCGCTACCGTAATTGCCGTCAGTGTTTCCGGTGCTCGTCTGAAATGAGCCGGAGTTACCTTGACCCCAAATTCCATAAGACTCGTTCTGGTTGCTCCCGTTCTCGCCATGTCCTCCGCCGTTTCCGCCATAACCGCCGGAGCCGCCGCTGTTTGGCGGGGTGCCACCAGCGCCACCGCCCACCCCACCGCCGACAGCCGTGATCAGATTACAATATGGACCGTCAATGGTCGTGGACCCGCCTGTTTCCTGCTGGTAATCTGTCGCGCCCGCGCCGATTGTAATCGTGTAAACGCTACCCAGCAGTATATCCAAATGAAATCTCAAGACGCCGCCGCCGCCACCCCCGCCGCCTCGATCGCGCCCACCTGCACCGCCGCCGCCGACCATGAAAACGTCGAGTGTCACCCTGTCGACGGGTGGTACATACATGGCCCGGCCACCAGTGGCCTCCGATTTTCCAGTCGATGAGGAGGTCTGATACGCAGTGTATGCGCCCTTGGTCACCGGGTCTCGCGGCTCCATCTCCTGCTGATAGAGGGTGCTCAGGGATACCATTCCACCACCTGCTCCCGCACGGGCAGGTACCGACACATGAACCCGCTCGTTTCGAGGGATGGTTCCGCCGATTAGTCCACTTGAATTGCGCGGTGCCATTTAAATCTCCTCCTCGACCCAGCAAAGGGCCTCTTCACTCCAAAATTGCTTGTACCCATCTCTGTCATCAAGTCGAGGCACGGGAGGCTCCCAAGTCAAGCTGGTCTCATCCAGCAGCCAAGACGGGTAGTCGGGGGTTCGCCGATAGAATGCATCGCGATCTGCATCATAGAAAGAGCCAGTACCAGCAAAATTGCCACGAAGGGCAACGCCGCCATCGGGCAGTCCGTCTGGGCCGAAATGTTTGTTACCTCGAGTGTTATAGCTCGTTTGAATCCAGGCGCCGTCCTGCGTGTCCACGAATTCCTGGTCAGCGACAATAACAGCCACCACTATAGAATCCTCGACTTTTGCATAATGCCCCATACTACGAGATTTCTTCGTAGGAAACGACAAAATCAATATCATTGGCCACGTCCGATTTGACAGCCAAAACAGTGCTCTCCTCCAGATATATAGAGGTATCTTTACTGATCACGACCAAAGTGGCCTTCGCAGGGACGAGAACCCCTTTTCCGATGTGATATCCCGTGCTGGTAACGGTAGACCCAACAGCAGTCGTCGTTGACGGATGTATACTAACGTCCACGCTGGCCGCAGTTGAGCCATCGACGTTTGCAGCCGTTAACGTGTTGATTTTAAACACTTTTCCACTACTCGCAGGATTGAGCACCAGGCTGGTCAAATTGGTATCCGCTAGAGCGTCATACCAAATCTTACCGGTGATGGTGGCTACTGCCACAATATTCGGGGCTGCCATGCTATATTCTCCTTGGTATGTATGTCATCAGATCACCCGAATATTATCGCCGCAGCAATTGCGGTGCCCATCGAGATCCCGGCGGAAGCGGTGCTGGCAATCGTGATAGCCGAGGCCCCGTTGGTCACCGAGATTCCGGTGCCAGCGGTAATCGTCGCCTTGGCAAGGGTGTTCCCTGTGGTGTTGCCGATAAGCAGCTCACCGTTCAGATATGAGCCTTGACCCGTACCACCATCGGCGACGAGAAGGTCTGTAATTCCGACTACGCTGCCGCCGGTGATCGCTACGGCCCCCGACCCTTGGGTCGCCATGGTTCCCAGGCCCAGGCTGGTTCTCACCGTAGCCCCGGACTCGGCCACCCAGCCAGCGGCTGATCCGACAACGAAATTGGAGTCCGCGCTGGAAAGGCCCGCCAGAGCCGTTAAATCGGCATCGTAAGCCTGGACATTGGTTCCAATAACCAGCCCGAGATTTGTTTGAGCTGTGGCCGTGTCCGACGCACCGGTGCCGCCGTTCACCACGGCTAAATCAGTGCCAGACCACGTCGCGTTGTTGACGGTCGCCAGGACTGCCAGGGCTCCCAGCCCCAAATTAGTTCGGCCACTGGAGGCCGAGGCGACATCACTGAGAGAGTTTGCCACCAGCAAGGCCCCGGATACGCTCACATAGGCAGCTACCCAGGATGAGCCGTCGTAAACCTTCATGGCATCGGCACTGCTGTCGAACCAAAGGTCTCCGGTTGTGACGCTCGCGGTAGGCGCGGTAGCCGAGGATCCATGGTAAATAGCGTTGAAGGCAGCCAAATGTGCGGCCGCACTCGCCGCGGAGGCGGCAGCAGCGGTTGCCTGGGCGGTGGCCAATGTTACTTGAGCTGCTGCTAGAACTACTTGAGCTTCTGCAAGCGTTACTTGGGCTGCGGCTAGAACTACTTGAGCAGCACCAGCAGCGGTGGCCGCAGCCACCTGGTTTGTGGCCAGAACTACTTGAGCTTCCGCTAAAACTACTTGAGCTTCTGCTAAAACCACTTCAGCGGCCGCGCTTACGGCGCTGGCGGCGGCGGCCGTGGCGCTGGTTGCCGATGCGGTCGCACTAGTTTCCGATGCCGTAGCGCTTGCTGCGGCCTGGGCCGCAACGCCTGTCGTTACCGTGTTGTCGGCGATGTCAGTCCATGTCGTGCTCATACTACATTGCTCCCCAGCGTCACACGCAGAGTACCGCCCGCGTGAGTGGCGGCTTGATCCGCAGCGTTAGCCGTCGTGATGGCCTCGTCAAAGAGCGCCTCGTAGCGCTGCAACGATGGTGTATCCATGACGAAATTGTTCAGCTCGACGAGGCAACCAAATAAATAAATCCGCGGGAACCGCTCCAAGATCGTATTGGTGGTGTTGCTATCGGATAGCGCGGCGAGCCGCTGATAATACGCAATTTCCACCGTATAGGTTCCGCTTGGTGGCGGCAGCAACCTGATTTGCGGGCCGATGATCGTGAACCCGCTTGGTTGGCCAGCCCCGTCATCAGGAAACTGTTTATCAATGGCAATCGGCGAATAATAATCCAGCACGATTGTGCGGTCGGTGGTCAGCTTGACCTCTCGCGCCTCGACCCAATTATCCGGTAACCCCATATACTCGGCCGCCGGAGATGTGATCCGCGCGACCATCTCGCGACAGCGCAGCTTGGCGTTTATCCGCTCCTCGCAGAGCGTCACGAAGTCCGGAATCTCCGACGTTAGGTCCGTGCGGTTGGCCCAATTCGCCACGGCCGCCTGGATCTCGGCATATGTCGTGATTGCCATATCAGGTCACCAATTGCAGCTTGGGGGTCGCCGGCTCGATATCCGGCTGAAGTTCATATCGATGCGAGCCAACGTGCTGGACGTGCCGGCTCAAATCGGTGTCACAAAACATGCCGACCCCAGCAGCTCTGAGCTTTTTGCCAAACGTCACATCCTCGCCAAGAAAACGGACGTTGGCCGGCGGGATAGGCTCGAAATTGAAAAACGGGAAGGTCAGCGCGTCATAGGCTTGCATCGCGACCAACAGCAACCCGAATCCCATATGTTCGACCTCGACGAGGCCCGCGGCAAGCGCCCCCAGAGGCTCGCCAGAGAGCGCCGAGGCCGTTGGCCGGCACTCCGGCTCTTTGCGAGCGTAATTGGCGCCCACGACGTGTTTCCCGGCGTTCAGGAGCCGGTTCAGCGAGTCCTTGGGGAAGCGCATGTCGCTGTCGACCCAAAGCATGTGTGTGGCATCGAATTCATACGCCTCGGCAACCAGGCGGTGCCTGATCTCGGGCAGGATCGACCCCTGCGCCGTAACCAACCGGGCGACCTTCTCGCAAGGCGCCGTCGAGCTATCAAAATGCTGCATCAGATCGACCAAAGAAGCGGTCGTCGCGGCCGTCACCATCCCGGTGTTAGGCATGGCCACCAGGACGCGGATTTTATGCTCGGTCATAGCTCGCCGCCCCACACTCGCAGATCGCGGTGCTGCGGGTCATTCGCCCAAGCCTTCCAAGCCGCCCGGTCGTGAAACCAGCCCTCGGTGAAAGACCGCTCGACCACGTCCTGGGGAATGATCGCCGCCAACCGGAGATCGGTGTGCAGCGGCGCCGCATCATTCATCTCTCGCAGCAAGCTCGCGGTATCGCGCATGGCATCGCCATCGACCTCAACACCAACGTGCAGATCATCGCCGTCGGCAATGATTACGCGCGTCGCGGTCGGGCTGAGTGCCTCGCGGAATGTCTGTTTGTGGCTCAAAGATCACCTCAAATAAAGGGCGGGCAGCGCCATGTTTCCACGACACCGCCCGCCGAATGGGGGAGACCCCCATGTCGCCGGCGAGGGAGGAGGTACGCCGGCGTCTTTGCTTACGCCTCGGTCAGATCCGCGACCACGCCATGCGCAGCCTCGTTGCGGACTTCAAGCGTCCACTCCGTCCGGAGGAACTTCTGGGAGGCGTCCCCCGTCTTGGATAAATCTTCAACCGCGAACGGCCGGAGATACGCCACCGCGAGGTAATCCGGCGAGATAACGAAAGCGTCACGAGCCCGCTGGAAGCGGTTCGGGATGACCTTCAAATCACCGAAATCACTAGCATACAGAGCGGCTGCGCCCTGGATGCGATCTTCAGCGATCATCTGACGCGCTTGCGTCCGACCGGTAAACCCGGAGACCGCCTGTTTGTTGAACGAACCAACCGAGAGCAGAGTAGGATCGCCGCCCGAGTCATACGTTGACTGGATGACCGTCTTTAGCATTGCCTCGGTGAAGGCCCGCCGATTGGCAGTGGTGGCATCCGTTGCCACCGCAGTGGCACTGGTCGCCGCGGCACCGCCGGTTCCCCGACTCTCATTGGTTGACAACCAACCGCCAAGACCTCGGCTTTGACGAGCAACCGTCGCAGAGCCAGCATTATAGCCCTGATTGGCGGTGATGATCGTCTCCATGTCGCGCTTCATTTCGCTGGCCCGCTTGGCAAGCTGATAACCCAGCTCGGACGCACGACCAGCGGTGTTCACCGCATCCTGGGTGCCGGTAACCGCCAGCGCCTTGTAGGAAATGGTGCAGTAATTGTCCACGCGAGTTGTCGCAGTCGAGGCTCCCGCCGTGACTGTTCCGCCCTCGAGGAGCACGTTTGCCGTGGTGTTAGTCGCAAGCGAGTCGGTTTGCCACTCGTGCTTAACGGCCGTGGCGTTGCTTTTACCGACGGCGCTCATGATCGGCGTGTCGGACGGGGAAATATCATAGATCGAATCGCTGAGATCTTCCCGATTGCCGACGGCGGTGTAGGTAGTAAACGCATTAGTGATTAGGGCCATGATGGCCTCCTATTAGACAAAATTTCGGAAAACGGCCGCGGCATCATGCCTCGTGCCGGTCTTGCGAAGTCTCGTCCTGGCCTCCTTATAAGCTCGCGTTTGCGCCCCGTCGGCCGCCACTCGCCCGGATTGCCGAAGCACTGGCGGCTTGCTTGCCACCCGCTTGGCCACTTCCGGTGCGGCAGTGTTAGCTCGCACGGTTTTCAACGCATCCGCCGCCATTCGGATTTGACGGTGGTCCCACCAATTCAGCATTTCCTCGTCTCGAAACCCGTAATGTTTCGCCACTTCATGGATTTCAGCCGTGAAGCTCTTGTACCGTTCGGGGGTCGTGATATCTGGGTGATGCTTCTGGAGGGATGACCACTCGGTTGCCAATAAACGCTGATGCGATTGCTCGGCCTCCTGATGACGCTGGGCCTCAACGCCCTGGAGTTGCGTTTGCAATTGTTGCCGGTCTGCCAATTCCTGGTTCCACACGTCCTTTTGGGTCAGATACTCAACCACATCGGTTTCGCGTAATCCCGGATCTGGCGGTTCGGGAAGCGGGCTGGTCAGATATGTTCTGGCCTGTTGTGCCCACTCGTCCTGCCCCTGGCGCTCTGCATTTCCTTGGTTTAGAGCCTGAACTTGTGCCTCGGTGAAAGCCGGGTCAGCCGGCTGTTGCGTTGACTGGTCCGTATACGCCGCCTGTAACTCAGACAGCGGCACCTGCCGTTTTTCGCCGGCCACCTCAATCTCAAAGGTAGGCTCGTCGACGGCTGGTTCGGGGTCCAACGCCTCTTCCACGCCCTCTTCTGGCGTGTCTGCCCCGGCCTCCTGGGCCGGTTCATCATCTGGGAAAAAGCCCCGCATCACATCGGCGGCCTCGTCCATGCTATTAAATGGCCGGGATTGTTCCGGCTCATCGGCCAGGGCTTCCCCAGCCGGCTCGTCCATTGTCTCGTCACTCATATGATCGTCAACCTCTTCCCTCGGATTTCACGAGCCGCGCGACCATGCAGTCGGCCCGTATCGATGCAACTGCGCAGCTGGGCCTCGACCTGGCGCAACACCTTCAAAGCGTCGCGCAACCGCATAACGCCGCGCTCGTCTTCCGCCTTTAACAAAAGATCGGTGTAAGCCGTCGTCATCTCCCGGAATGCCTCAATCAGCAGCGGGTGATCGATCAGCATTTGCGCGTCGCCAGCGCGAAGATCAGCGGATTCTGGCGTCATCACTTGCTGTTATCCACGCGTCTCAGGCTGTTTTGGATAAGGGCGTTGCGCTTCTGTCTGGTGACTGGCTCGCCGGTGTTTTGGTCGATAAAGTCCTCGAAGCTCGTGGCCCCCTGTCCCATCGTGAAGTGCTCTTGGCCCCCTTGCCCGACGCCGGGCTTGAAATTAAACGTGCCGTTGCCGGCTGGCTCCAGCATGCTAAAGACGCTCGGCGGGGGCTCGTTGTTCCCATAATTCCCGCCCATCGCCGCGCGCTCAAACTCCATCACCTCTCGCATGGTGAACTGGCCTTCTGGCTCCTCTTCTGGCACGTCAGGCGGCGCCGTGCCGTCGTCGGGGATGAACACACCCTCGGGATCAATCGGGGCGATCTGGCCGCCGCCATAGACCCCTGATGGGGTCAAGGCACCGCCGCCGTATGGGAGTAATCCACCACTGGGCTGGTCAGATATATTCGGATTCGGCATCCCCGGCGCCCACCCATCTGGCATAGCAGCGTTCTGCGCCATCTGATGCGGCATCGGATGATAAGCTGACGGCGGCTCTGGCACCTGCGCCGAAGGCGGGAGCGGCCGTGGCCCCTGCCCCCCTTCCCAATATGATGGGAGCGGCGCCTGTCCTGAAATCGCCGCGGATGGGTTGGTCCCATAAAGCTCGGGGCGTTGCAGCGGCCGATACTGGTAGCCCATCAGCAGCCCACCAGCGAGATTCTTCTGCATCTCGCGCTGGTCTTCCTCGCTGGATTTTCCGCCCTGTAACGTCACCATTTTGGGCTTGTAAACCGGCAAGCGCGGGTCAACCTGCGACGGGGCTTTCATGTAGTTGTAGCCACCGAAACTCACCATATCGTCAACTCCATCGGCTGGGCAGCGGGATCACCCGCGGCGCGTTTCTCATAGCAATGCAAATGCAATTGGTCCCCGGAGCCCAACACGACAACGTCGGGGATGGTCAGCTCAATAGCTCGATCGCAGTCCGCACATGGCACACTGCGCAAGCGCACAGCGCGGCTTGCCGCCCGACGCCTCAAAGTTTGGCCGCCTGGATTCGCAGCTTCTCGTTCTCGATCTCGAACCGCCAGGCCGCCTCACGCTCTTTCAGCGCCACCTCGCGCTCTCGCAACTCCAACTCTCCGGCCTTGGCGTTGGCCGCGGCTTGCAGCTCTGCGCCCATTTTGACGCTGTCGACCTCGGCCTCAAACGCCAGCTTTTCTCGCTGAAGCTCCAATTTCTCGCGCTCGATCTGAACCTGCGCCTTGATCAGCTCAAGGTTCGGGTCTGGCTGCGGAGGTGGCGGTGGCGGCGCCCCGGCCGGGTCCTTGAAATAGCGGCCCGCCGACGTTACTCCGCCCACGCGAAGCATCTCGCTCATCGTGTTATATAGCTCTTCAAAGCCAACCAGCGGGTTGTCCACTCCGGCGGTCGTCAAGACCCGCTCCTGAATCGCCATGATCCCCTGGAACAGCGCCTGTTGCTTGTCTCTATGTCCCGCCAAACCAACCGACACCGTGACGTCCATGTCAGCGGCCATCGCAGCCGGGTCGACGCGAATGACCTTGTCCCGCAAACGGAACACAAACTCCCCGTCGAAGTTATCCGAAAATGTTTCCAACAACCCCCGGAACAATGGCTTGATGCCAAGCTCGGCCAAATTCCGCGCCACCATCTCGGTGCGTGCCGTGCTGGCATCGAAGCGCAGAGCCGCAGCAGTGGCAGTCTCATTGCGCAGCGTTGCTGGGTCCAACCCCATGCCGTCTAGAGACACGCCCGTGCGAGCCGCGCGCAGACTGGCCATGTAGTCCAGAACCGGAAGCGCTTGAGTGCCGACCATCGGAGTGCCGATCGGCTGGATCGAGTTCATTTCTTTGGTGCGGATGATCGCGCCAGGCTCGCTGGTCGACAGATCATCCAAATTTACCGCCGTGTCCAAGACCGCCAGCCGAGGCGAGACGGCCTGATACGTTGCGTCCAGGACCGAGCGCTGTAGCGCCGTCAACACCTGTTGGCTTTCACTCGCCAAGCTGGCGATGCCCAACCCGATCACCCGATACGGCAGCAATACTGGCGACCAACAAGCAAACGGGATGCGATCAACTTCCTCGGCGTAGAGCAGCTGGATCTGCGAGTGGAACCCGGCGCAGATAACGTGATGGATTTCGCCAACACCATCGCCGTCTAGGTCAGCGCGCACATAGGCGTCAAGCACCTCAACGCGCTGGTTCGATGGGGCTCCAGCGCCGCCATTGATATCGGCGTCATATTCGCTGCTCTCGTATCGCTCGAGGTAGTCTTGGTTCAGGCTGTAGTTACTGTTGCCAAACGGCAGCTTGTCGACCGCCTCGCGATCGAACCCCATCGCAATCAGTTGGCTCTTGGTTTTGTAGACGCGGTGGCCGATGAACCGGCAATCCTCCAGCGTTGGGCTGGTTGCCATGCCGTCGATCACAAACTGCTCCGGCGCGACGTTCTCGATGCAGATCTTGTTTTTTGGCTTGCGGACCTTCCGGCGGATGTCGTGCAGCATCGCCGGCTGCATCGCCGCCATGCCCGACATATCCATCATCGGCTGGCCCATTGGGTCGAGCGGCGGCATCATGGCGCCCTGCGGGTCCGGATAGGCCGTGTGTTCCATCACGTCGGCCTCAACGTCCATGTCGAGGCGAGCAAGTTCATCGTCCGTCAGGCCCGACAGCGATTCGATCTTCGTCTCAACGCTCTCGTCGTAATACCATTTCAACACGCCAACATCGCTGATCAGGCCGTCCTTGATGAAGGTCGACATGATCCGGTGGCCGTCGTTTTGTTTCGAGAGGATGTGATCAACAACGGACGTCGCCTGGTCGGCAATCTCCTCGTCGCCATCGCCAACCGGCTCGAAGCGGGCAACCCCATCGGTGATCGCCAAGCGGTGCAGATACGGCATCAGCGCCTCAACGGTCTCTAGCACCGAGCGGTCCAGCACCTGGCTTCGGCCGTCGCGCTCATCGCCTTGGGCCTGGCCGAGATACTGTTGCAGGTTGCGCGACCGGCGCTCAACGATCCCGTCGTTGTCATAGCCAATCGCGTCTTCAAGCTCCGACTGGATAATGGATAGCAATTCGTCGTCAGTGTCGGCGTCGCGACGCGGGTCCTCGGCGTCGGCTTCATGCTCAACGCTGGCGTATTCCGTCATTGACATTATCGTATCCATGCCACGTTGTTTTCAGGCTTGGGAGACCACCCGCCAACCGTCACTTCGGCCGCGGCAACCGCCATGGCCATGTATCGCGTCGCATCAGCCGGGTGCGTCGTCCAATCCCGCTCTGGAACCGCGCGGTACATCTGCCGCTTATCGTCCCAACCGGCCCGATATTGGCGCAACGCTTCGATCAAGCGCTCGCACTTCGCCTCGTTGATCCAGCAACGCGGCAACAGATTACGGACGGCGTTGATGCCGTCGTCGACTTTTTGCTGCGGCAGCACCTCGCAATTGAGGCCGAGCCGCGCGAGCGTTTCCTGTCGGGTGACGCCGGTTCCAAGCTCTCGGGCCTGGACGTCGTGCGGGAGCCAGTGGTCACCGTATCGGTAGGAGAGGCTGCGTAGATGCTCGACATAATGGGCCAACCCCGCACCGCTGTTTTCGTAATAGTCGACGACCCAAATCTCGCGGCCGACGATCTGAAACATCACGATCGATGTCGCGTCGCCGATGCCCAGATCCCAGCTGGTGTGAACCAGAGCGTCGCCAGCCGGCGATAGGGTCGTGATCCGGCCAGCCTCGGTCAGATCCTCCATCTCGCGAGCGTAGTACGCGCCCCGGATCGAGGCCGTCCACGAGCACTCAAACTCCTGAAGATACTGTTCTCGCGTTAGTTGGCGCTTGGCGGCCCGAAGCTCCTCTTCCGGCACGATGTTGGTCTCCGATGCCTTGCGCACCGACACCATCCAATCGCCGCTGTCGTCGTTCTCAGCCTGGGTGACCAGGTCGTAGAAGGTATTCCGGCCGCGCGGCGTTCCCATGAACACGGCCCAGCCTTTGCGATCGACCAGCGCGGGACGGATAATCTCGCCCCACAACCGCGGATCAATCTGCGCCACCTCGTCCAAAACCACGCCGTCAAACCCCTGGCCTCGCAGCGTGTCGGGATTGTCGCCGCCGAACAGCTGGATGCGGCCGACCGCACCGTAGTCAGCGCGAAGCTCGGCTTCGTTGAACGTCGCGCCGGGGATCACCCGGCTGTAGTCCTTGACCATGTCCCAGGCGACTTGCTTGGCTTGCCGGTACAACGGCAGCACGATGGCATATCGCCGGCCCTTTGAGCCCGGCCCGAACAGCGATCGCAGAACGTGGTTTACAGCGAAAGTGGTCTTGCCAAATCGACGATGGCAAACCAGCACCGAGAACCGCTTTAGCGATTGATGAAGCTCAGCTTGAGCCGTCCTTGGACGATATGGCAGGACGATCTCGGTCGTCTTCCCAACGGATTGTGATCGTGCCGGCATTTTCCCCCGGTTCCTGTTTGTCGGTTTCGCGCCACTTACCGCGCGTTTTCAAGAAAAAGATGGCGGCCGTCATCGACTCGCGTCCATCGCCAAGCGCCTTGGAGAACAGGTTCTTGCCGACCTGGGTCACGGCCTCATCGGTCGCGGCATCTAGCTCGTCTCGATAGTGAACGGCCAATGTGTCGACGCTGATGCCCATGGCTCGCGCTACCCGCTCTTGGGGGACGCCAAACGCGGTCATCTCCCAAACAATGGCGCGGGATTCCACGCTCGGCTGGTGCGCCGGACGGCCCATAATGGTTACCTTTATAGTTCCGGGAAATCAGTCAGTTGGGGCCGCGCCTGGACACTTTTGTTTGGCCGACCACGCCCCGCGATGGTAGAATGAGCCCTACTTTTTGGAGCGGTCATGGCCCTAGATATGCACTTATGCGTCCAGCTTTCAGAGACGCTCACCCGGCTCATCGGATACGCGCAGACGACCGAACCCGGCACTTTTGACGCCGAGTTGGAGGGCCTTGCCAACCTTGTGGAAGCCTCCGCATGCGAGCTTGCCGGGGAGTCGTATGCCGACTTTCACGACCACATCATCGACGATCCCGACGCCTGAGATACTCCGAGACCGTGTCGACCAGCTCTTGGTCTACCGTCTGGCTCACGTCGCTCCTCTGGAACGATCGATTATCACCTGTGTTGGCCGGGTTGAACCCTGCCGGCCTGTTGGCTAGGCGGGCGGCAGACCAGTCCCGATACATTATGTCGCGGGGGATCTCGCCGCCGAGTCCCCCAATGTAATCCCCGCCCATATGCGTGTCATATGTCGGGTGCGGCTTGGCCGGGGCTTTAATGATCAAGCCCTCGGGGTCCATCTTGCCGAACGCATACCCAGTCGAATTCATCGGTGAATTCAGCAGCCCAGGCTCAGTGATGGCCTTCCTCGTCGACGAAACGTCTGGGAACCCGGCCGCGGTCCAATGAGGCTTGGACATCTCCCGCACCATCATGGTCCGCATCCCGCTCCCTGGCGCCGACCTCAACACATCCCCAAGGTTGGGGGCGTCTAGCCCTGGCCAGCCGTCGTCCAGCTTGCGCATCTGAGAGTCAAAAGCCTTTTTCGATTTCTTCGTGATGCGCGAGCCCGCGATCTGGCCGATCAAGGCGTCGCTCATCATGGTGTTAAATTCCAGCGATTTGGAAGTCATAGGAGTATAGGCTAGATGAACGTCCTGCCCCCCTGCTCCCGCCTCTCTCCCGCGTCTGAGCAAGTTTGAGATCACGCCTTGGCCGGATGCCCATATTTCGCCATCGTCGGCATGGGTGCGCATAAAGTCCGGGCCGCCATGCAGCTTGACCGGGTTGGTCAAAGGGGTCTCATTAACTGTCGTCAAAAGCCCACCGGCGATGCTCCTGTCGCCTGGCGCTGGGATAATTACACTGCCTTGCAAGTCAGCAATGTCTATTTTCTTTTTGGCGCTCATGTTCCCCAGCGGCGTAACCTCCGCCGTCATTTCATCCACGGGGCGTGTTA
>Ga0209403_10001518_pt1 | contig 29984 bp, 29 predicted proteins | sample ArcticOcean_MG_C_8_FD_187440 | JGI IMG/M metagenome (GOLD analysis project Ga0209403, IMG submission 187440) | Marine microbial communities from western Arctic Ocean - ArcticOcean_MG_CB11_86 (SPAdes) (version 2) | ecosystem: Environmental > Aquatic > Marine > Oceanic | place: Arctic Ocean...
GCCTGGATCAGCCGATTGGCAGAGGTTGCGCTCAGTTCCACCGACACCCGCGCGCCGGGTCCTCTGTCAGGATTGACGAAGTCGATGATCAGGGACTCCTCCGTCTGCGCGTGGAAGGAGTGATCGTAGACTGCGTGCACGCGCTCAAGGGGGAACCAGCCGTCCACGCCCTTGGCGCTACCCGTCACCTCGACCGTCTCAACGTGTCCTGCACACATGGCTGTCGCTCCTTTAGCTGAGGTACTTGCCGAACCAGCCGAAGACACGCTGCCATCCGTCGACGGCGGACTTTTGCCGGTAGCTGGGACGGTAGTCGGCGAAGAATGCGTGGCCCGCACCATCGTAGGTGTGGAACTCGAACGTCTTGCCGTGGATTTCCAGCACCCGCTCTGTTTCCCGATTGTCCTCGGGGGACGGTCTTCCGTCATCTGCGCCGAACAGCCCCAGCAGCGGGCACGCCAGGTCCTGGGTCAGCTCTATGGGTGCCTGTGGCTCGGTGGAGGATAGCTCCTCGGGTCCGGCAACGACTCCGCCCCCGTAGCAGTCCACCGCAGCGTCGAGGGGGAGAGAGCAAGCGGCCAGGTATGACTGGCGACCGCCTGAGCAGTACCCGATGATACCTACCTTGCCGCTGCTATAGGGGAGCGAGCGTAGGAGATCGAGGGCACCCCGGGTGTCGCCGAGGAACCGGTCATCCGGCACACCACCGGCTGCCCGCACCGCCGAGCCTACATCGTCCGGGTCGCCGGGCCCCTCGCGGTGGTGCAGGTTCGGTGCGATAGCGACGTAGCCCGCTGCTGCGAACTTACGCGCCACCTCTTTGAAGTGGTCGACGAATCCCGGCGCGGCGTGGATCACAATGACGCCGGGGTACGGGCCAGGGCCCATCGGACGGGCCAGGTAGCCTGAGATTTGGTCCCCTTGGTGGCCAGGGAAAAGTACGGTCTCGGCAATCATGGTTTCGTGAGTTACCACAGGGCGCCTCCTTTGGTGCGGCGAGTATATCATCGCTCGAAAGGGGGCGTGGGTGCGGTATGATGAACCTATAATCCGTGTGTGGGAGTTCGGATTGTCGACGCAAGTCGAGCGCAGGGCGGCAGGATCGAGGCAGGCGGTCAGACGCCACATGCCTGTGCTCATCAAGCCCACCTCGAGCCGATGCAACCTCAACTGCTCCTACTGCTTCTACCTCTCGAAGGCCGAACTCTACCCCTGGTCCGATCACCCAAAGCTGACGCTGGATACATTCCAGACTTTTCTTGACCAGTACGTCCTGATGTCTGCTCCAATGCTCTCGTTCATGTGGCAGGGTGGGGAGCCGACGATGATGGGCCTGCCCTTTTTCGAGGATGTCGTGCGCCTCCAGATGAAGGCCGTGAGAGAGGCCGTGCCGGAGGCCCCGCCTGCGGTCAGCAACGCTATCCAGACCAACGCCACGATGCTCAACGACGATTGGGCGAGGTTCTTCAAGTGGCACAATTTTCTGGTGGGGGTCAGTCTGGCCGGCCCTCCCGAGTGGCACGATAACTATCGTGTGGACTGGTCGGGCCGCCCGACCCACGAACGGGTCATGGCGGGCATTGCGCATCTCCGTCGCCACGACGTGCCCTTCAACGTCCTCACTGTGATTAACCAATCCAATGTGGGGCGGCCCCTGGAGCTGCTGCACTGGCTGCTGGACCAGGGGTTCGAGCACCTGCAGTTCATACCATGCGCCGAGGTGGCCGAAGGCCATGCGAGCGCAGCCGAGGGTGGCATCACCGATGAGTCACTGACGCCCGAACAGTACGGCAAGTTCCTGGTCGAGCTCTTCGACGCCTGGCGAGAGGTCGGTATTGAGAAGGCACGCATCCGTTGGTTCGACAATCTCGTGCAAATGTTGCGGGGCTTCTCCAGCGAGGCCTGCCAGCTAGCCTGGACGTGCGGATACCTGCTGCTGGAGCACAACGGCGACATGTACCCTTGCGACTTCTTCGTGGAGAGCGAATGGTTGCTGGGCAACATCCACGACACGTCCCTGGCGGATATGGTGCAGGGCGAGCGGTTCCGGTCCTTCGCCGGCGCAAAGCCTCAGCTTCACGACGATTGCCGGGAATGCCCATGGCTGACGTTATGCTACGGCGAGTGTCCGAAGTACCGTGTCATGAATGTGGGCGAGGCGGAGAACAGCCTGCCCTTTTTCTGCGACTCCTTCAAGCAGTTCTTTGAGGAGAGGTACTCCAGCATCGAGGAGGTCGCGGTCGGCGCATCGAGGCCGCTGGGTTTGGTTGTGCCAGGAGGCGCAATGCCCACCAGCCAGCGTTCGGCCACGACGCCGCTCTCGTTGGCCGCGGTCCGCGAGGACGCAAAGGTGCGCGGCGTGGGCAGGAACGGACCCTGCCCGTGCGGAAGTGGCGCAAAGTTCAAGCGGTGTTGTGGGGCCTAGTACCGAGCCCTAGTGCACAAACCAGCGAATGGCGTGGTGGCCCTCGCTGCGGCTAAACGACAGGGTGTACGGGTCTACCATTGACAGTGCAACCTTGCCGTCGGTTCTACACATCGCCCAGCCATAGTCCCAGCCGCGGCTCGTGTAGCGCACGGGAATGGCGGGCTTGATGCGAACGAAGGGGTGCGTTGCGCCGATGAACAGCTTTTCCCCGGTGTAGTAGTAACCGTAGCCGACCTGTATGAACAGTTCGTGGTCGATGGGAGTATCCTCTTCAGTCACGACGCCGTCGCAGAGGCCGCTGACGCCAACCTTAACCTCGGAGCCTGTCTTGAATGCGTCCTCCAGCTCCTCTATCGAGCCAGATACGACCTCGCCGTCTGCGGAGTGGGAGAGCACCTGTCGCCAGTCGTTCCGGACCCAGTAGTCGAATTCCTCAAAGTCATATATGAAGTTGCTGCTTGGGGCGTTGGTGCTGCCGTCCCAACTGTCTAGCTGATGGTACTTGGGCATGTCGCCGTGCTCGCCCAGCGGCGTAGGTCCGGGGGTGCCGCCCGCGGGAGGGCCGTCAAGGTGTGGTCGTGCGATGGCCTGCGTGCCGTCTTCGTTGTACATGAATAGCGACAACGACGGCCGGTCACCAAAACCATCTGGCAGCTCGACGGGCTGTCGTAGCGTCATAAAGCCCGCGGACCAGCGATCGTCAATCAGAAGAGTCTCGCGGAACTCGGACACCTCTCGAATGAGTTCGTTGTTGTCAGATGTCACATCGATGTGCTCATTGTGGCGGAATTCGGTATAGATCCGCAGGTCCGCGCCATCCCTGACGGCGTCCGCAAGCGCCTTTGAACTGCCGCCGATCACCTTTCGATTTGTGTCCAGTTTCAGCGCGCTTGTCCAGTCGGGCATGTACGGCTCCTTTGTTCCAAGTTGGGTGTTGTCGTCCACACGAGGCGACGATGTCGATTAGGACCTTACTCCTTCAACGCCCTCCATGCTATAATGCTCTTCATACGTGCTGCAAATTGCAGGTTCATACCGACAGGGTCCTACCCCTAAGCTCCAGGAGATCTCTTGATAGCAGAGCGAATACGTGAATACGAAGTTGTAATGATCCTCTCGCCTGAAGCGACCGAAGAGGAGATCGCCGCCGCGATTGAACGCGTGGACGGACTGATCACAGGCGGTGGCGGTACGGCGGGAGAGCACAATAACTGGGGGCTCAAGCGCCTCGCTTATCCGGTGCAGAAGTTTCGCGAAGGCATCTATATCCTGGTGAAGTTCTCGATGGACTCGAGTGCTGTCACCGAGTTGAACCGCAGGCTGAAGGCCTCAGAGGACATCATTCGATTCCTCGTGACCAAGGTATAGCGGCTAGCAGATAATACTGTGGGGATTGGGGTCAGCCTATGACGATGAACAAGGCTCTAGTGATTGGCAATGTGGGCAATGATCCCGAGATGCGCTACACGCCAAATGGCAACCCAGTAACCTCATTTAACGTCGCTACCAATCGCAGGTACACTACAGGCGAAGGTGAGCAGCGCGAGGAGACCGAGTGGTTCAGGGTCAATGCCTGGAACCGCCTGGCAGAGACTTGCAATCAATATGTAACCAAGGGTATGAAGGTCTACGTTGAGGGCAGGCTTACCAGTTCGCCGTATATCAGCCGGGATGGTGAGCCCAGGGCCGGCAACGAGATCGCCGCTACCGAAGTGAAGTTCTTGGACCGTCCGGAGCGATCCGGGGCAGGTCCAGGCGAAGCAACGGGAACGGCCGGTCCGCGCAGTGGCCCCGTTAGCGCTCCTGGCAGCGCTCCTCCCGGAGAAGCGTCCGGTGGTGGAGATGTCGAAGACCTTCCGTGGTAGATAGACAGGCACAAGAGAGGGAGACCGAGTGACGACACAGAGCAGACCAGCAGGACCCAGGGGCAGCAGCCCCGGAGGACGACCAGGCGGCGGCGGTGGCGGCGGGTTTCGCCGTGGAAAACCGCGCTATTATGCACGACGGAAGGTTTGCGCCTTCTGCGTGAACCACGTCAAGTATATCGACTACAAAGAAGTCAATACGTTGGCTCGGTACCTGTCGGACCAGGCCAAGATCGAATCGAGGCGCAAGTCTGGGGTGTGCTCCAAACACCAACGCGGACTGGCTACGGCCATCAAGCGGGCACGGCATCTGGCAATGATGCCCATGAGCCGTAACCACCTGACAACGCCTCCCCGTGGCGGCCCCGGCCGCTAGGGAAAGGTTCCCTCAAACGCGAAACAATTCAAAGCGGGCCGGTGCTATATAGCACCGGCCCGCTTTGTCGTATCTAGTCCTCAGGCATTTTTCATTGGCTGCACATCTGCACCCTAGTTCGTGCTGTCCGGGCGCTCATCCACCGGACGATTCAGGGGTTTGCTGGCGTCGTAAAACCCAGGAGGCTTTTGGGCGCCTGGTGCTAAGGGTTCGGGATGCGTATTGTCTAGTCCCTGTCCACCCCGAGCGGATGCGAAGGGGCTGGGGCGTGGGGTTCCCTGCCTCGACTACTGCGGCGATTCGTGGTTCTCACCCCAGATGCTTGGTCGGGTGCCTACCCGGCATGACACAAGGCTAGGTCTCACGAAACACAAAGAGGGCCGGACCCACTGACGGGTCCGGCCCTCTTTCATTCACTGCTACTGGCGTATCTACGTCGAGACTAGCTCGGTACCCTGCTGTCCACATCGAGCCCAAGTGAGTCGATGCCACGGCGGACCTGTCCAAGCTGAATCGAAAGGCGCTCTTCTAGGTCGAAGAGGGTCTCGCGTGCATACTGGTCGGCGCCATCGCGACGCGTGGTGCCAGCTGCCTCGGCCGCTTCAACTATCTGGAAAGCGCGCCGCTGTGCTTCCTGCGTGACCTCTTGGGCCTCCTGAGCGGCCTGCTGGGTAATCCCCTCGGCCTTGGCATGGGCTTCCCTGACGATCTCAGTCTCGTCTATCCGGGTGGCCTGCTCTTCTCTTGCCGACGACGTCAGAGCCTGGGCTTCGTGCTCGGCGCTCTCTTTCACACGGCGGGCCTCGAGGTGCGCCTGGTTAATGACACTATCCTTCTGCGTCAGTATCTCGCGCGCCTCTTGCATGTCGGCCGGAATGGAGACCCTGAGCTCCGACACGATTGCCTCGAGTCGGTCCGAGTCCACCATCACCCGCTTGCGGAAACCCGGTACCCGGGTGGCGCTGCTTGCCAACGAATCCATCTCTTCAATTACCTGTACGATATCGATGACTGTTCCTCCTGCGGCGTCTTTTGATTAAGAGGCCGATGCAAACTTTGCTTTCATGGCCGATGAAACCGATGCTGGGACAAGACTTCGTACGTCACCCCCAAGCTTGGCTACCTCCTTGATACGCGATGAATAGACGAACTGGAACTGCAAGGCGCTCATGAGGCAGACCACGTCGACATCTGGGTCGAGGTTTCGCCACATCATCGCCATCTCGAACTCGGCCTCAAAGTCGAAGCCGGCTCGAAGTCCGCGCACAATGAATTTTGATTCCAACTGATGAGCCAGATCAGGTGCAACGAGGCCACTAAACGAGATCACGTCGACGTTGGACAGATGCGCCGTCGATTCCTTGAAGAGGTCCACCCTCTCCTCGGTACTAAAGAGGACCCGCTTGGGCGGGGCGTCATAGACGGCAATCGTCAGCTGGTCGAAGACCTTCGAGGCGCGGACGGCCACGTCGACGTGACCGTTGTGCACTGGATCAAAACTGCCGGGATAGATAGCCCTAGGCAATCGTTCCTCCGAAATCGAAAATTGAGATTGCTGTGTCGCCGTATCGGTGATGTGTGGTTTTGACCAGGCCACCGTAGGCAGAGGCCAACTCACGCTTGTAGGAATGCTCCGCTATGACTACGGCGTTATCTGCGAGCAGGTCACCGCTTCCCATTCGCCCCAAGATACTGTCCCAGGGGTCAATCCGGTATGGCGGATCGATAAATACAAGGCTGAAGTCTTCTTCGTCATGTCCCAGAGCGTTCTCCGCGCTGGTTTTCACTACCCGTGCCTGGTCCGTCATATCCAACTCCGCCAGACTGGCCCTGATGCTGCGGCAGATGGCCTCGCTTGCCTCGACGAAGACTGCCGACTCAGCCGCTCTACTTAGAGCCTCCATGCCCAGGGAGCCGGTACCAGCGTACAAATCCAAGACCGTAGCGCCCGCTACGACATCCGGACCGAGAATCGAAAAAATCGCTGAGCGAACCTTCTCCGACGTCGGCCGAAGATCCCGCCCGCTTACCGACCTTATGACGCGGCCTCGCGCACTCCCTCCGGTCAGTCGAGTTGTCGTGGGACCAGCCGCATCCGCGCGACGGCCCCGCTTCTCCGGATTTGGCATCAAGGGCGTCCTGTCCGATAGTTCAGGTGGCAAGCCTAGCATCGGCGCACGGAGACATTAAAGCGGAATTCCGACCTTTTTTTGGCGAAAGATTAGCCAAAGTCTTGATAACGGCAGTATTTTGGGCAATTGAAGCGGGCCTGCCCTAGTCATGGAGGGGCTGTTTTACAATTATGAACACAGGCGCTAGAATGGCGCTGAGGCTGAAGCACAAGCTACGTCAGGCGCGTAGCGGCTCAGTCTTCTTGGGTATGGCACCAGAGAGGTTTGCCTATGGCCAGGGAAGTGCCCCGCCTGACACCCGAAGGACGCGAGACCTTGGAAAGCGAGTTGGAGACTCTCGTGTCTTTCCGGCGGCGCGACGTTGCGAACCGGATTACCAGTGCATCCGAGGCCGGTGGCACGGTGGACAACGCCGAGTACGCGGAGGCCATAAGCGAGCGGGCATTTGTCGAAGGCAGGATCTCCGATCTGGAACAAATCCTATCTCGGTCAATCGTGACCGAGACCGTAAAAAAGAAAAAAAAGGGAGCCGTCATCGAATTCGGTTCCTCCGTGACAGTATCCCCCGACAAGGGCGCCAAGCGACTGTACAAGGTCGTTGGCAGTGCCGAAGCAGCGCCGACGGAGGGGAAGATTTCTGAGTCCTCGCCTGTCGGTCGTGCGCTGATGGGGCATAAGGTAGGCGACGAGGTGGAAGTGGAGACCCCCGCGGGAGTAGTCAAGCTGACAGTAACCAAGATATCGTGACATCCGGACCTGAAAATCCAGATAGCGAACAAGATCCGGATAGCGTTCAAGACGAAAGCTATCTGATCGGCGTACGTCGTCAAAAGCTGCAGAACCTCAGGGACAAGGGCATCGACCCCTATCCCCACAGCTACGATCGTAGCCACACTACCGCAGAAGCGCTCGCTCTCTTCGATGCAGCGGAAGCCGAGTCCGGCGAGGGCGCTCGTACTGAAGATTTGTCCGTCGCCGGTCGGATCATCCGCTACCGGCGCATGGGCAAGGCCACCTTCCTCGACCTTCAGGACGGCAGCGGCAAGGTCCAGGTGCTGCTCCGTCGCAACAATATCCCCGATTCCTACGACGATCTGCGTGAGCTAGACATCGGCGACTTCCTCGGTATCGTAGGCCCGATGTTTCGCACCCGAACCGGCGAGGCCACTGTGGAGGCGTCGACGTGGACGATCCTGTCCAAGTCGCTTAGACCGCTTCCTGAGAAATTCCACGGGTTGTCAGACGTCGAGGCTCGGTACCGACAGCGATACCTGGACCTGATCTCCAACGAGGACGCAAGGCGCATCGCCGTCCTGCGCTCTCGTACCATTAGCGCCCTTCGGCGTTTCATGGACGGGCGCGACTTTATGGAGGTCGAGACGCCGGTGCTGGTACCTGTCGCGGCAGGCGGGACCGCGCGGCCCTTCCTGACCCACCACAACACCCTGGACCGGGACCTATACCTTCGCATCGCCACGGAGCTATATCTGAAGCGCCTGGTGGTCGGCGGACTTGAGCGTGTATACGAAGTAGGTCGCATCTTCAGGAACGAGGGGGTGGATTTCACCCACAACCCCGAGTTCACCATGATGGAGAGCTACCAGGCATTTGCCGACTACACGGACGTGATGGTCATGGTCGAGGAGATGGTGTCCTCTCTGGCCAATGAGGTGCTGGGTTCGTCCACCGTCGAATACGACGGCAACACCATCGACTTCACGCCCCCGTGGCCGCGCCTGTCACTACGCGAAGAGGTGAAGCGTACGTCAGGAATCGATTTCCTGGAGACTACAGACATCGAGTCGCTGCGGTCAGACATGGCTGAGAGAGGATACGATATCGGGGAGCAGATGAGCTGGGGCGGGCTGTTAGACAAGCTCATCTCCACCGCGGTGGAGCCGCACATCGTTCAGCCGACCTTCCTCGTGGACTATCCGGTCGAGATGTCTCCCTTGGCCAAGAGAAAGCGCGGCGACGACAGGCTTGTGGAGCGATTCGAGGGATTCGTGGCCGGCATGGAGCTTTGCAACTCCTTCACTGAACTGAACGACCCGGTCGACCAGCGACAGCGTTTGGAGGGGCAGGAGGAGCTTCGCGACCGGTATCAGGGCGAAGACATGGACCGGCTCGACGAGGACTTCCTGGTGGCGCTCGAACACGGCATGCCGCCCACGGGCGGGCTGGGTATGGGTATCGACCGGCTAATAATGCTCTTCTCGGGACAGCATTCCATCCGAGAAGTAGTGCTCTTCCCGCAGCTTCGAAACAGGTAGCGTGCCGCCTTGCTCGTGCGAAAACTCCTAGAACCTATCCTTGCCATCCTGCGTCTAAGTCAAAGAGACCACGCTAGGAGCACATCAATGTCTGACCTCACTGGATTCCGCAAGTCCAAAGACGAGTTTTTCGGCACCCACCACCAATCTCCGCTGACAGATGAGCAGCAGTCGAACTTCGCCGGACTGTCCTACTTCGACGAGGACGCTGGGTTTCGTTACGAGGTCGAGGTGGAGGAGTTCGCAGAGAAGGAACTCATCGAGATGCAGACGAGCACTGGCGCGGTGGCCTCTTACACTCGCTGGGGCAAGGTAGCCTTCGATGTGGAGGGCGAGACGGCCGAGCTGACGCTGTTCGGCGATGCTCAGGGCCACGGCGGCGAGTTTTTCGTACCCTTCGCGGACGTTACTACGGGCACCGAGACCTATGATGCAGGTCGATATCTGGATATCCAGCCGCTTCCGGGTGGAAAAATGCTGGTTGACTTCAACCTCGCCTACAATCCATACTGCGCCTACAATGAGCAGTGGAGCTGCCCGCTGACCCCCTTCGAGAACCGGCTCAAGGTCTCGATCCGCGTCGGTGAGAAGAACTTCAAGTAGGACGCGCAGCTACCGCCTGATCGGGCCCACTCGCTCCAAATGGTCATCGACCACACGAGGGGTGCGCTGTGCCCAGAACCACCGAAGTCGCCATCGTGGGCGGGGGTGTGATCGGCTGCTCTATTGCCTACCAGCTCGCAAAACGTGGCATCACCAGTACCGTCTTCGAGCAGGACCGATTCGCGTCCGGCGCATCGGGGGCAACGGCGGGCATCATCGGCCCGCTGTGGTACATAGACCGGGCGGTCCCCCCCTTCTTCCGACTCGGCATGCGCTCCTTCGAGATGTTCCCTCAACTTGCCGCTGAGCTGGCCGAGGCTGGCGTGGATCCAGAGTTCCGCCTGACCGGCATCCTGAAACCCGCCCTGACGGAGGGTCTGTACTCACTCCTCCAGGAACACCTCCCCTGGCAGACAGGTATGGGCATGGGCGTAACGTGGCTTGGGCCTGAGGAGGTCCGGGAGCGAGAGCCTGAGATCCACCCCGGCGTCCTGGGCGGAGTGTTCTCTCCGAAAGAGGGAGCAGTACGTGGCAAGACATTTGTCGATTCTCTTGTGAATGCTGGCAGCAGGCTGGGGGCCACGTTTCTGGAGGGCGTCGAGGTTATAGGGCTGGAGGTTGCAGGCGGCAGGGTAACGGGTGTACGTACGCCCTTCGAAGTATTCCATGCCGAGCACACTGTCTTGGCGGCCGGGCCATGGACAGGCGTTGCCGGGCGATGGGTGTCGGAGACCATCCCGGTCAGCCCCGTGAGAGGCCAGCGGATTCAGCTCAGGAAGACGGGGTTCGTCCCGAGCTCGACCGTGCAAAACGTCGTCCCTCAGGCAGATGGGAGCCTCGTGCTTGGGGCAACCAGGGAGGAGGGCGTGTTCAATAACCACACTACCGTCGCTGGCGTGAGGCAGGTGACAGAGGCTGGCATGAATGTGTTCCCGATACTGGGCGAGGCGGAGTTTGTGGGGACGGTGGCCGGCATAAGGCCCGGTTCGCCGGACGGCGTGCCGCTGATGGGGCCGGTACCAGGCATGGAAGGTCTCAGCGTCGCGTCGGGCCACGATCACGCCGGCATAATGCTGAGTTCAGGCTCCGGCGAGCTCATGGCCGATTACATCGCATCCGGTGATGCGTCGGGCCTGGAGGCATTCGCGCCTTCACGATTTGCCGGAGGCGCAACCCCTGACTACGTGGCTAGACCTCTATTCTGGAACATCACCCACGAGAAGTAGCGCCCGCCTTGATCCCCACGTGTATCGCTACCGTGCCGAGTGCCAGCTTTCGGTATTGCACCTCTTGTAGCCCCGCCTGCCGCATCATCGCGGATAGTTCGGTGGCGCTGAGGAACCCCTGGACAGACTCCGGCAGGTACGTGTAAGCCTCACGATTCCCTCCAAAGATTGCGCCGATCCACGGTGTGACGTACCGGAAGTACAGCGGGAACAGCTTGCCCACGACACCCAGGCCTTCGAGCCTCACGATTTCCAGGATCACCAGGCGGCCACCGGGGCGCAGCACCCTCACCATCTCGTCGAGGGCCTTTGGCAGGTCCACAAAGTTGCGAACGCCAAAGCCCACAGTGGCGCAGATGAAGTGGTCATCGGGAAGGGGCAGGTTGTGGGCGTCGGCAACGGCGTAGCCCGCGCGGTCCGCCATCTGGCGTTCTTGTGTCTTCTCCCGGGCCAGAGGTAGCATTTCAGGCGTAAAGTCCAGGCCAATCACCTCGGAGACCTCCGGCCTGTTCGTCAGTTCCAGGGCGAAGTCGCCGGTGCCGGTCGCCACGTCGAGGGCCGGACCCAGAACGCCAGTGACCGCCATGTCACTAGCCATGCGTCGCCACGCATGGTGCCGCCCGCCAGACATGATGCCATTGAGCCGGTCGTACCGTCCGGAGATATGTCCAAACATACGCGCCACGTAGCGCGCCCGTTCGTCACCCTTCAGTTGTGCCAGAATTCTTCCCCTATTGCTGCCATGCCTTGGTATCTGGCGCACCGGTCCTCACAGGACCTCTGTTGAATCCCGACTTGGCCAGGTATGTTCGTGGTTAAGAGGGATGAACTAGACTAAACCGTGAACCGTCTAGGCCTAGTAATCCGGTAGAATGCCTACGCCGTTGCAGTTGCGGCACCGGGCCCGAATAGCCTACCCTCCTGCCCCACCGCTGCCGTCACAATGATCGCATCTTATCCATCGCCTCTTGCCCCACTCCACGTCGCCATCATCGCAGCTCGGGCAAGGCACGTCGCGATAGAATCGGGTGTCCGTACTCATCTGTATTTCTCCGACACCATTGCAGTTTGGACATCTCGCCATTTCGCGCCTCCTAATTCATGCTCGCTGAGATGTTCCGTAGTGTCTGCTATCCCTCAACACGCTGTAAACCCCGTAGTCGTCTGACCGTCCGAGGGATGGCGCGTAGGAGATCGCTGGCCAGGAGGCCCGAGTCACCCATGCGGCGTCTGATGGCTTCGCCAGCCCTGCCGTGGACGAACACGCCCAGTATGGCGGCTGTCTCCGGCGAGAGGCCCTGTGCCAGGAACCCGGCTATAGTCCCGGCAAGAACATCACCGGTGCCAGCGGACGCCATCGCAGGGTTTGCGAACGGCGCAATCGTGGCGCGACCGTCGGGCGTGGCCACCACGGTGAACGCGCCCTTCAGTACGACCACCGAGTTCCACTTCACCGCCGATTCTGTCGCGACTGCTACCCGTTCGCCTTCGATTTCCTCGATAGATAGCCCCGTCAGCCGGGCCATCTCTCCAGAATGTGGCGTCAGGATCGTGGGCCGCGATAATCCCTTCCACCATTCTTGCCCCGCTACCTTCGGGAGTAGGTTCAGCCCGTCCGCGTCTATGACGGTCGGAGGCAGCTCCGCCCCGGAGAGTAATAGCCGTTGCACTAGATCGGCGGTCTCGGGAGCCTCACCCAGTCCACAGCCGACCAAGAGCGAGCTGTACCCGTTCAGGCCGTCCAAGACGAGGTCGGACGAGCCCGCTTCGATGATGCCAGGCGCAGACTCTGGAAGGGGTATGTACGTGGGCTCTGGGGCCCTGGCCGCTACGTTGATCACGAGGCTTCGTGGTATCGCGAGCGTTACGAGCCCGGCCCCGGCCCGGCCCGCCGCCGCCGTCGCAAGATGTGCAGCGCCGAGGTAATTGCTGGACCCGGCCACCACCATAGTCTTCCCGAATGTGCCCTTATGGGCGGACGGTGAGCGTTCTGGCAGGTGTTCGGATGCCCAGCTGCGGGTCATGAGCTCCACGGGAACATCGCCATCCAGATCGTCTGGCAGGCCAATGTCGGCGATCTCGACCTCCCCTGCCAGTGTGGATCCAGGGAATCGGTACAGCCCGGCCTTCGGCCTTCCCAGTGTGATGGTGAGATCGGCGGCCACGGTCGAGTCGTCCGCTGCTCCAGTGTCGCCGTCGACGCCTGATGGTAGATCAACGGCAATGATGCCAGGCCCGTCGCGGCGTTCAGACGCCTCGCGAACCAGCGCGAGGGCCTCTCGCAGGACGCCCTCGATGGGCCGTGAACGACCGGTAACGAGCACCGCGTCCACCACGATGTCCGTCCCCGCAAGTAGCTCACTCAGCTTGGCCAGATCTTGGTCGCCACCAATGGTGTAGACGGGGACGTCTCGCGCGGTCACGGCGGTCAGATTTGGGTCGTCTTCCGATCGTGGGCCAGTGAGGAACACAGAGACACTGCAGCCCCACGAGCGCAGGCGTCGCGCCACGACCAGGCCGTCGCCGCCGTTATTGCCGCGTCCGACTAGGACCATTACATGGGCCCCGACCAGGGAGCCCAGCTCGCGCCGCACGCTCCTTGCGACGGCGAGGCCCGCGTTCTCCATGAGTTCGTCGGTGGAGACTCCTGCCTCCTCGGACCGCTGTTCGATCAGCCGCATCTGCTCAGAGGTGACGATCTTCATGGGCGTCTGAAGAGGGCGTACAGTTGTACGCCCCTACGTGCCAGGGTTGCAGTCGAGGGAGTGTTCACAGGGTACCTACGAGCTTCTTGAGGAGGGCCCTCGTCCGGGCATTGGAGGCGTCCTCGTTGGGGCCATCGGGGAATATGACGGCCAGTAGATCGGTCGCGCCGCCTTCCGCGTATTCTCGTAGCTGTCGCTCGACGCTGGCCTCGTCGCCGACAACGGCGATATCGGCGGGATTGGTCGCCCCCTCCATATCGAGCATCTTTCGGTAGCTGGGGAGCGAGCCATAGCGCACGAACAGCTCCGCAGCGCGGCTACGGGCGCCTGCCGGGTCGTCGGTGACACAAATAGGGACACCGGCGCAGATTCGAGGTTCGGGTCTGCCTGAGGCGCTGGCTGCGGCGGATATTCTAGGAGTGATGTGGTCGCGGAGCGTCTTTGATCCGACCATCCATGTGACGGTGCCCTCCGACAGTTCACCTGCTATCTTCAGCATCCGGGGACCGAGGGCCGCGATGAGGATAGGGAACGGCGACCCGCTCGGGACCTGCACGGTCGCGGACACGCTCAGAGTCTCGCCAGAGAATCGGGTCCGCCCCTCCTGCACTAACTCACGCAGCACCGTAAGGTACTCCAACATGCGTAGTGCCGGGCGGTCAAATGTGAGGCCCATTCGGTCCTCGACGGCTGGCTTGTGGGAAAGACCGATTCCGAGGGCGAGGCGTCCGGCTGTAGCTGCCTGCGTAGTGAGGGCTTGCTGCGTAAGGGCCGTGGGGTGCCGCTGGAATATGGGCACGACTGCGGTGCCCACTTCGATACGGCTCGTTCGGGCTCCCGCTAGTGCCAGAAGGGTGAGGGCGTCGGTGCCCGCTACCTGAGGGGTCCAGTAGCTATCGAAACCGTCGGTCTCGGCTTCGACGACCTGTTGCACCTGTCCCTCAAGGGTGGGTGCGGAGCCAACGACGCCGATGAATATGCCGATGCGCATTTGGCCCTCCGGTGGTTATGTCCAGTGTGGAACGAGGTTGCCGTGTTTGCTGTCTCCGACAACGGACGCCACGGCGTACTCCCTGGAATGGGAGAGCGAAAGGGCGATGTCGTCGAGGCCGATCTTTTCCGCTCGGGCCAGAGCCGTGCCATGAAGTGTGATCGCCGGGGCCTGACCCCTGCGCCGTGTCACTTCTATGTGACGCCAACTGACCCCGCGAGCGCCGGTGCCAAGGACCTTCATGACGGCCTCCTTGGCCGCGAAGCGACTGGCGAGTTGGGGCGCGCGTCCCCGGCAGTATGCCTGCTCTCCCGGGGTGTAGATTCTGTCAAAGAACCGCTGGCCGTAGCGCTCCGCCACGCCCCGCACGCGATCGATCTCAATGATGTCGACGCCCGTTACCAGCATGCTTATTCCTCGTCTTGTGTGGAGACTGTAGCCACTATCAGGCTGCCTTGCCTGCAAGACCGGCTCTGGCAAGAATCGCGGGTACCTTGGACTCCCATCCGATTGCCATTATGTGGACGCCGTCGCACAGGCTTTTCACCTGATTGATCAGTTCGGCTGTAATGCGTGTGCTTGCGGCAGTCCGGTCCTCTGCAGACTCCATCTCATCGATGATCGGCTGCGGCACGGAGACCCCTGGAAGGTTGGCGTCGAGATTCCTGGCCATTTTGGCTGACTTCAGGACGATCATCCCGGCGAGGACCGGCACGCCGAACTCCCTGGCACGGACCATGAATTTCTCGAATGGTTCGGGGTCGTACACGGCCTGTGACTGAAAAAAGGCTGCCCCGGCCTTGACCTTGTCTTCCATCCTGGAAAGCTCTTTGTCCAGGTCTGATGCACCAGGGTTGACGACCGCTCCGGCGAATACCTCTGGCGTGCCTTTCAGCTCATTGCCCGCGAAGTCACGACCTGACGACAACGCGCTAAGGGCGCGAAGCAGGTCAATGGCGTCGATATCGAACACGGCCTTGGCCTCTGCGTGGTCGCCCCTACCGGGAGGATCGCCGGTCATGCACAGTACGTTCGAGAGCCCCAGGGCGCTCGCGGCAAGCATCTCCGACTGAAGCGCGAGCCTGTTCCTGTCGCGGCATGCGATTTGTAGAATCGTCTCAATCCCCTTCTCTGCGAGAAGGCGCGCAGCCCCGATAGGGGCCATCGCGAGATTGGAACCGGCGGAGTCCGTGAGGTTGAATGCGTCGACAGAGCCTTCAAGCGCAAGCGCCTTTTTGAACAGGGGACCTAAATCGACCCCCTTGGGTGGGTTCAACTCGCACGTCACCGCAAATTTGCCCGATGAAAGGGCCTCTGAGAACCTGCTCAATGGGACACCTCGAAGGTTGGGGAGTGGGTCCTCCAGTAATAGAAAATATTATAGTTGCCGCTTCCACCGTTGGAAAGCCGACCGTCGTGCGACAACACAGCTCCGTATATAATCAAATGGTGCTGCGTACGGCGCTGCGCGCGCTTAGTGCGGGCGGGGCTGGTGTGGTCCGAACTGATAGAGCGTGTGGAAAGGTACAGCCACCAGCCGGGAGTCTCGACGGGCTTACCAGGCTTAACTTATCCGTCCTAGTCAGGTTCGGTAGTTTGTGAGAGTGTTTCGCACCTACCTAATTCGATGCCACGGGAGTAACTCCATAAGCGGTCAACGGCGTAGCCCGCTCGGTCCGCCATCTGGAGTTCGCCCGCCTTGTCCCGGGCCACAGAGCCTCAGGCATGCTGCCAAAAAAGGGGTGTGCAGAGGGGCGAAGCCCCTTTGCCGGGTGCGTGAGGGTGTCCCTCACATAGACACCTACCCTCTTTCTTTGAAAGGGCGAGTGGCTGACACGGCTGCGAGTAACGTTCCTGAGTATTGCAAAGTAACGAAGTTCTGATGGGGGGGCAAAGTACCATTGAAAGCCGAACTGATCGACGGAAAGCGAATCGCTGGCGAGGTGCGGGCAGAGGTTGCGGCAGGCGTCGCGGAGATGAAACAGCGGCTTGGGAATGTGCCCAGGCTCGCGGTGGTTCTCGTCGGCGACGACCCGGCGTCGGCCATCTACGTCCGCAGCAAGCAGAAGGCCGCCACCGAGGCGGGCATGGTCGCCGATGACCACACGCTGCCGGCGGATGTCACCCAGGATGAGCTCCTGGAACAGGTCCGCCAGCTTGGCGAAGACGACTCGGTGTCCGGTGTGCTGGTCCAATTGCCGGTGCCCGATCACATCGACGTAGACGCGGTGATCGCGGCCCTCAGCCCTGACAAGGATGTGGACGGCCTGCACCCCACCAACGTCGGCCTGCTGGTGCAGGGACGGGCCAGATTCGTGCCGGCGACGCCTGCGGGCATCCAGCAGATGCTGCTGCGTACGGGGAATGACCCATCTGGCAAGCATGTTGTCGTGTGCGGCAGGAGCGAGATCGTAGGCAAGCCCATCTCCCTGCTGCTGATGCAGAAAGCGCCAGGCGCAAACGCCACCGTAACCATATGCCATAGCCGTACCGCAGACTTGGACTCGATTACACGCCAGGCGGACATCCTCGTCGCCGCGATGGGTCAACCGGGGATTATCACTGCGGACATGGTCAAGGACGGAGCCGTAGTGATCGACGTTGGCACCAACCGTATCGACGCACCTGACCGCAAGCGCGGCTACCGGCTAGTAGGCGACGTTGACTTCGACGCGGTGTCGGAAAAGGCGTCCGCGATCACCCCAGTACCGGGCGGCGTCGGTCCCATGACAATCGCCATGCTGCTTCAGAACACCCTGCTAGCAGCGCAGCAGGCAGCGGCGAAAGGCTGAGAGTAACCGCCCGACATCTAACCCTCACCTCAATCCTCTCCCTCAAGGGAGAGGATTGAGGTCCCTTCTCCCCCGGGGGGAGAAGGTTAGGATGAGGGGGCCAGTCCCGGCCAATCGTGCTCACCCCCAACGAATACACTCTCCCGTGAGATAGGACCCAACTTGAAGACGGACGACTTCGACTACCACCTGCCCGAAGAGCTGATCGCCCAGACGCCCGTTGAGCCGCGAGACCACTCGCGGCTGATGGTGCTGGATCGGGCGTCCGGCAACCTTGAACATCGCCGGTTCTACGACCTGCCCGACTATCTGCGACCCGGCGACGTGCTGGTGTTCAACGATAGCCGGGTAATCCCGGCCAGACTCTACGCCACAAGGGCCAGCGGCGGGAGTGCGGAGCTGCTGCTGCTGCGACGTCTTGAGCCCGGCAGATGGCACGCCCTGGTGAAGCCAGGCCGTCGTATGCGGCAGGGAGATACGTTCGAGGCCTCGCGAGACGGTCGCCGTATCACCGGCGAGGTCGTTGAAGTCCACGAGGACGGCTCGCGGACCGTAGAGCTGTCCGGCGAAGAGCATCTGGACGCGCTGGGGGCCGTGCCGCTGCCCCCGTACATCCACGAACCCCTGGCCGATCCGGAGCGGTACCAGACGGTGTACGCGAGGACGCGGGGCAGCGTGGCCGCGCCGACGGCGGGGCTGCACTTCACGCCGCAACTGCTGGACAAATTACGTTCGCAGGGCGTCGAGACCGTGTTCGTCACCCTCCACGTCGGCCTCGGCACCTTCCGCCCGGTCACCGTAGACGACGCGGAGTCCCACAAAATGCACCCCGAGTACTGGGAACTCAGCCACGATGCTGCGGAAGCCATCGGCAAGGCCAAGGCCGAGGGCCGCAGAGTCATCTCAATAGGCACTACGGCAGTGCGACTAATGGAGCAAGCGGCAGCAGTATCTGTGGACCGAAAGGTATCGCCAGGCTCAGGCTGGGCAGACATCTTCATATACCCCGGCTATCGCTTCCAACTTGTGGACGCCCTAGTAACAAACTTCCACCTGCCCAAATCCACGCTACTAATGCTAACCAGCGCCCTAACAGGCCGCGACCGCTTGCTGTCGGCATACCAGGAAGCGGCGTCCCAAGGCTACCGCTTTTATAGCTTCGGCGACGCTATGTTGATACTCTGATGTGAAACTGGTTCCAAGCCAACGGCACAAGTTAGCAATTTGGGCGCGACTCACAGAACGAGAAAATGCCATCGCTAATTTCCTCCTGAAAATCTCCACTGCCGGAGCGATTAATGGGTATTTGGGATGAACTGCTACTATATCTTTCATAATATGGCTGTATTTGCGTAATATAGTGTATTACTAAAACAGTACGTATGTTCCACTGTGGGTAGAGCCGAGTGAGGAGCGCGACCCATTTTAGGCTACGCCCCCCTATTCTAGAGCCGGTCGGTTGCAGGGTCACGGTGTCATGATACCTGAATCACCCCTAACACCTCGCTGCTGCAAAGCTACGAGGACGAATTAAGGGAAAACGGGCAGGTTGAGACAGGAGTGATACCTGCCGTTCTCATTCGTAGGTCATGGGAGGATACGGATCATCTCATCGGCGTGGACTAGGGAGAGTGGAGCCAACGGACGGATTCGAACCGTCGACCTGCGGTTTACAAAACCGCTGCTCTGCCACTGAGCTACGTTGGCTTGGACGGTCAACATTGTTACGCCAGGTCAAACGGTCTGTCCTGATGCGGGGTTAGAGCCGGTTGGCTGCTGTCCCACGGTGTCATGATACTTGAATCAATCCTAAAACCTCACTGCTATCAAGCTGTGAAGGCGAAATACCTACCCTTTGGGGGTCATGTGACTGGGGATGCTCACGACCAAGGGCTGAGGGCGTGTCCATCATCGGCACTGTGCCAAGAACCTTGCTCGATGAAGGAGTGTGGGCCTCATCCAAGGCGATCTTGTTACCGGGATTTTCCATGTGGTTCCTACACCGCAGGCAATAACAATATGGGCGAACCAGAAATTCCCTTCAATCTCTGTTCTCTTTGCCTTGTCTCTTCTTGGAATCGAATCATTGAGAACATGGTAGTTTGTCGCACTCGGGTTCCTCTGAACAGATCGATGCCGATACCCAACGTGCAGACATTGTTGTCGAACCGCATATAACGATCGTGCCCATCAGTTCGGAATTGGTCATCATTTGATAAAAAGAGTGAGACTTCGCCGATGCCCTTGCGATTGAGACGAGATAGCCTTGATTTGATCTGGGCTGTGATTGTCGCATCACTAGGGCTTGCGCTGTTCAAACGACCCTCGCCCCCATTCCAATCTCACCTCGAACAAGATAGTCTTAGCGCCTACTGAAACCTTGCTTGGAGGCCCCCATGACCGGCACCCCGATTGATATCGGTTCCAGGCTTGAGCTCTTTGTCGACGACTATCTGATCGAGTCGATGGATGGCGTCGACCTCAAGCTGCACAAGCCCGAGGCCCGGGAGATCGCGCTTCAGCACGACCGGCCCTGGGAGGGGGATGCGACCTGGTGCCCCGTGATCATAAAGGAGGGCGACAGGTACCGCATGTGGTACCGGGCAGGCACCGACACCAGAAGCGCCGTAGTCGGCAGGAAATCACTAGGCTCTAAACCGTCTTACACCGTCGCCTACGCCGAGAGCACCGACGGAATCAACTGGGAGCGACCTAACCTGGGCCTGTACGAGTTCGAAGGCTCCACCGACAACAACATCCTGATGGACTCCACGGTCTGTCACAACCTGAGCGTCTTCATCGACAGCAGGCCCGGAACACCTGATTCTGAACGCTACAAGGCCATCGCCAAGGGGCCGGAGAAGGTCGGGGACCGGAGTACGCTGCGCGGCCTAGTCTCTGCCGACGGCATCCACTGGAATATCGTCGAGTCCGATCCCCTGATTGTTGCGCCGGACGATAACTGGCCCATGTTCGACTCGCCCAACATTTGTTTTTGGGACGAACAGCAACAGCAGTACCAGCTTTTCGCACGAGGCTGGCTGCCGACGCCCACTGATCTGCACACTGACCACACCCGTCTGGGCAACGGCTATCGGACCATACGCCGGTCGGTCTCCAAGGATTTCGTCAACTGGTCCGACTTCGAGATGATCGACATGGGCGACTCTGACCCGGAGCACCTATATACCAACGCCGCCACGCCTTACTTCCGGGCACCTCATATCTACCTGATGTTCCCTAAGCGATTCGTTACCGACAGGACGTTCTTCGAGGATGCCGATGCCAATGGGCTCTCGGAGGCCACGTTCATGACCAGTCGGGACACGCTGCACTGGGACCGGCGATTCATGGAGGGCTTCATTCGGCCCGGCCTCGACCCCGATAACTGGAACGAGCGAAACATGGCGATCGGTACGGGCGTCGTCCCGACCGGTCCCGGTGAAATATCGCTGTACTACGTGGAGAACTGGCGTCATGCCTCCGCACGTACGCGGCGTGGAGTGCTGCGCACGGACGGGTTCGTCTCGGTCAATGCAGGCTGGGGCGGCGGAGAGTTTGTGACCAAGCCGTTCACCTTTGCAGGCTCCAGCCTGGTGATGAACTACTCGACCTCGGTCGCCGGCCACGTGCGATTCGAGATCGACGACGGCCAGACTACTCTAGTCAGCGGCGAGATATTCGGTGATGAAATCGAGCGCACCGTGGAGTGGAACGGCGGGGCAGACCTGAGCGCCATGGTCGGCAAGACGGTGCGGCTACGGGTCAGCATGAAGGAGGCCGACCTCTACTCGATCCGCTTCGTGTAGTTCCCGCACGGGGCGGTGACGGCGGATTGCGGCTCATTTGTACGGTCGGACTGACTGGCGACTAGCCGCCTGCGGCTCGCGCCGTAGTACAATATGTGCTCGCGAATCTCCGCGCCTAATCACACTCACCCCCATCGGAACCAGAATATGACGTCGCCTGTCGCCATTTCGGCCAAAAATCTGATCAAACGCTACGGCGACCTGGTCGCGGTAGACGGGATCGACTTCGAGATTTCCCGGGGCGAGTGCTTCGGTTTCCTCGGGCCCAACGGCGCGGGCAAGACCTCTACGATGAGAATGATCTCCTGCGCGTCACCGGTGGCGGGTGGGGAACTGCTCGTCGGGGGCAAGAGCGTCACTGCGGAGCCGCGGGCGGTCAAGTCCATCCTGGGTGTGGTATCCCAGGCCGACAGCCTCGATCCAGACCTTGACGTATATCAAAATCTCCTGGCATTCACGAGGTACTTCAACTTGCCGCGCAAGCTTGCCGAGGTGCGGATCTGGGAAGCTCTGGATCTTGTGGAACTCCGTGGCAAGGCATCGGTAACCCCTGATCAGCTATCGGGGGGGATGCGTCGCAGGCTGCATATCGCCCGTGCGATGCTCCATGAGCCCGGCATACTTGTGCTGGACGAGCCCACGACAGGGCTGGACCCCCAGAGCCGCCATATGGTCTGGGAGAGGATGATGCACCTAAAGACGCGCGGGATCACGATACTGCTCACCACCCACAACATGGAGGAGGCCGCGTACCTGTGCGACCGCCTCGTCGTGATGGACCACGGACGTATCCTGATCCAGGGCTCACCCCGAGACCTGGTTCGCGAGCATGCGGGCGAGCGGGTGGTCGAGGTTCGCGTTGGGATGGACCGCAAGGCGGGGCTGCTCGAGGTATTGGAGGGCACAGGCCTCGCCTTCGAGGATGCCGGGGACTCGGTGTCCGTGTTCAGTGAAAATGGCGACTCGCGGCTCGATGGAGGGCTGCTCGACGACTACGAGGTGGTCAGAAGGCCCGCCAACCTGGAGGATGTCTTCCTGCGGCTCACGGGCCGGGGACTCAGGGACGAATAATGGTACTGCAGACCGTACAGCGCAGTGTTTGGTGGGGTGGCTACCGGGTTTGGCAGCGCAATCGGGACGCCTTCTTGCGAAGCTGGAAGGTAGAGATCGGCGGCATAGCCGTCGAGCCCTTCATCATGCTCGTGGCCATCGGGTTCGGGCTCGGCGCGTTCATCCAGGACGTTGGCGATCGGCCGTATGCTGAATTCCTCGCGCCAGGGCTCATCGCCAGCTACGCCATGTTCCACGCGACCTTTGACAGCACCTACGGCGCATACCTGCGCATGTCGACCCACAACATCTACGAAGCGGTGTTGTTCACACCACTGCAGCCAGAAGACATCGTTGCCGGAGAGATCATGTGGAGCGCGACCCGCGCCGCCGTATCGGGCACAGCGGTGCTCATCGTCGCCGTTGGTTTTGGGCTCATCACCTCGCCGTTCGCCGTCCTGGCGATTCCCGCCGCCTACCTGATCGGTTTCTCCGTCGCCGCCATCGCTATGATCCTGACGGCTACGGCCACGACCATCGGCGCGATGAATAACTTCTTTACGCTGTTCGTCATGCCCATGTTCTACGTCAGCGGGGTATTCTTCCCCCTCGACCGACTCCCCGAGTGGGTGCAGAATGCATCCTGGATCTTGCCGCTGACCCCAGCTGCAGCCCTGGTGAGAGGCCTCGCAGAGGGAGACCTGACGTGGTGGATGGCGGTCTGGACGCTGGAACTGCTGGCCGTCGCGCTAATAGCCCACAGGATTGCGGCCATGTTAATGCGACGCCGATTGGTCAAGTAGACCCGCTAAACATTCTTGTTGGGGCGTCGTTGTCGCTGATATAATGGCGCTTCGTTGAAATCCGCGTGCCTCAGGCGCGCAGGGGGTCTGCCCCAGGGTCTGCAGATGGCTTCCCAGAGCAACGTTCACACAAACACCCGGCGAGAGCCTCCAGCCTACCGCCGCATCGTCGTAAAGGCCGGGACCACGCTCTTGACGGGCGGCGGTGATCGGCTCAACCTTCAGGTCATGGCTACCCTGGTGGAGCAGCTCGCCCTGCTTCGCCTCTCAGGGGTCGAGACCATTCTCGTATCATCAGGGGCGGTGGCCGCAGGGCGTCACGTCCTCGGGATCACCCGCGAAGGCGACCCGGGCCACTTCAGGCAAGTGCTAGCCGCCGCCGGCCAGGGCCGACTGATGCACGCCTACGAGCAGCTCTTCGACTGGCACGAGATCCCAGTGGCCCAGGCGCTGCTCTCCCGCAAAGACATCTCCGAGCGTCTCGGCTACCTGAACATCCGCAACACGCTGCTGACCCTGATGGAGCTGCGTGTTGTGCCAATCGTCAACGAAAACGACGTCGTCGCGGTTGATGAGCTCAAGGGAGACGTATTCGGTGACAACGATACCCTCTCCGCCATGGTGGCCAACCTGGTAGACGCCGATTTCCTGGTGATGCTGGGTCAGGTCGGCGGGCTTTTCACGGCAGACCCCAACATCAACAGCGAGGCGAAGCTAATCGAGACCGTCGAGACGCTCGACGACGAGGTCGCAGCCCTGGGTGGCGAGTCATGGGACGGTCGCGGGCAGGGCGGCATGGCGACCAAGCTAGACGCAGCACGTCTTGCCACAACTTCCGGCGTCGACGTCGTCATCGCCAGCGGCCTGGAGCCCGACGTGCTCACGCGGCTGGCAGGCGGCGAGCGAATCGGCACCTTCTTTCCCTCCACCACCAACAAGATGGAGAGTCGCAAACGCTGGATGCTTAGCGGCCTGACGAACCACGGAGACATCGTTGTCGACGCCGGGGCTTCGGAAGTGATCCGCAGCCAGAGCCACAGCTTGCTGCCCGCCGGGGTCCATGAGGTGCGCGGCGTTTTCCAACGCGGCGACATCGTATCCATACTGGGTTCGGACGGGGCAAGAATCGCCACCGGCATTACAAACTACGACTCGACGGAGCTCGACATGATCAAGGGCTCCCATTCCAGCCGAATCAAAGAGGTCCTGGGCCACGCGTATGGCGATGAGGTGGTCCACCGCAACAACATGGTGTTTCTATAGTCCAGGGGGAATGCCGGTGATTGAGACAAATGTCGTGGAAATCAAGGCCATCGGCGCGCGAGCGCGAGTTGGCGCCCGGGCGCTGGCCAAAGCGTCAACAAGCGCCAAAAACGTAGCGCTCGGTTATATCGCCGACGCGCTGGTCGAGAACACGGATCGTATCGTTGAGGCCAACCAGGAGGACTACCGAGGAGCTAAGGATGCTGGTGAATCCAGCGCGATCCTCGACCGCCTATTGTTGGACGCCGAGCGAATCAAAGGGATGGCGGAGGGCGTACGGGGCATCGCTGCTCTGCCGGATCCAATAGGCCAGACATTGGAGGGCCGAGTCCTGCCAAACGGCCTGCGCATCGCCAAGCGGCGTGTGCCCCTCGGTGTCATCGGCACGATATACGAGAGCCGCCCAGACGTCACCATCGACATCGCCGCTCTGTGCATAAAGTCGGGGAACGCCGTCATCCTGCGAGGCGGCAAGGAAGCGTTCAACTCGAACTCGCTGCTGGCGTCGCTGGTGAGAGACAAGATCGCAGAGGCGGGAATCCCCAAGGACGCCGTGCAGTTCATCGAGTCGACGGACAGGGCGCTGGTCGGGCAGATGCTGGGAATGAAGGAGCACATCGACCTCATGATCCCGCGAGGGGGCGCGGCGCTCGTGCGCCGGGTGGGGGACGAAGCGACGATGCCTGCCATCACCGGTGGGATCGGCGTATGCCACACCTATGTAGATCGATCGGCAGATGTCGACATGGCGGTCGACATCGCGGTCAACGCGAAGATTTCGAGGCCCTACGTCTGTAATGCGCTGGACACGCTGCTGGTCGACTCAGTCATAGCGCCCGCGTTCCTGCCGAAGGTCGCCTCAAAGCTGGGGGAGGCCGGGGTGGAGTTGCATTGCGATGCACGCGCCCTGAGTATCCTCGGCTCGGCGAGCGGTCCCACCGTCATCCCCGCAATCGACGATGACTGGGGGATGGAGTTCCTCTCGCTGACGGCGGCCGTCAAGGTCGTCGATTCTCTGGACGAGGCGCTGGAACATATCGAGACGTACACGTCTGGTCACACAGAGGCTATCGTCACGGAGGACTACTCCTCAGCCAGCCGTTTCCAGGACGAGGTGGACGCCTCGGTCGTAATGGTCAACGCCAGCACTCGCTTCAATGACGGTGGCCAGTTCGGCATGGGTGCCGAGGTTGGCATTAGCACCGACAAGTTCCATGCTCGCGGACCGTTGGGCCTAAACGAGCTCACGTCATACAAGTGGACGATACAGGGCACGGGACAGATCCGAGAGTAGCCTCGCGAACGAGACGCGGTCTCACACGGACGCGCTCGAAACTCCAGACACATCTCAGGTGGTAAAAACATGGCACAGTTCTTTTTTGAGCGAGAGGCGAGGACCGCGCAATCAGAGTGTTACACGGTCATGACCGAGGAGAGCGCCGTAGGGCGCGTCGATATCCACTTCGCGGACACCTTGGTACACGCCACGCTCAATGTTGCGGAGAGTATTACCACCGAGGAAATACAGGACCTGATCGACATCATCGACGAGCAACTCATGGATTCAGTGGGGATAACGAGACAAGAGGTCATCGTCCATGTCCACCAGGGACGTGACCTGGGTGTATTCAGCACTCGTAACTTCGAAGGGAACGGTGGTCACGAGCGGCTCGGCTGACCTCTGCGCGGGCCTGTGGATGCAGAAAAGGAGAACACTCGTATGAGATTGACCGAAGGTCAGATAAAGTATTTCCAGGACTTTGGATTTCTAAGGTTCGACGGCCTGTTGTCGGACAGGATAGATGGGATCGTGGAAGGGTTCGAGCGTGTCTGGCGCGACTACGGCGGTGGTCATGGCGGGCGCACCCACGATCAGGAGCGCAGGTCAGCCCTGATGCCCTTTATCGATAGAGACGAATACATGAGCACCCTGATCGACGATGAGCGCATCGACGGCATCGCGGCATCGATACTGGGCGACGACTACAACTATACGGGTAGCGACGGCAACTACTACGTCGGTGACACGCCGTGGCACTCTGACGTCTACATCGACAAGAAGAAGTACATGTCGGTGAAAATGGGATTCTACCTGGACCCCGTGGACCCTGAAACGGGATGCCTGCGCGTAATACCTGGCAGCCACAAGGCCGGCGATATCTTCGCAGAATCGCTGCAAGTTGCAGCCCCGAACTCCAAGTCGAACATCATTGAGGACACGTGGGATATCCATGGCAGCCAGGTCCCAGCCTTTGCGCTCCCTGTGAAGCCGGGCGACCTGCTCATGTTTAACCACGGCACGAAACACGCCTCGTTTGGCGGCGGCACCCGCAGGCGGATGTTCACAATCAACCTGCAGCAGCGCCACGCCGACGAGGATCTGCAGTTGATTCGGGACGACCTCGAAGGCAACGCCCGGTTCTGGCACGAAAAGGCCTACGGCGACATGATGATCGAGACGGCAAACCCGGCCAGGATGGTGCACCTGGAGCAGCGACTAGCCAACGATGATCACCTGCCCGAACTGGTACGCAAGGCACGCGAAGAGATGGACGAACCAAGTCGCGGCTAGGGCGGCGCGCCGCTTTTGTGAGGGGTGTGCAACGAGGGTAACCGATCCGTGCCCTGTCCGAGGCTCGCGTATGGCGGGGTCGTGAGGGTGTCCTGTGATCCTACAAACGTTTGCAGATTTATCGTTTGCGCGTAGTTGCCGTTCCCGATCCTGGCCTAGATCAAGGTGCCCAAAAGCACAGGCGTGCCAGACTGCGTCTTTGCGACGCCAAATAGCATGTAGGGGAGACTTGAAGCGGCGTTGGTCGTGGTTTGCTGGACGTGGAAGAGCAGACCAAGGACTACTACGGACAGTATGGCCAGCGTGAATGCGCGAACCGGCGTGACGGGCAAAATACTTCTACCCTAAAAGACCCATGCTCCAACGGGAAGAGGAGACAAGAAACTACTCCTCTGGGTCTCGGGGCCGACCCTCAAGCTCACGGAGGAAATCCTCCATCTCGGTCGGCATTGAGATCGTGTCGCCCTCGTCGACCTGCTCCGGGTCCTCGGAGGGTTGTTGGAGGTCGTACTCCCTCTCCATGTGCTCCAAAAGCCTCGCTATCCCAGGGTTGTTTTTGACCCCCTGGGAGATCTCTCGATACTGGATTTCGCCCTTTTCAGTATCCACCAAGGAGTCGGGATATCCATAGAGGGCGCACATTGCCTCCATCATGCGGGCTACGCCCATGTAGTCCTCGTCAAGCTGGACATACTGTGGCAGGTGCAGCATCAGGCTCGTGGACTCCACCCCCATATCGTCGAGGGACTGGTTGACCAGATTCACTATGCTCGTGGGGCCCTGATAGGTGTTGGTGTTGCGATGAATGGACACGAGTCCCTGCGTTAGCTGCTCCTGGTCGTCGGTGAGAGAGCCGGTGACGCGTAGGGGCCGAGTGTGGGGCACCGAGTCGTACATCGAGCCGACACGGCAGTACTCGGTCACGTTGAAGTGCTGCAATACTTCGGCGATGGCGTCGGTGTAGTCCTCGCCTCGCGCATGGGGCTCACGCAGGTGAAGGAAAATGTGGTCCCGGTCCGTGGCGTCGTCGTGGGCGTATCGGACTTCACTGTTGGGAATCCTCAACGATCTCTGCCCGTCATTGGCTTGCGCTCGCGGACGGTACATCGTGAAATCGAAGAAGTTGCCCGGGCGGGCCAGCTTTCCGATCTCCCTAGCGCCGAGGTGACTCTCGATCTTTCTGAGTACGAGTGTACCCACCCTTCCGACATCAACCCAGGGCCGTAGCATTACCAGGGCCCGAGTATTGGTCAGGGTCGGGGCATCGTCCGCGATCTCGAAGGCGCCAATTCTCATACCGAATATCCTGACATAGAGCGTCTGACTGTGCAAGCCCGCCGATGCATCGGGACATGCGCTGGTTTGGGGCTACGTCGTGCTAGAATGTCGCGGTGCGGATCGGGTGCCGGGATCTCCACCATCGCTTTGTAGAGTTATCTACTGTCATCGCTTGTACTCCCCTCTTCGACCGATGTGACAGCCACATCCGGTCCATTGCCAGCCGGTGGACATGGTAGCAAACATGAGCCGAACGAGAATTGGAACCCGGGCTCCATCAGGAAGCTAGCCTTTTGCCAGAGATAACTCCATCTCCAGCACCGAGTCGTCGGCTTCTGTGACCCGGGCCCACTCGGCGATCCTCCAGCCCACCACCCATGCGATGCGTCCCCCTGCGACCACCAGCGGAGTCGCGTCCCGCATCTCCCGCGGCACATGGCTATCCACCATGAAGTCCTGCAGCTTCTTATGCCCGGATAGTCCCAGTGGCTGGAACCGGTCACCGGCGCGCCTGCTTCGAACCTGAACGTTTCGCATTGCCTCAAGGCTCAAGTGCGCAACGTTCGTGTCACCTGTAGTCTCCTCGGTGGCCCTTTTCCATTCGATGCTGCTAATAACCCTGGCTGAGATGTTCCATGGCTCTACCCGTGTCTCCCCGGGTATCGCAATGTCGTGATTTTCGTCGATCGTGGCGGGAACAGGGACCGTCCTGCCGATAGAAAATGTAACGTTCTCGTAGTCGACCGAAAAGAGCAGCCCTCTAGGCAGGTCCAGCGACCGGCCAGCTGGTCCGGTCGCCAATTTTGCCATCTGCTCGATGTGCCCCTGATCGAGCAGGTCGAGATCGCCCTTCGCTTCGAGTACAGCCCTGCGCAGCAGGTGTGCACGGACCGCCGCATCCATCGCCGCGAGTGGGGCCTTGGGCAGGGTAACCAAGCCCAGTTCGTGACGTGCCATGTCGTCCCACGCCTCGTCCGCTTCACGGTCGAGGTAGGCGACACCCTGCGTTGCACTCCTCGACAGCCTCAGCAGAGCCTCTCGAACGGCCGGGTTCAGCCGCTCAAGAAGTGGAATCGCCTCGAGGCGTAGCATGTTACGGGTGGCCGCCGTCGACAGGTTTGTTGCGTCGAGCCGGGGCTCAAGGCGAAGGGCACGACAGAAGTCCAGGGTGTCTCGCTTGCCGATCGCCAGCAATGGACGCAGTATTAGCAGTTCTGTGCCCTCGATCACACGCATTGACGAGGGCCGCATCCCCTGGAGCCCGGCCAGGCCGCTGCCCCTGACGATGTTCATCAAGATGGTCTCCGCCTGGTCATCTGCGGTGTGCCCCAGAACGACTGCCCTCGCGCCCTGGGCCCTGACGACCCTGGAGAGGAACTCGTAGCGGACCTCACGCGCGGCGGCCTCTATAGAGAGGCGTCGTAGAGTGCGGACCTCCTCGACATCCACAGCCTCGGAACTGACTGGAATGCCCAGCACGCGGCACTGGTCGTGGACGAAGGCTGCGTCCGCTGCAGAGGCGGCGCCCCGAAGGCCGTGGTCGAGGTGGGCACAGTGCAGTTGCGGTCCGTCGTCGCCTTTGAGTCGATGCAGCGCGTGGAGTAATGAAAGCGAGTCTGGGCCGCCGGATACCGCGACTACGAGCAGGTCCGTCTTCGTAACACCGCACTCGTCAAGTTCGGTACGAACCCGCTCAATAAATCGCTCTGGCGAATCCGTTGTGCGCATTAGATGACGCGCGCCGGCCTTCTTGTCAACTTGACGGCTTCGATCTTCAGCCGGTCCATCTCAAGCACCTCGACAGACAGGTCATCGAGC